>MAAC01009521.1_pt1 | contig 21769 bp, 23 predicted proteins | sample 1115981 | NCBI WGS metagenome assembly MAAC01 (sample SAMN04961126, study PRJNA320927) | seawater metagenome | isolation source: sample BD02T64 sea water enriched with oil for 64 days | place: USA:Gulf of Mexico | collected 2013-07-27
GATCTGGCCAGTTGCTGCCGACGACCAGCACCAGTCCACCCGCAGCGAAAATGCCGAAATTGGAGACGAAGTCGTTGAGGCTCATCGTCCACGCCGCGCGCAGATTAACGTCCTCTCCCCGATGGCTGCGGAGCAATTTGACGCATAGGACATTGATGGCAACAGCGACCGCAGCGAGCATCATCATGGACATGCCCAAGGGCTCGGAGCCGCTGACAAAGCGGCGCAGCGCGTCAACAATCACACCTCCGGCCAGCAGCAGAAGCATGACCCCCGTGATCGCGGCAGCCGCCGCCTTCCACCGGGCACCCCGCGTCACCGCGAGGAAACTGACGGCGTAGGCCACGGCGTCGGAAAAATTGTCTAGAGAATTGGCGATGAGACTGCTGGAATCTGAAGCAAGTCCGCCGATCAGGAGCGTGACCCCTAACCCGGCATTGAGCACCAGAACCCAGAGCAGCACCTTTCGCTGCGCATGGTCGTTTGCATCAATGGCTGGTTGATGATCAGTGCCCATGCTCGGCCTCCCCCTTGCCCAACTCTGCCTTGAGCACAAAGCTGCCCTCACCCACCACCGCTTCACCCGCCGTGAGGCCGTCCAGAATCTCGACAACGTCGCCGTCACGGCGGCCTGTCTTTACGACCCGTGATTCAAATCCGCCAGCGTCTTCGACAAATACGGACGTCCGACCCTCCAGCTCCTGCAGGGCGACTTCCGGCACGGCCAGCGCAAGCTGAGCCTCGCCGATGGCCACCTCGGCCTGTACGTAAAGACCTGGGGCCCAACGGCCGTCAGCGTTCTCCAGCTCGACCCGCGCAGTGAGGCTCTGTGTGGCACTGACTGAGAGCGGTGACACGAACACGATACGGCCCTCGCTGGTCGATCCCCGGTCGGCGGTCTGCACCCGAGCGTTCTGGCCCACTTTCACAAGAGATCGATCTCGCGGGAACAGCGACAACTCAACCCACACTGTGGACAGATCCACCACTGTAAACAGCGGCTGACCCTGAACCTGCTCACCGGGATTGGTGAATCGTTCAGTCACCACACCCCCCTGTGGACTGCTGACGGTGTAGACCTGCAAGCTCTCGTTGCTTTCGACGGTGGCCAGTGACTGGCCGCGTTTGACGGTGTCTCCGATCTGCACATTGACGCTGCGAACCATGCCGGGAAAACGGGCCGTGACACTGGCCACGCGTTCGGGATTGGGCTTGACCACGCCATAGAGAGAAAGGGTTTCCCTCAACATCGCGGGCCCGGCGGGTGCAATCACCAGGCCTGCGGCCGCGCGGGCCTCAGCGCTGAGGTTCAGCGCTTCGGCATGGCCTTCTTCCTCGGTGTGGCCGCTTTCGCCTTGTTCGTGGCGATCCCCCTCGCTGTGATCCTCCCGCTCGTTGTGGGGATCACTCTCCGAATGGCCCTCCGCGTCATCGTGGGCATGGCCTTTTTCGTCAGTGTGGTTGGCTTCGCCTGCTGACTCGTGGCGATCTCCTTCGTGATGGCCTTCGCTTTCGTTGTGCGGCTCGGCCTCGGAATGACTCTTCGCGTCATCGTGAGCGTGCCCTTCCTCGTCGGTGTGGGCGGGTTCATTCGGCTTACCGCAGGCCGTCAGGGCAAGCCCGAGCGTCAGTAATAAGGCGGAGTAGGTGATGGTCTTCATGGTGGAGCGATCCTTTAGCGGCTGGCGGACAGGCCGCTGAGCCGTTCGATTTCAATCAGGGTCAGGTGGTAGGCGGTGGCTGCATCAATCAGGCTGTCGCGCACCGCCACCAGCTCGCGCTGTGCGTCCACCAGTTCGAGGTAGCTGTAGCGTCCACGCTCGTAGGCGTATTCGGTCTTCTTGAGCGCGGCCTCAATCTGGGGCAGGGCACGCTCGCGCAGCGCGGACACCTGCTGCCGCAGGTCAAGCAGCTCGCGATGATTGCGGAACAGTTGGGCCCGCGCATTCACCAGCGCTGCAATGCGTTGCGCTTCGGCGCCGTCCCTGAGTGCCTCGGCTGCGGCGATGCGGCCCTGGTTGCGATCAGAAGTCAGCAGCGGGATGCCCACCGAAAAAACCAGCGCGGTGTCCCTGACCGCTTGCTGCCGGCGCAGGCCCGCACCGATCTCGATGCCCGGGCGGCGGCTGGCCAGCGCCAGCGTAATTTCCGATTCACGCAGACGGGCCTGGCTCAGGTAGCGCGTCAGATCAGGCGTGCGTTCCAGCGCAGTGAGCAGATCCGGATACGGCGCAATCTCGGGAAGCTGGTAAAGGTCGGCCGCAGCCTCGGTGAAATCAGGCATCGCCGCGCCCCAGGACGCCGCCAGATCGGAGCGCGCGGCGAGCAGTTCGTGCTCGGCATGTGCATCGGCGATGCGGGCGCGTTCGAGTGCCACAGCCGCCCGATCCAGCTCCGCCTCGGGCGATTTGGCTGCTTCCACGCGGCGCTTCACCGCTGCCGCAGTCTTGTCTGCAAGCTCCACAGCCAGATGTGCGAGACGATGTTCCTCTTGCTGGCTGACCAACGAGACGAATCGTCTGGCCGTTTCGGCCAGCAAGTCCAGGCGCGCTATGTGGCCCTCAACTTCAAGGCCTTCACGTTCCAGGCGGGCACTGGCGACGCGCTTGTCGCGCAGGCCGTCCAGTTCGATCAACTGGCTCAGCCCAATGGTGAGTTCGGCAGCATCGAAGCCGCTGGTGTCGCCGGTGCCGAGCACGTTCTCCAGATCGGCCGTCAGCCTGGGGTTCGGCTTCAGGCCCGCCTGTGTGACGAGGCCGTCTTGCGCCTTGAGTACGTATTGATAGGCCGCTAGGTCTGGATTGGATTGCAACGTGCGTGATAACGCTTCGCGCAAGGTCAGAGGGACCTCGGCTGCAAGCGCGGCACTGGCCGCGCCAAAAGCCAGCAGTGCCGCGAGCGCGAAGCGCCCGGTGGCGGTGAATCGAAACATGAGGGGAACTCCCGTGCAGCGTGAACGGATGCCCTGGGATCAGGGCAAGGGGTGGGTTCAGGCGAGGGAGATCGAGGGCGGACCGCGCAGCGGCGGTGCGAAGTGAGGCGGTCGGGTTTCGTGCGCGTCGGGCGGTCCGCGCGCGGTGAGCACCGTCAGTCCGCCCGAGGCCGCGACAGGATCGGCGATGTCGGCTGAGTGCAGCACAGGTTCGTCGGCGCTCAGGTCGAGCTGGAACTGGGCCGGCGACAGCGCCGCCGAAAGTTCCAATTCCAGGTTGTCGGGATGATCATCAACGTGGAACTCGCCGAACAGGAGCCCCGCGTCAGCGTAGTGCGGCGCCTCGTGCTCGTGGCCCGCGCTTTCCAGGCCAGCACAGGCGTGCGCGTGCAGACCGAGCATCCGCGTCAGCGCGAGGCCGAGGCACAGCAACCAGATGGCGGGCATGCGGGTCATCACTGAGAGGCTATCACGGAAGGGACAGCATTCAGGGCGCGCGGATCGCCGGGCGACGACGACCAGCTCGGCGACAGCGTCCGAACCCACACGCTGTCGACGATTTGCACGGCGATCAGCGTCAGGTGCGTGCCCATCAGCAGGCCGACGGGGATCGCGACCGTGGGCGGTACGCACAGCACCGCCGCCGACACCACTTCCGCAGAGCTGATGTGTCGCTTGATCAGACGGTGATGCAGCAGATGCAGGGCCTGCACGATCAGCAAGGCCGTATAGGTCAATTCAGGCGTGAGCACGGCGCACCTCCCGGGTCGATGCAAGTTCAACGCGTGCCTGCGCAATGACCTGCCGCGCGGCACAGAGGCCCAGTAGGCCCATCCCGACCGCTACGGTGAGATCCGGCCAGGCAGTACCAGTTCCAACGACGCCCACCGCCGCCATCATCACCGCGACATTACCGATGGCGTCGTTGCGTGAGCACAGCCACACGGAGCGCATGTTGGCATCCCCCTCGCGGTAGGCGTATAGCAGCCAGGCCACGCTCAGGTTCGCGACTAGGGCCAGGCCACCGACGAGGCCCATCGTCAGCGGCTCTGGCACCACCCCGTGCAGCGCGTTCCAGCTCGCATGACCCAGGACATAGACGCCATAGCCGCCCATGAACAGCCCCTTGAGCAGTGCCGTGCGGGCGCGAGCGGCCAGCCCCATCGACAGCACGAACAGCGACACCGCATAGTTCGCGGCATCGCCAAAGAAGTCCACGGCGTCGGCCAGCAGTGAGACCGAGCCCGCTCCCCAGCCAGCCGCCAGCTCCACCCCGAACATCGCCAGGTTCACGCATAACGCGATCCACAGCACTCGGCGATAGCGCGGCGGAACCAGCACGTTCGAGGCACAATTGGAAGCACAGAAATCAATAGCCATCGGAATCCCGACGTGGACGATGGACCGTATTGGACAGCCTGTAGTAACTTCAGGGTCAAGCCCCGGAGCAGCACATGCCCAAGACCTACCGCATCGGTGAGCTGGCGAGTCATCTGTCGGTCGCCATCGAGACCATCCGCTATTACGAGAAGGAGGGGCTGCTACCGCAGCCTGCCCGCAGCGAGGGCAACTACCGTCTTTACTCGGACGCCGAGCGCCAGCGACTGGGATTCATCCTGCACTGCCGGGCGCTGGACATGACCCACGAGGAAATCCGCAACCTGCTGCGACTGCGTGACGCGCCGGAGCGGGGCTGCGCCGAGGTCAACACCGTGCTCGACGAACACATCGGCCACGTCGCCGAACGCATCCGCGTGTTGCGCAGCCTGCAGGGCCAGCTCAAGGACCTGCGCGCACGCTGCGACGCGCCGGGCACGTCGAAGGAATGCGGCATCTTGCAAGGCCTGGCCACGCCCACGAAATCCCGAACGGCATCTCGCCGTGCCGGCGTGCATGGACCGAACAGGGGCCATTAATGAGCTGGACGACCACGCTGGGACTGTTTGTTCTGACTGCCGTCGCGGAAATCGTCGGCTGCTATCTGGTGCTGCTGTGGGCCAAGCGCGGTGCCAGTCTTTGGGTGCTTGCAGGCGCCGCGCTCAGCCTCATGGCCTTCGCGTGGTTGTTGACGCGACACCCCGCGGAATCGGGTCGCGTGTATGCGGCTTACGGCGGTGTGTATACCTGCACCGCGCTGGCGTGGCTGTGGATCGTGGATCGCGTAACGCCGACCGTTTTCGATGTGGCCGGCGTCGGCACCATCGCGCTGGGCTGCAGCATCCTTGTAGCGGCATCTTTTCGTTGAGACCGGGGAACCGCTCGCCCAATCGACGCCGCGCACCAAACTATTGTTGGCAAAGGGAATGGGCCTGATGTCTCTTGCCAACAATCGGTCGTATCGCTTCGTCGACATTCGGTCGGCCCAGACCGGATGTTCGCGAGTGGCAGCAAATGGCACTAAACCGCCAGGTCAACGCATCTTCAACATCGCGGGATCCTCTGCCGCGTTTTGAGGCTCTCGGGCTTCCACTAGCTATTTGTGAGGCCCCTTTGCCGAGCACACTACTTGTTCGACTTTCTCGATCAGCCCACGAGCCCATACTGATGACATCCGTATCACCAACCGCGGCGATCCTGCCATGGAAGCTGAATGGTGTGGACCGATTAGGTTGATGGGCAGCATCAGGTCCGCCGATTGCCGAGGCTCCATCTAGTTCAACACGAAACGCCCCGCTAGCTACGATCTTCATCCTCACGGTTGTCTGTGGTACCTACATGCCAACAACCTCCGTCACCACCTGCCCGTTCTCTACAGCCGCGATCTGCCTTCCGTTTTTATGCTGGTCACGAGCAAAGATCAGCAGGTTCAGCGCTTTAGTCAATATCTCGCCTTTGCTGCTGCTTGTCTCTGCCGCGATGCGACCTAGGGCATCGTTGATGGATTGACTTACCTTCATCTCGTACCTGATTTCCTTGCTCATCGCTACCTCGCATTTCTCGGTGCATGCTGGATGGACCTTCCCAGAACAGCAAATAGTGTGCCGCGCTGGGTGAATTCCAGCATTGTATTTGTGCTTGAGATTGATCATGACAGTGTTGGTTTGCCTGTACATGGCCAAAGCTCTTCAATTTCTCGTGCCTGTATCTCTGCAGAAAATCGCTCCCACAGAATTCCGTTGCAGTCGGTATCGCTGGTGAAGGAATTCGCGTCATTAGTCTCCCATCCCAAGTGTCGGAGCTTCCCGGAGGATACAGCGTCAGATTTTCGGACAGAGAAGTTGAGATGGGCAGTACGCCACAGGGCGTACTCACCAGGTACAACCAAGTCTGGAGGTTGACCAAGGCGCTGCGTGTAGTCGTGAACCGTCACCTCGATGCTCTCCACTCCGAGGGAAATGTGGAATTTCTTCATGTGCGGTCTCTATGTTATCAATCAGATCGTAGACCGTTAATGCAACTCTGCACCTAAAATCCGTCATCCAATATGGGGCAGGTCAGTGGCACCAGAAGCTGCGATCACCGACACCCCAAATAGGAATGCGGCGAATGGTTGGCAGGTCACTCACTGCAATGGTGAGGCATTGGGTATCAATACCTTGCAAATCGCTGAGCATAAGGCGCGTTTCTTTGTTAGGGTCTTCAACGCGGACGTGGGCTCTTATCGGGCTGACACGGGCTGATTTTGGATTGTCGCATCCTCCAGCAACATCTCTCGTGCTCAGTGCGATGACCTCGTGCGAAATCGGCAGTGAAAGTGCCCTAGCCAACCGCTCTACCTGCTGGGGTATGACTCGGGCATACAGCTGCTGCGGCGGCCGTTCTTTGAACCATAATTTATCGACCATCTGCTGACTTATGAAGGCAACTCCGGACAGACCTTCTCTCTGTGCAACGGCCAGGGCCGCCTTGACCGCAAGAAGTTGCCAATCCTTCTTCAACGGAGGCGGATCGATGCCGATCTGCGTCACGTCAATCATCCAATCACTCTGTAGCTCCTCAACCAAAAGGATTCGCTTGCCCGATTGGGTGTAGCGCTTTGAAGTCCTTAGGTGCGCCAGGCCATTCTGCACGTTGAAGTGAATTGGCCAGTAACAGTAGTCATAGTTCGGAAGGCGAATAACGTATTCGCGATAGTTCCGATCGTAATCTGATGGCAGTGCGTAATGATTCCATTGTGGCTGATCCAGATCTTTCGACCATCCACTAAAAACCTCGCTCATCCGGAATTCGGCGTATGAAAGCGCGTCCTGCGGCCGGCAGAAGTACACCGCGTCACGGTGTGCCCATTGCCCCTCATGGTCAAGAACAACCCACGTTCCTTCCAAGTTGGAGATGAGGTCCTGATACTTGAGGTGATGGACTTGCCATCCGAGCGCCAGATGTTTGTAGTACTGTGACTGCGCTGGACATCCGCGCTTTGAAGGCAGTCCCGCGAAAGCTGGAAAGGTGCCGGACGATCCGTCGTCTACCAAGGACCAGCCTGATCGGGCGCGGAACTCTCGGCGAACCTCCGTCACTACTTCGGGACGAATCGAATCCAGATCGATCTGATCGAGAAGTTGCTGACGCGCAAGCCGTTGACTTTGTGGATGGCTGGATAGCCAGTCCAGCAGACCTGACCGTGAGAGCTCCTCGCTGCTGTAGCCCTTTGTTGCGAGTCCCTGTAGGGTTCCCAGCCATTGCCCGGAGGTCAGGTGGTCCGGCATGTGCCGCTCGACCATCCACTGCAGACGCGATTCAAAGGGGGGCAACTCAACCTTGCGGGCAATGACTTCCTCCCTCATAAGGTCCCGATAGTCGCGTTTACTGAGCAACTCCGTAACGACGGCGTTGATCCACGCGCCGGCGTCGTCAGGGAAGGAGCCACCTCCTAGCCTGACATCCGCCAGCCATTGAGCGGCACTCTTCCCCGGAATCCTGTAGTCAGCGCCACCGCTTTCCGTATAGGCAATGTCGAGAAGGTGCAGAAGGGGGGCGACCGTATTGGTTCCTGGAGGCAGGGCCCGCCCAAAGAAGACCCGCTCCTCCGCGCGCATGTCTGTAAGGATCAGATCCAGCCCGTTCGGTAGTCGCAGGGGTCTGGAGTAACAGTTCGACCCGCTATCGCGAACGGCCCGTTGGCGTTGCCTGGGATAGGTCAGCGGCATTGCCCCTAGAGGTCCTCACTTTCTATTACGGTATGTGAGGTCGGGTTAAAGCTATCAAGGCCCCTGATTCCGGCGAGCGAAGTCGGTGTGGTCAGTGCCGCCGCTTCGTAGTGCCTGAACCATGGAATGCCCCGCTTGCGGTACTCGTCTTCAGAGATCGGCGCAGTGGGGCAGGGCCTACCGGCGACATGCTCCCAAACGCGCGCATCGACCAGATGAAAAAAGCAACGCAATGACAGATCCTCCATCCATGCCCGCGGACCATATGGATCTTTCTCGATGGCTTGCCGAATCTTTCCGCCAGCCGCCATTCCCATCTCCGAATCGGCCTGACCGGATCGAGAAAACGCAATTTCGTTGTACGGAGTGTGTTCATCAACACCGATCCGGTCTCCTCGCAACCTGCGCTCCATGTCGCGACGGACCTTGGCCTCAAAACGTTCTCGACCAATCTGCCGCCAGTGAAATGCGGGCTTCATCGGTACTACCTTGATCTGAAGCCCGCCCCACTCGGCCTGACCCGTCAACTGCTCTTCGACCGTTGCACCGGCGCCCAGCTTCGTTGCCACAAACTGCCGCACAGTACGAGGATCGACACGGAATCCATCCAACCAGGGCTGAGCGGGAACAACAATGAAATTCTGGTTATTCGTGTTGATGCCGTCCTGCCATGACTCACCGGTCACGGCATTGATCTTGCCGGCTGCAATCATCAGTAGAAATGGATATTCCGCTTCAAAGGACAGCCACGCGGCCTCGGATGGCCACATCGGGATGGCGACGCCCTTGCGGACCCGCATCTGGGCAGTAGGGTTGGCACATTCACGCACCGGTACGACTGGGAAACGACCAAGACCGGCCGGCAAGTCGTACTCACGCCCGTCGTCAGCAACCTTCAGCGTGCGCTGAATGCCGAGCTTGAAGACTGCCTGACTGTGAAGATCCTGAAAGCGAAAGGATATTTCGTCGAGATTCAGGGTAACGCCACGTTCGGTTTCACCATTCACCATCATCAACCTCTCTCACAATCGTCAGTAGCGCGTCATCCGGCAAGTCTTTTAGCGATCTGATCAGCGTCGCAAACAGCTTGGGACGACGGCGAATGATCTGGAGCAGGTCGGTCGATACTTTCCCTGCCATCGCCAACAAGATGTCTTCGTCCTCCCCGACCTCGCGAGCCAGCTTGCGAACTGTCTCCTCGCCGGGAGGCGGGAATTCATCCCGCTCAATCTTTGACAGGTATGCGGGCTCTACGCCGACTCTCTGCGCAACCTGACGCAAGGAGAAGCGGCGATCCTGAAGGCGACAGGACTCACGGCGACGACGTAGATGGGTGCCAAATGTCATGTGTAGTGTATGGTACACAGAACACGCAATTTAGCAACTGCGACCGATTCGCCGTCAGGGCGACGCTCAATGCAAGGGCCTACCGAGGAGGAGAGATGATCAACATTCAAAAGCTGATGGACGCGCTCCCCGTATCGGGGCTGAGCCCAGCGAGAATCGCCTGCCTGAGCGGGATCGTTGAGGGGCCAAACGAAAATCAGTGGCGCCACACGATCAACTTGATCGAGCCCCCGGCGGGGATGGGCGGCACGCCCTTTGTCAATCCACGAAAGGCCCTCGAATTGCTCCTTCTGGGGCAAGGATTCGCTGAGCAGGACGCGACATGGAGCGCCCAGGAAGCAGTAGGCCGAATGCGAAGCGATCTAGATGAAGACCTCTGGACCCTTCCTTTCGATTTTTTTGATCCAGATCCCGATGAATGCATCCCCGTTCAAAAATTTGTGTCGTGGCTTCGCAATGAGCACCTCGCAGACGGCGAGAGTGTCCATTCGGCGAAGAGCAGCCTGAAAGCGGTCTGCGGATCATCCACCGGGCCTGTACTTGTTCCCCGCGACTTGCTTGATTTCATAGAGAAGGCTGCTGAAGTGACGCGACACGCCGCCATATTCCGAGGACCAGACAGTCCGGAAAGTGGCTGGTCTCTGGAGACGCTGCCTCCCGGTGCGCCACCCCAAGCAATGATTGAGTTCGTGCCCGGAGTGCCGTGGCCAGAAGAGGGGGATTTCGACAACTGGAATGATGTTCGAAGGCCGTTCTGGCGCTGGCGCGCGTCCATGCGGGCGCCCGCATTGGCTCTGGAGCGAGCGCTTGGTGAGGCCGTGTACTACTTCGCAGATCCTCGCTGTGACCACGACGACGATGCGGCACATCGGTTTCTGCTGCTTCATTGGTGCTGCAGCACGAAACCCGAGTCTGCGTATGTGCGCTACCTGCTCAAGATCAGCGGGGGCAGGGACGTGGAAGAGCTCAAAGCAGCACTCATCGACCCGACTTCATATCGCCATCCCTACAAGATGAACTGTGCTTTCTATGGGCTGGACCCCTTGATATGTCGCTTCGAGTACGTGCCCCCTGAAACGCGCAAACGTCTCGTCATCGTTTTCTCAACACCGGAATCAAGGAATGTTGCTGAATGGCTTCTTGAGCAGAAGATCAACATGGACGTTTGCATCGTGGCGCCGCAGTCATTGGCCACCGAGGAGTGGATCGATAAGGCGACGCGCAACTGCCGAACCTCGGGCTTCCGTTACCAAACGGGAAAGTCGCTGAAAGAACCGCTGGAAACACTTGCGCTTGCGGATGAACTTTGCGTGATTGCCAATGAACGGACTCCATCATCCGGTTTCGAATTGATGCTTTCAGATGACGTGGAGGATTTGCTTTGGCTCAGCCTCGAACTGGGCATCAAGTGTCAGTACTTCTATGTTGATCGACGGCAATTAAACAACCCCGAAACCTGCCTGGCGCAGCGAGGTGCTGCTGAGCGCGTTAATGTGCGAAAGAATCAACGACGCGCGTTCACCCGGCGCCTCAGCGGCATCCGGATCGAGTGCGACTTCGGTAGCAGCGGGCTCTGGACCTTGGAAGGAAAAATGCTGCCGTACGACCTGATTGATCTCCCGTTCTCCCTGATTCAGCAAATCGCTCGCTGGCAATACGACTACGACGCAACCTTTGATCCCCCAAACCATGTGGGCAGCGATGAATGGTGGGAGCGCCATCGCCAGAAGGCCGCGGAACTCACCGAGGCATTGCAGGAGGCACTTCAGGACCAAGCTGACCGAAGTGGGGACGACTCAGTCATTGGTGGCTCGAAATGAATGACGACAACCGAACCGATCCCACCAACACGGAGGTCCCCATCCTTACGGTTATGGCGGAGTATGGAAATGCGCCATTTCTGTGGATCAGTCGCGATGGGGGGCGAGACGGGGTCGGCCCAAATATTTGTGATGGCAGCTCTTGGGACCCCTCGTTCCCAATGTCAGAAGGACTATGGCGGAAGTTCGCTGACTGGGCTATTGATTTTGACCAGACATCATTCTTTACCGCCGACTTCGATGACGCCGACTGGGACTGGCGCGCCTTCCATGCCCGCGGGCTGCAGCTATCTCAATGGTTGAAGGAGGAGGTCGGTAGCGCCTATCGCGTGATTTACGAAAAACCCGTTGAAGACCCCAATCATCGAGTTGATGAGCGCACTGAAATTGAGCGCATCGGCAACCTCAAGCCGCTTGCCGTGCATCGAAATACCGACAAGGAACCTGTCCGCTTTTGCGAGAAGATCATTTCTGGCGGTCAGACGGGGGCTGATCGCGCAGCTCTGGATTTTGCAATCCTGCATCGTTATGTCCACGGTGGCTGGGCGCCACGCGGGCGCGCAGCAGAGGACGGCGCCATCGCCCTGAAGTACCAGCTCACCGAAGTCACTGATGGCGGCTACCGGCAGCGAACCCGCCGAAATGTGGCAGACAGCGACGGCACGCTGATCATTAATGTTGGTGAACTGAGCGACGGTACCTACGCCACAAAAGTCTTCGCGCAGAAGTTGGGCAAACCTTGCCTGGTTCTGCAAGCTGATGACGGTATTCACGCGCGCAACGCACTCACCGTAGTTGCCTGGCTGCGCATGCACGGAATTCGAACCTTGAACGTTGCCGGCCCTCGTGAATCGAAACGGCCCGGCATCTACCGCCTGACCCGACAACTGCTTGAGGTCATGCAGGAATCGCTCCTTTCAGAGTGACTCGGAAAACTCTGCGGCGGCCCCTCCGCAAAGAGAAATGCCCTAGACGGGCTCCAAATCAGACATGACACTTGCCGACAAGATCGAGTTGACGCCAAAAGCGGTTTCTGGCGTACTCGCTGGGCTGGTTTGGTCCGCAAGAGTTTCTTGAGGCCGGTTCGACATTGAGGCATCGCCCTCGCCCGGTAGCTCAGTCACGGTGGACCGACTCGTCGAAGGTTGGGCAGTGGTGGCGGTACTCGAAAGGGGCCGGCCAGGTTGAGCATCAAGACTCAAGCTGGCGCTTCGACCACTCCAGATCAGCTCTCCGTGCAATTGACCAATAGCGAGCGATGGGCCAAGCTCGCCCCAATCCCGCTGGTGTTTCCGGACGTACGGACAGGGTCTTTGGCATTGTTCCCAGCGGGTGCTTTCTTCCATGCGTAACCGTCCACCATCTTGACGCTGCGGTAATGATCAAGCGTTGAGAAGAGGGATGTTGTTGTGGATCTTCGATGGCCGCAGTCCGTCGAGCATGTGGATGGGATGGTCGGCAATGCGTTCGAGGACGTGGCGTAGATAGGCTTAGGGATTAATGCCGTTGAGTTTGGCGGCGCCGATGAGGCTGTGGAGATTTTCCGGATGCACGCTCCCCAATTCCCCAACCGCCGCTTGAACTTTCAGCTCTTAGTTTGCTTCTTGATGCGACGGGTCTCACCGTCGGGCTAACCGTGCGGCTGAACGTGGTCAGCTAGGCCCGCAAACATCACCTCCGCGATGGACAGCATCACACCAGCGAAGCTACGTCTGGACTTGCCGCAGTAGCCAGATTTGGTCGGCCACTCAACTTATTTGCTCGTCAATAACCGATCGAACTTCATGTTGAGGCCGCATGCGACCGTGCCCAGTCAGTGATGGGTTCACGGCGACCCAGCTCGCGCCGCCGCCTCGTCCACGAACTCGCTGCCGTCAAAAAGCTCGATAAACCCCTGCCGATCATGGGCGCGTTGTGCCCCGAGCCAATCTGTCCTGGTGTCGTCCCCCAACACCACAATCGACCGCTTCTCATCCTCCGGTCCATGCATCCTGCCCATGATCGGATGTCCCGCAGCGGCCATCGTCAGCAGCGTGAAGGACATTCGCGTTGGGCCTGGGTCATCCATGCGCCGCTCCCACAGCCCTGCCAGCCAGAAGGGTTTCCGGTCCTCGCGTTTGATGGCGTGACGGACGGCCTTGCCGGTTTCGTAGTTGGGCTCATAGAAGCACTGCACCGGAATGGCGGCCAATTGCCCGTTGCGCCATGCCGATCTGAAGCTAGGTTTGCTGGCAACGGTTTCGGATCGGGCGTTGTAGGTCATCCGCGCCAGCTTGGGCTGGGCCCAATGCGGGACCAGACCAAAGCAGGCCAGGTGAATCCGATTCGGATCGCTACTCGTGAGGATCGGTGCGACCTGACCCGGATACACCTCAGGTTTGTACTGCGCGCCCTCAGCAATATCGAAACCCCACGCCAGCAGGGTTTCAAGTGGCGGTGGTTGGAAGTTGGCGCACATGATCGGTTGCCTCCCGGTCTGGCTGGCTTACTATGGCGATGTGGCACCTGAACCGTTGCCACAGCCGATCATGGCACCTCTACCGGGACATCAGTCTGCGTTGCGGTCGCGCTTCCACTTCCGGAGATCGGTGATGGTGATGCCGTTGGTCTCCATCTGCTCGAGGATATCGAGGACCTTCTGCTTGCGTTCTACGGCCTTGATCATTCGGGCCTGTGCTTCGAGGGCTGCAATACGTTCCTGCAGCTCTTTGTAGCTGAGGGGTGTCGCGGTCATACGATCCTTTGCTGGGGAAACATCAAATTCAGCCTGGTTGGTCAGGGCTGGTCTGGGTGCAGCGTGTGGCGGTGCAGTTGCGCAACCAGACAAGCTGGTCGTTGATTCCATCGTCAGTCAGGACAGCGCTCAGTACAACGCCACAAACGGGTTGGAAACCCCGATGGCCTTAGCCAGGCGCTGCTCGCGCTCAATCTCGAAGGCATCCGGCGGAAACTGTCGATTCCAGGCATCAAGCACCCGGCGCTGAGAACGGCCAATGCGATGGCCGTAGCGGTCCTCCATGTAGAAGTAGATGCGGGCGATCTTGCCTTTGACTGCATCCGGCGGTTCGATGAAGCGGCCGCCATCGGCTCTGGCGACTCGGAACCCGCAGCCCAGAACGACAGGGTCCTCAGTCCCCGCAGCCACCATCCCGAACCGGTAGTTCGAGCGGATGCCGTTCAACGCCCCAATGACGGGAATCAGGTTGTGCGGATCGGCCTCCATGATCCGGAAGGTCTCATCGACCCGGCCACAGTGCGACCTGCCATCCGTTCCCGAAGGGGCATTGCGCCAACAGGCGCGCTGACGACCGAAGTCAGAAGCAGGGACGACATGCTCCCACTCAATTCGATCCTGCCGGTTCTGGTACAGCGCCGTCCGCATCAGACAGGACCTCACATCTACAGTGAGGGATCGATCAAAGGCACAGCCGCAGTAGCGATCAGTACGTACGTCGAAATACACATCTCTTTCGAGTAGACGCTTGGCGGCATCGAAGCTGCTCGGGAATCCCTTGGCCTCCAGGATGATGACCTGAGGTGCGGGACTGGTTGTGGGCGCGGCCAAAGCAGGTGCCGTAGCAACCTGCGCAGCGGAAGGCGCAGCCGCCGTCGCGGCCTGTGGTGACCGCGTCGGACTCGGCCGTGTCGGCGGTCGCGAGGTCGGCGCGGGGCTCGGCCACGCTGTCGGTTTGGGGACTGATCGTGCAGTCACTGCGTGGACTGGCGCTACTGCAGCAACCGATCTCGTCTCAGGCTCTGACGCGGTGCCTGCAGCCCGATCAATCTGCGCATCAGTCGTGAGCGCTGTCAGCGTCCGCTGCGCCCACGCCGACCCCGGCTCGGAACGCACGAACGCCGTCGCCACCACGATCACAAACACCGTCCACAGCACAGGAATGATTTGCGCAATGCGCGATGGTGCGTGTCGGACAGGCGCCGCCTTACGGCTGCGACGCCTAGGCGTTGCAGCCTTGGTTTTTCTTTTTGGGCATGGGGATCAAGTCGGCGCCGGGGCGCACCGACTCGGGAACAGGAACAGGAGAGCAGTATTGTCCTGCTTACCTGAGCGGGGTGCTGAAGAACAGGTAGGCCGACTGACCGCCGGGGCTGATTTCGGGAAGGTCGGCGGCTGTGACATCTTGTCGGGCAGTGGAAGCCGTGAGACTGTATATCCAGTCAGTCACCGTTTCTCTGGTCATCCCCATGCAGCCGTTGCACCTCTCTGCCGTCGCCGACATGCCGCGATACGTCATGCGCAGCAGTGCCAACGCGACGCATCTCAGTACCGCCCATCCGGAACCCGTCGTGCAGCGCCTGCCGCTGATTGCCTCGCCGTCTCCGCAGGCAGGCTTTCCCTCACCAGCCGCCGACTACGTCGAGGAGACCCTCGACCTGAATGAGCTGATGGTCCGTAACCCGCCCGCAACCTTCTTTGTGCGGGTGCGCGGTGAGTCGATGGTTGATGCCAAGGTGTTTGAAGGCGATGTCCTGTCGGTGGATCGGTCCATCGATCCCCGACCAGGTCACATCGTTGTGGCCAGCTATTCCGGTGATCTCTACGTGAAGCGGCTCTCGCGGCTGGCCGGTGGGCGTCTGGCGCTGGTCTCCGAGAATGCAGCGCTACGGGATGAGTACCCCATTCTGTATCTCGACCAGGCTGAGGACTGCACGCTGTGGGGCGTGGTTACCGGCTCAGTGCGGCGGTTCTAGGGCAGCGGCGGTAGCGGCTCAGACGGGGTGTTGCTTTGCTCGCTTGGCGTCTCACGGTTTGAGACAGCGGCGCACTAGGCTCTTGAGCATGAACACAGTCATACCCACTCGCGCTATTGCAGCAACCTGTTTTGCCTTGGTCGACGTCAACAACTTCTACTGCAGTTGTGAGGCGGTGTTCGATCCCCGGCTGGCAGGTCAACCGCTGGTGGTGTTGTCGAACAACGATGGCTGTGTGGTGGCCCGCTCCGCTGAAGCCAAGGCCATGGGTATCAAGATGGGGCAGCCATGGCATCAGGTGCCCAGAGAGCTGAAGGCTCAGGGACTGCAGGCCCTTTCCAGCAACTACACCCTGTATGCCGATATGAGCCACCGGGTGATGACCATCCTCGGGGGCATGGCACCCCGGCAGGAGGTCTACTCCATCGATGAGTGTTTCCTCGATTTCACCGGGATGGGATTGATCACGACCTCCCTTCGAGATCACGGCCTGCTCATCAGAAGCCGAATTCAGCAGTGGACGGGTCTCACCGTCTGCGTGGGCATCGGCAGCACCAAGACCCGCGCCAAGCTCGCGAACCACATCGCCAAAAAGAACCCACAGTGGGCAGGCAGCTTCTATCTGGAATCGCTCACTCACGATGAGCAGCACCAATGGCTGTCATCACTGGATGTCGGTGAGGTCTGGGGCGTGGGGGGTCGACTCACCGCGCAACTGAAAGCCATGGGCATCGACACCGTGCAGGACCTGAAGGATGCCAACCCCAAGCGGATTCGATCTCACTTCTCCGTGGTGCTGGAACGCACCGTCGAGGAGTTGAACGGCATCAGCTGTCTTGACCTTGAGGATCTGTCACCCAAGAAGCAGCAAATCCTTTCCTCTCGCAGCTTCGGCAAGCAGGTCACCTCAGAGGCAGACCTCCGAGAGGCCGTGCTGACCTATCTGGCCCGTGCCGCCGAGAAGCTGCGGGCTCAGGGCTCCATTGCGGGATTACTGCAGGTCGGTATCCGCACCAATCCTTTCAAGCCGGATACCCCGCAGTACCACAAGGCCCTCAGCTGCAAGCTGGCAGAGGCCACCGACGACACGCTAGTGCTGGGCCAGTACGCCGTCAGGATGCTCAAACAGCTCTACCGGGAGGGTTACGTTTACCAGAAGGCGTCGATCATGCTCAGCGATCTCAGCCCCAGAACCGAGCGGCAGATCACGTTGTTCGAGGACACGGCCAACAGAGAGAAGCGGGAACGGCTGAACGCCACGCTGGACACCATCAATCGCCGCTACGGCAGCCGCACGCTGCAAACGGCCGGTGCCGGCATCCACAAAAGCTGGAGCATGAAGCGCGGGAACCTGTCGGCGGCCTACACGACGGATTGGCGATCACTGCCCACGGTGCAGTGATCAGTGCGCAAAGACCGTCACGGCAGATTCATCAGGTGATCCCTGATGAGTGATCAGGCCATTCGCACGCCCAACCTCAAGCGCATTCATCTGCAACGGCTGCGGCAGATGTACCGATCTGCAGGCTGGCCATGTCTCGATACCGTCGAAATCGATCTAATCGCCGCAGGGCTGCTGGAGCGGGTCAACCCGGAAGGCAGGCCCGAGTACCTGAGGGTCAGCGACACCGGCATGCAGGTGCTGGCCGCATCACTGAACACCAACCGGGCGGCCTATGACGCCCATGAGGCGCTGGTCAGAAAAGTAGCAGAGCAGCAGGTCGAACAAGGCCGTATTGCCTACCTGGACCTGACCCTGCTCAGCAAACCCGGTGAGGACTGGCAGCACTCCAAACCGGATGTGTTCTCAATTCGGAAAACGACTTCCGAGAAGTACCTCGAACCGATCATCTTTGAGGTGAAGGTCCGTAGGGCTGACCTGTTGGGTGACCTGAAGAAGCCGGAAAAGCATCAGGGCTACCTTGCCGCTGCAGGGCAGTGCGTCTACGTACTGGCGGCAGGTATTGCCAAATCCGAAGAGATTCCGGAGTGCTGTGGCGTGATGGTCGAGGAGGGCAACAGGCTCATGACAGTGAGAGCGGCACCGAGAGCAGAGCCGTTCGTGCCGACTGTCTCGACGTGGATGAGTCTGGCCAAGGCAACGCCGTATCGGTCGGAGCGGTTTCGGGGGGAGATGTTGTGAGGGAACGATCCTCAAATAATCTCAATCACGCTCCTTGTACTCAACCGGATACGCGATGTGCTCATTAAGCGTTAGAGCGACTACAGTGGGATCGGTGGGCCCTACAGAAGCCGCAGGCAGTTTCCACTGGCGAATTATTTCGAGACCCATCGAAGCTGCGTTCGGTTTTTGCAGGCATCGCCGCGAGCCCTTCGTGAAGTAACCTTCAATTTCGGTCTTCGCGGCTAGATCATTGATATAGCCGAGAGAGCAACTCAGAAGGGCAGCAGGACCTTTCAAGTTCAGATCACGCCACCAGCGTCCTAATGCATCGGAGCAGGGCAGTTCAGCCATGGGTAAGTTTTGAGATCAACGGTGATATGACAACAATCAGCTGCATAGATCTGTTCTGCGGAGCGGGAGGGCTGACTCACGGCTTCGTGCTGGAAGGGCTGCCCGTGGCAGCTGGTGTCGATTTGGACCCAGCCTGCCGCTTTCCTTATGAATCCAACAACCAAGCCCGATTCGTCGAGCGGGACATCAGCAAGGTCACCGTGCCCGAACTGAAAGCGCTGTTCGGTGACGTCGACCTCACGATTCTCGCGGGCTGCGCCCCTTGCCAACCCTTCTCGACTTACGCACAGCGCTACGAGCTGGACGGGAAGGATGGCAAGTGGGGCCTGCTGTACGAGTTTGCACGTCTGGCCAAAGGCGCCAAACCCGATGTCATCACAATGGAGAACGTGCCCACCGTCGCGAAACACGAGGTGTTTCATGACTTCGTCGATACGCTGAAAGGGCTCGGCTACAACGTCTGGTTCGATGTCGTCGATAGCTCCCGCTATGGCGTTCCGCAATTGCGACGACGCATGGTGCTGTTGGCATCGAAGCATGGCGACATCAAGGTGATCGAACCAACCCACGAGAAGCCGAAGACTGTTCGTCAGGCCATTGGGCGCTTGCGCCCACTCAGTGCCGGCGAGGCAGCCCCTAAAGACAAATTGCACGTCACTTCGACACTGTCCGAAAAGAATCTCCAGCGGATCAAAGTCTCGAAGCCCGGAGGCACCTGGCGCGACTGGCCGGATGATCTGGTCGCCGACTGCCATCGCGCCGAGAGCGGTCGTACCTACCCGGGCGTCTACGGCCGGATGGAGTGGGACAAGCCAGCCCCCACGATGACGACACAGTGCTATGGCTTCGGCAATGGTCGTTTCGGCCATCCCGAGCAGAATCGCGCCATCTCATTACGGGAGGCAGCCATCCTCCAAAGCTTCCCCCGTGACTACGCCTTCGTGCCGGATGATGGCGACGTGAGTTTCAAGGTCTTGGGGCGACTCATCGGCAACGCGGTTCCCGTCGATCTCGCTCGTGCCATCGCGCGCAGCATCAACACGCATATCGCATCGGTCACGGCCCGATGACAAGCTGACGAGGGCTTCCGATGTCGCGCATTCAGCCCTTGTCCCCCGAGACCAGTCGCCGCATGGCGAAGGTTCGGCAGAAAGGGGCTAATGCCGAAATCGCACTACGAAGTGAGCTTTACCGAAGGGGCCTGCGCTACCGAGTCGATTACGAGGTCCTGAAGAAACCTCGCCGAGTCGCAGACGTGGCATTCCCGGGGTTGAAGATCGCCATCTTCGTCGATGGGTGCTTTTGGCACGGTTGCCCCGAGCATGCCACCTGGCCGAAGCAGAACGCCGAGTTCTGGCGGCAGAAGATCGAGGCGAATCGCCACAGAGACGCCGACACGAATTCGAGGCTACTCGATGCCGGTTGGACGGTGCTGCGATTTTGGGAGCACGAGTCACCGATACGAGCTGCAGAGACCGTCGCACAGACGGTCGCCATGGCGAAAGCGAAACGCTGCACATCGCCTGTCGCAAATGAGAAGAACTGAACAGGAAGATGGCAGACCGCATGGAAATCTCGAACGATCAGAAGCACCAGTCCTACTGCGCCCGCCCGGAACCCGGCCAATTGGTCGAGGTTCGCCGACGCCAGTGGGTCGTGGCGGATGTCGCCTCTTCGAAATTGGAATCGGCTTCGGCGTCGCAGAACTGCGTGACGCTTTCATCAGTCGATGAGGATGGGCTCGGTGAGGAATTGGAGGTCATCTGGGAGATCGAGCCCGGCGCACAGGTCATCGAGCGCGCAGGCTTGCCATCCATCACGGGGCAGGACGACTCGGACACGCTCGAAGCCTTCCTCGATGCTGTCCGTTGGGGTGCCGCCACCAATGCCGACAGGGGGTTCCTGCAGGCGCCGTTCCGTAGCGGCGTCAGCATCGAGGACTTCCAGCTCGACCCTCTGGTGCGGGCCATCTACATGGCCCGCGTCAACTTGCTCATCGCCGACGACGTCGGCCTGGGCAAGACCATCGAGGCAGGACTGGTCATCCAGGAGATGCTGCTCCGGCACCGTGCCCGTACCGTCCTGATCATCTGTCCTGCTTCCCTGCAGGAGAAATGGCGCATCGAGATGCTGGAGAAGTTCGGCCTCGAATTCCGCGTGGTCGACACTGCCTATATCAAGCAATTGCGGCGCGAACGCGGCATCCATGCCAATCCGTGGACATCCCATCCACGCCTCATCGCCTCGATGGACTGGGTCAAGAGTGGCGAGGGTTTGCGCGCCATGCGCGACGTGCTCCCGCCCCATGCAGGCCATCCGCGCAAGTTCGATCTTCTAGTCGTCGACGAAGCACACAACATCGCTCCTGCCGCCGGGGCGCATTACGCGCTGGAAAGTCAGCGGACCCGCTTCATCCGCGCGATCAGCCCGCACTTTCAGCATCGCCTTTTCCTGACCGCGACGCCCCACAACGGCTATACGGAATCCTTCACCTCGCTGCTGGAGTTGCTGGACGACCAGCGCTTCGCCCGCAACATCCTCCCCGACGAGAAGCAGTTGGGTCAGGTGATGATCCGCCGTCTCAAGAGTGATCTGGTCGATGCCGACGGCCAGCCGCTGTATGCCCAGCGCAAGCTGCAGGCCTTGGCGGTCCCTTACACGGATGAGGAACGGGAGATCCACCAGAAGCTGAACGATTACTGTGCCAGCCGCGAAAAAGACGCGGAGAAGACCGGCAGCACATTCGGCACTTCTTTCGTCAATCAACTGCTCAAGAAGCGCCTCTTCTCGTCGCCCGCCGCGTTCGCTTCCACGCTCGAGAAGCACGTCGCCTCGCTGTCGAATGGCGCCAAGCCCAAGGCTCGAGATGCCATGGCCGAGCGCATCCTGCGCAAAGCCATACTGAAAGCAGACGAGGATTACGCCAACGACCAGGAAGTCGAGAATGCTCAATCGGAGGCCGTAGAGGAGGCATCCCGACGTTCCCAGCCGCTGACGCAAGAGCAACAACGGATGCTGGCCGATCTGAGGAAATGGGCGCAGCGCGCCAAGAACCAGACCGATTCCAAGGCCAGAGCCATCCTCGATTGGCTCTCAGCCAATCTGAAACCGGGGGGTCAGTGGAACGATCGCCGCGTGATTCTGTTCACCGAATACCGCACCACCCACCAGTGGATGCACGAGATCCTCGCCAGCCATGGTTTCGGTGGCGAACGACTCGGTCTGCTCCACGGAGGACTCACCCAGGATGAGCGTGAGCCCATCAAGGCAGCCTTCCAGGCATCTCCCAAGGATTCCCCCGTCCGCATCCTGCTCGCCACCGATGCGGCCTCGGAAGGTATCGACCTGCAGAACCACTGCAATTGCCTCATCCACCTGGAGATCCCCTACAACCCCA
>MAAC01020191.1_pt1 | contig 21766 bp, 17 predicted proteins | sample 1115981 | NCBI WGS metagenome assembly MAAC01 (sample SAMN04961126, study PRJNA320927) | seawater metagenome | isolation source: sample BD02T64 sea water enriched with oil for 64 days | place: USA:Gulf of Mexico | collected 2013-07-27
CCATTTTTGCAATATCAGTACAATATTCGCCGCTGCGAGTATCTTCTGCATTTGATGTAGTGAAACCTACTTGGTTATTAATAACAATGCGAATGGTTCCGCCCACTTTAAATGCACGAGCTTGTGACATATTAAAGGTTTCTTGAACAACACCTTGACCTGCAATTGCTGAATCACCATGAATAGTAATAGGTAAGACTGTATCGCCAATGTCGTCACCACGTCTGTCTTGTCGAGCACGTACCGAGCCAATAACAACTGGATTTACAATTTCAAGATGCGATGGATTAAATGCTAATGCTAAATGAACATTGCCACCTGGTGTCACGAAGTCCGATGAATAACCTTGGTGATATTTAACGTCACCTGAAGATAAAATTTCATCATGCTTGCCGCCAAACTCATCAAATAACTTCGAAGGGTTTTTACCCATCACGTTAATCAATACATTTAAGCGACCACGGTGGGCCATACCAATAACAACTTCTTTAGAACCTTGAGCGCCTGCACGAGTAATTAACTCTTTCAGCATAGGTACTAATGCATCACCACCTTCAAGTGAGAAACGTTTTGCACCTGGAAATTTAGCTCCAAGATACTTCTCAAGTCCATCTGCAGCTATCAAACCTTTAAGAATCTCTTCTTTTTCAGCGATAGTAAGCACTGCTTTTGATTGCACAGATTCAAGACGATGTTGTAACCAGCGTTTTTCATCTGTTGAAGTAATATGCATATATTCAGCGCCAATAGCGCCACAATACGTTGCTTTAAGTGATTTGTATAAATCACCTAACTTCATGGATTCTTGAGCAACTGCAAATGAGCCGACATTATATTCTTTGTCAAAATCATTTTCAGAAAGTTCATGATGCGATAATTGTAAATCGCGTACCTTATCTCGCTGCCATAAACCTAGAGGGTCTAGGTTTGCATTTTGATGTCCGCGAAAACGAAAAGCATTAATTAGCTGTAAAACTTTAACTTGTTTTGCATCGCCACCACTAGAAACTACAACAGTTTTTTGTGATTGCTTAGCTAATTCTCTAAATTCATTGCGGATTTCAGAATGCCTAAACTCTACGTCAGCACCTTCAATTTTTGGAAGTTGTTGGAATATAGCTCGCCACTCTGCTGAAACAGATTGGGAGTTATCGAGATAAGATTCGTATAAATCTTCAATATAAGTAGCGTTACCACCACTTAAATGGGAAGACTCTAACCAAGCCTTCATTGTACCTTCGGGCATTGCCTGTTCCTTTATGGGATAAAAGCAATAAAAAAAATGCTTATCTAAATTGTTAGATTACGCTAACTAAGTTAAATAAACGACTCATAAATCAGCTCATGCTATTCCATTTTATCGTTACTGATTTCACGGAGGTTATACCCCATGAAATCAGTTAATAAAATATTAAACTGCTCGCGAAATCAACATAGATTTAATATGACCAATCGCTTTTGTTGGGTTTAATCCTTTAGGACAAACATCAACACAGTTCATGATACCGTGACAGCGGAATACGCTGTAAGCATCTTGTAAACCGTCTAAACGCTCTTCTGTTGCAGTATCACGGCTATCAATCAGAAAGCGATAAGCATGTAACAAACCTGCAGGACCGATGAATTTATCAGGATTCCACCAGAAAGACGGACATGATGTAGAACAACATGCACATAAAATACACTCGTAAAGACCGTCTAATTTTTCACGTTCTTCAATAGACTGTAAATGCTCACGTGCTGGCTGCTCTTTACCATCATTGATTAAATATGGCTTGATTTTTTCATATTGATTATAAAACTGAGTCATATCAATAATTAAATCACGCACTACCGGTAAACCAGGTAAAGGACGCAAAACGATCGTTTTCGTTTTTAAGTCAGATAATGGCGTAATACATGCTAAGCCATTTTTACCATTCATGTTTAAACCGTCAGAGCCACAAACACCTTCACGACATGAACGACGGAATGATAATGATGAATCTTGTTCTTTTAATAAGATCAATGCATCAAGAATCATCATGTCAGATCCTTCAGGAACCTCTAGTTCATATTCTTTCATGTAAGGGGCATTATCAACATCAGGGTTGTAACGATAAATCGAAAATACTTGTTTCATTGCAATGCTCCTTAGTATACGCGCGCTTTCGGTGGGAAAGCTTCACGGTGAACAGGTTTCATGTTTACAGAACGTTTTGTCATATCTTCTGTTTCTGGCGTGTAAATAGAGTGGCATAACCAGTTCTCATCATCACGTTCAGTGAAATCTTGACGGGCATGAGCACCACGAGATTCCGTACGGAAGTTTGCTGCCTTCGCTGAACAAAATGCTGTTTCCATTAAGTTGTCTAGCTCTAAACATTCAATGCGCTGCGTATTAAATTCAGATGACTTATCATCTAATTTAGCATCTTTTAATCGCTCACGAATTTCAGTTAACTCTTTCATACCTTGTGCCATCGCTTCACCTTCACGGAAAACCGAGAAGTTCATTTGCATACATTGCTGTAAGTCTTTACGAATTTGCACTGGATCTTCACCAGTCGTTGAAGATTCCCAACGATTAGTACGAGCTAATGATGCTTCTAAATCAGATTCAGATGCGTCTTTACCGCTTTGCGTTTCGTTTAAGTATGTTCCTAAGAAGTTACCGGCTGCGCGACCAAACACGACTAAATCAAGTAATGAATTGCCACCTAAGCGGTTAGCACCATGTACTGATACGCATGCTATTTCACCTACTGCGAATAAACCTTCAACGATAGTTTCAGTGCCGTCTGCTGCAACATTAAGTGCTTGACCGTTAACATTACAAGGCACTCCACCCATTTGGTAATGACAAGTAGGGATAACTGGGATTGGCGCTTCAGCTGGGTCAATGTGAGCAAATGTTTTAGATAAATCACAAACTCCTGGTAAACGTTTGTATAACGTTTCGCGACCTAAGTGGTCTAGCTTCAGTTGAATGTGCTTACCAAATTGTGGATGGTCAAGGCCGCGCCCTTCACGAATTTCTGTCATCATTGAACGAGCAACAACGTCACGACCAGCTAAATCTTTAGCATTTGGTGCATAACGTTCCATGAAACGTTCGCCGTCTTTATTCAGTAAATAACCACCTTCACCACGACAACCTTCTGTTACTAATACACCAGCACCTGCGATTCCTGTTGGGTGGAACTGCCACATTTCCATGTCTTGCATTTGAATGCCTGCACGAAGTGACATGCCTACGCCATCACCCGTATTGATGTGAGCATTAGTTGTTGATGCAAATATACGACCTGCACCACCCGTTGCAAGTACAGTTGCACGTGCTTTAAAGTAAACAACTTCGCCTGTTTCAATACAAATAGCAGTAGTACCAACAACAACACCATCGCTATTCTTTACTAAATCTAGTGCATACCATTCTGAATAAACGTTAGTTTTGTTCTTTACGTTTTGCTGGTATAAACAATGAAGTAGTGCATGACCAGTACGGTCAGCTGCAGCTGCAGTACGTGCAGCTTGTTCACCACCAAAGTTTTTAGATTGACCACCGAAAGGACGCTGGTAAATTTTACCTTCTTCGGTACGAGAAAATGGTAAACCCATTTTTTCAAGTTCGATAATAGATTCTGGACCTGTTTTACACATGTATTCGATTGCGTCTTGGTCTCCGATATAATCAGACCCCTTAACAGTATCATACATATGTTGTTCCCAATGATCTTCATGGGCATTACCTAACGCAACGGTGATACCACCTTGAGCAGATACTGTATGAGAACGGGTAGGAAAAACTTTTGAAATCAAGGCACAAGATTTGCCTGATTCAGAAATAGCTAATGCGGCGCGCATACCTGCACCACCGGCGCCAATAACTATTGCGTCAAATTCACGAATTGGAACGCTCACTTATACACCCCACACAATTAAAAAGCCTGCCGCGAGGTAAGCTAATAAAGTAACAGAAAAGAAAAACTGTAATGACCCACGCAAAAATGCGGGTTTGATGTAGTCTGACAATACCTGCCAAATACCAATCCACGCATGAATAACCAGTGATAAAACAGCAAGTAAGGTTGCTATTTTTACTGACATCAAGCCAAAAAAGCTATGCCAAGCATCATAAGTAACTTCAGGGGTAACAACAAAAAAACCAGCGATTAGTAACGTATATAACGTTAAAATTATAGCGCTAGCTCTTATAAGAATAAAATCATGTACGCCATTTCGGCCTACAGTAGCAATGTTATTTACCATAACCAAACTCCTACTACGACAGTAAGTACAAACCAAAGTGCCATAGCAAATTTAGCACTGGTATTTCCAGAAGCTAATTCTTCAAAATGACCCAAGTCCATAAACAAGTGACGAACACCCATTAATATATGAAACGTTAGAGCAGAGATTATGCCAAACATAATGAATTTGAAAAAGAAGCCGTCGAGACATGCTTGAATAGCAGCAAATCCTTCAGCAGAAGATAGAGATAACGAAAGTGTCCACAATAATATACCGATAGCAAATACCATAATTACACCAGAAACACGGTGAAGTATTGAGGCATTAGCTGCCGGATGCATCTTTATTGTAGTTAGATCTAGGTTTACAGGACGTTGTTTTTTCACAATTGTTGCCTAAAGAGCTCGAAAGCCTTCAACTTTTATTATTGTTACTCATGAACTACCTTTTTAGAATATTAGTATTAACTTCAATTTACATGATAAAAAATACTAAAGAGATTACTAAATAAGTAATTCCCGAAATGAACGGTAACTGCCTTTGTTAAGAAGAGAAAGCTGTCAGATATTTCTCTCGATAACCGAAGTCGCACAATAATAGCGAACTTAGCCTGTGTTGGCTAAGTAATTCTATTAATACTTTCGTATAAGAAAAGTTATTTCACTGTGAAAATAACACCCCATTCAACAAGAAATTTTCTATTTATTTTCTTGTTAAAAACACGAAATTACAAAAAGCAATTACAGAACGGCTAGATTATATAGCCGATGTTAAATAAATTCAATTTTCCTTCTCTGATCATGCCTAATAGTCAACGGTTAATTTTTAACCAAATCTATGACACCTATCAAACTTTAGTCTAATAGCTATTACATTTTAATTTAAAATTGAGGTAGAATGTCGGCAGTTCGATTTACCCAAGTTAAGTCAAAAATGCTGATTATTTTTCCATTCTTCTTTTAAAAGCATTATCCAGATAATCAGAACACAAATTTATAAATTTAAAATAATAGGGGATAAACACATGGCTGAATCTAAAGCCTCGCTAAGTATTGATGGTAAAGAAATTGCTGAACTTTCTGTTCTAAAAGGCACTGCAGGTACTGATGTAATTGATATTAGAACCTTAGGTAGCCACGGCTACTTCACTTACGACCCTGGTTTTTTAGCTACGGCATCTTGTGAATCATCAATTACTTTTATTGATGGTGGTAAAGGTGTATTACAACATCGCGGTTATCCTATTGATAGCCTTGCTAAAGAAGCTGATTACTTAGAAGTTTGTTATATCTTACTTAATGGCGATGCGCCAAACCAAGCTGAATATGATAAGTTTAAAGATATTATCACTAACCATACTATGGTTCATGAAAAGCTAGCGCATTTCTTCCATGGCTTTTTACCTGACGCTCATCCAATGGCGATGATTTGTGGTGTTGTTGGCGCTTTATCTTCTTTCTACCACAGTGATTTAGATATTAACGATCCTGAGCAGCGTAAACGTAGTGCTCATCGTTTAATTGCTAAAATGCCAACTATCTCAGCAATGGCTTATAAGTATAGTGTTGGACAACCTTTTGTTTATCCACGCAATGATTTATCTTACGCTGAAAACTTCTTACACATGATGTTCTCTGTACCTGCTGAAGAATATAAAGTAAGTCCTATCGTTGCCAATGCAATGGATAGAATCTTTACCCTTCATGCTGATCACGAACAAAATGCTTCAACGTCAACAGTACGTTTAGCCGGTTCTTCAGGCGCTAACCCTTACGCATGTATTGCTGCTGGTGTTGCTTCACTTTGGGGCCCTGCACATGGCGGTGCTAACGAAGCTTGTTTAACCATGCTTGAAGAGATTGGTAGCTTAGACCGTGTTGATGAGTTTGTGGCTAAAGCTAAAGATAAGAATGACCCTTTCCGTCTAATGGGCTTTGGTCATCGTGTTTATAAAAACTTTGACCCTCGCGCAACAGTAATGCGTGAAACGTGTCATGAAGTGCTTAAAGAGCTTGGTATTAACGATCCGTTACTTGATGTTGCTATGGCATTAGAAAAAGTAGCCTTAGAAGACTCATACTTCATTGAGAAGAAACTTTACCCTAATGTAGACTTCTACTCAGGTATTATCTTAAAAGCTATTGGCATTCCATCAAGCATGTTTACCGTCATTTTCGCTATGTCTAGAACGGTTGGTTGGATTGCTCACTGGGATGAGATGTTATCTCAACCGGGTCAAAAAATCGGTCGTCCTCGTCAAAAATATACTGGCGAAATCAATCGTGAATTTGTATCTTTATCTAAAAGGTAAAGTGTAAAAGAGAGCAAGTAAAAGATAGATAAGTGATAACAATAGTTACAGCAATGAATTACGAAAATTAGGTAATAAATAGCCAGCAACAAGTATTGAGTCACATAAAAAAGGTAGCATTTGCTACCTTTTTTATTGCCTATAATTGCCCTATCCTTACCAATGACACCTTATTTTCTTATAATCCAGCACTAAAAACGTTTATTTATTAGCCAACACTCATTAAAAACAAATCCAAACCACTATATTTTTTATTTATTAAAGTAATAACAACTATTCACAAAAAAAATCATTTTTTGGCTTTTTGTCTTAAAAAAAGGCCCTTAAAAGAACTTTTATGAATGGTTTTTTAGTCTTTGCTCTGAGGTTCTTTTAAAGAAAGGACGATAAAACGACTGATATTGACTAAATAATACCAGCTAACTATCATCAAAACAGCTTAACCCAAGAGGTAATAAGCAATTAACACCCAGTTGTATCTGGTGTTACACTCCAGCCGCTATCACCAAATGCTAATTGATAACTAACACTGCAATTAGTCGGAGTAGCCCCCTGATCAAAAGAAAATATTCTTATAAAAGTACCACTAACATAAGGCTGTGCAGTAAAGCCGGTAAGATTTAAAAAATCAGTAATATCGGTACCGTTTACGCCCCAAGCGGTAATATTTCCGTAATGATAGGTATAGTCAACGCCATCCATTGTTACTATATTGCCGCTAGGGGCATTGTGTCGTGAATTTCTATTGCAGGTTTTTGCGATAATACACTTACTTTGGGCTAAGCTAGCCGCTGATGAAATAGCGCCAGAAAGCCCATTAACTGCTGCTATTTTGGCATCAGTACTAACGTCCAAAAATTTTGGCGCCGCCGTGACTGATAATATACCTAAAATAACAATCACAACAACCAGCTCAATAAGCGTAAATCCTTTATTTTTATCCATTTTACATCCAGTTTTTGGTTTTATATTCAAGCTTAAACACTTATTATTGTTAAATTAATAACTCTTATAAGCAAGAGTTTTTTAGCTTAAATGACAATAGTTTGTTTTAACCACAACCATTAACTCGGTATAATAGCGGCTGTTGTTTTATCGCTATTAAGCAGTTATTTTTATGTCAGATTACTCACTAAGATTTGGTGGCATCGCCCGCCTTTACGGCCAGCATGGTGCACAAACACTAAAAAACTCACATTTTTGTGTTGTTGGCATCGGCGGTGTTGGCTCTTGGGTTGCCGAAGCCCTTGCTAGAAATGGTGTCGGTAACATGACCTTAATTGATCTTGATGATATTTGTATGACTAACATTAACCGTCAAATCCATGCGCTAAGTAGCACCATTGGTGCAAGTAAAGTAGAGGTGATGTGTGAGCGTATTAAACAAATTAACCCTGAATGCCAGGTTAATGTTATTGAAGATTTTGTCACTGTCGACAATTTAGCGGAGTTAATGTCTGCTCAGAGCATGCAAAAAAAATACGACTATGTGATAGATGCTATTGATGCTGTTGATATAAAAGTAAGGTTAATTGCCTTTTGCAAGCGTAATAAAATGCCCATCATTACTATTGGTGGTGCTGGTGGTCAAGTTGATCCAAGCCAAATAGCCATTGCAGATTTAAGTAAAACTTACCAAGATCCGCTATTAGCCAAAGTTAAAAATCAATTACGACGTGAGTTTAATTTTCCTCGCGCTGATATAGTTAAAGCCAGCAAAAGAAAATTTGCTATCGATGCAGTGTTTTCTACTGAGCAGCTTCGTTACCCCGATGCAACAGGTGATTTTTGCTTAGCAAAACCGGATGTCAATGAGAGCGGAGGCTCAGCTACGCGTTTAGACTGCAGTGGTGGTTTTGGTGCAACCACGCATGTTACCGCTACCTTTGCTTTTTTTGCGGTCGGTAAAGCAATAGATAAGTTATTAAGAAAAGTGGCGAGTAATAAAAGTTGCGGGTGACGAAGACACTTAACACACAGCCTACTGCCTTTCGTAACTATTTAACTAGCAACTCGTAACTCGTAACTCGTAACTACTCAGTTAAAGTTAAAGCTTTTATTTTTTCAACAATAGCCAATATACCATTACCGCGCGAAGGACTCAGTTGTTGCATCAAGCCGAGCGCTGTAAAGTACTCTTCAATATCAAAGTGTTGTATTTTCTCGGCGGTTTTACCATTAAAAGCCGCTAAGACTATCACTAACAAGCCACGAATTATTCTTGCATCACTGTCTGCTTGAAAATAAAACGCCCCTTGTTCATCTTGTGTTGCCACTAGCCATGCTAAGCTTTCGCAGCCATGAATCAATGATTGCTCATTACGATCATGTTTAGCTAACCTTGGCAGTTTTTTACTCAGCAACATAATTTCACGGTGACGATTATGCCAGCCAGCAATATGAGCAAACTGTTTAATAATATCATCACTATTCAGCTCACTACTGAGCGGTAAATTGTCCTCAACAGCAATATCACTAACAATATCACTAGCAACAATAGGCATATCGCTCCCTGTGATTATTTTGTCTAAACAAGCAATAAAGTAATCAATTTCTTCAATAGTATTATAAGGCGCCATTGATACACGCAAACAGCCCGAAAGTGATAAATATTCCATCAAAGGCATCGCACAATGATGACCACTACGAACAGCAATACCAAAACTATCAAGCGCACTTGCTATATCTTGGTTATGGTGACCTGCAACGGTAAAAGCTAGCACAGGAATATCAGGGACATCATGCACAACAAAGTTAATTTGCGGCATTTTTTCTAAAGCACAATAACAATGTTGAATTAATTGACTCTCGTACTGCATTATTGCTTGATGGCTAAACTGTTTAACAAACTTAATTGCCTGTGCAAAAGCAATAACGCCAGCAACGTTGGGAGTACCAGCCTCAAACTTAAAGGGTAAAGCGTTAAATGTTGTCGGTTGGTTAAAACTAACCTTTTTGATCATTTCGCCACCCGATTGATATGGCGGCATAGCTGCAAGTAAAGCTTGTTTGCCATAAAGTACCCCCACTCCAGTTGGTCCATACATTTTATGGGCGGAAAAAAGATAAAAATCACAATCAAGTGCTTGTACATCAACAGGAAAATGGGCCACAGCTTGCGCGCCATCAATAATAGTCACCGCCCCTGCGGCCTTTGCCTTAACAATAAGAGCCTCAATAGGGTTTAGCTTACCTAATACGTTTGAAACGTGACCACAGCAAACTATTTTAGTTTTGTTGCTAAGCAACTTATCAAAATTAGCAAGGTCGATTCGCCCATTAGCCTCAAGCGTTAATACTTTAACTACCGCTGCTGTTTGCTCTGCGAGCAATTGCCAAGGAACAATATTGGCATGATGTTCACTGACCGCGATAATAATTTCATCTCCAGGGGAAAGTATTTGCTGACCAAACGTATTGGCAATTAAGTTAATACTTTCAGTCGCGCCTTTAGTCCAGATGATCTCTTTTATTGATTTAGCATTAATAAAGTCTTTAGCATAACTTCTGGCTTGCTCAAAAGCAGCCGTTGCTTTGGCACTTAAGGCATGTGATGCACGGTGCACATTAGCATTATATGCTTGATAGAATGTTTGATGGCTATCAATGACACAATTTGGTTTTTGTGTAGTGGCGCCATTATCAAAGTAAACAAAAGCATTATTTGCCTCTTGGACAGGGTTTTCCTGCTCATGTTCATACCTTTTAATGCTTTGGCTATTGCTAGCAAGTAGAGGAAACTGCTGCCGAAATTTTTTTACGTCAAAACTATTCATTAATAAACTTGCTAAAATAATCACATCATCATTGTGTCATAATTATACCTTATAGTTTGCTCTGAGTTAGATTATAATTAATGACTTAATATTTTGATTAAAATAAAGCGGTGCCAACAAGGGATAAGCAAGATTTATCAGCCCTTTTGAGCTATCATAAGTGATGTAGAGCTAATCCAAAGGAGGAATGTTATGGCATTGTATTCTTGGTTTTTAGAAGCAAAAAAGAAACAAAGTAAAGATAGTTCATTGATAAGTAAGGAAGCTAAAAAATCGACTATTAAAAATAAATATTTAGAAAGTTACACTATGTGGCCAACAGCAAAAGTTATTCAAGGGGAGCAAGTAACGCCACCATTGAAAAAAGAACTTGTTGCTAAAAAAAATGACAACACACACTTAACTTTAGCGAAATCAGCTTCCTCGAAGAAGGTTTCTTTATCAACAGTATTAACCGTTAACAGCACAAACAACACTGTGTAAATGCTCTGTTTACAAGGTAACTAAAAACTGCCTTGTAAAATCTTTGCTCGCCTACCCTGCTCATTCTCCCAAATTGCCGACTGCTTAAGCCAAAAGTTTGCTTGTGCAAGATTGCCCTGCTGAAAATAAGCTAAAGCAATATTGTAGTGAAAACTTGGCATTAAAAATCGCAATGAACCTTCCCGTAAAAATGATACATACTCCTTTGGGAAAACCAGCGAAAAATACTGCAGTTTTGTCGGTTTTGCTAAGGGTTTAAAAGCGTGAAAACTAGACTGCCCAGCTAAGTCATCATTCATGGTATTAGCACAAGTTTGGGCAGCAAAAACCCCCACTTCATGTTTAAACTGTTTAGGTGTACCTAACCGCCATTGCTTTGGTGTTAATGATGCTTGCTCAGTAATTAATTGTAAAATGGGCGTGCTTGCTTTAATTTGTTTACCCCAAGCCAATTGCGGTAATATTTTTGCTCTAATATCAGCTCGACTTCCTTGGTATCGATTTGCTAATACGGCAACATTCTCTGAAAATGACTGCGATTGAACTGCGCCACAGGCAACATGTCCTTTAGCTAGCGGATATTCATCAACAAAACCTAATAGATGACTTATTTCATGAACAAAGACATCAACACTATCATGAGCATCAATATACAGCGCGCCAAGATGAACATTAGCGCCACCTTCAGGTAAAAGTAGCCCGACAAAACGTGTGCTAATGCTATCCGCTAGATATTGCCAATTTTGCTCATGACATTGTATTGCTTGTGCAACTTCAGCATTGCAAGCCAATGTATCTATGGCAATATAGCGTACGGGTGCAAAACAAATCATTGCTTTTAAAGCATATTGGTCAACGCCTTTAATTAACTGTTCAAGGCGTTGTAAGTGAGAAAAACGCGTAGCGAAGAGCTGAATGCTATTGGCACAAACAGCTGCGTGTTTGTTATTATCATTTACTTTTAAAACTTGATACTTACTGATGTTATCTAGCAATAAGCGCCCTTGCGAATTATTTTGTAACTGCTTAACAAAGTTAGTAACGCCCTGCTTCACCACATTGATATTACCACGACTGACAGCCAAATTAATCTTTAGTATTTGTGCGGCTAAAGCACTAGATTCATTATCAGCTTTAGAGTCAAGCTTAGAATTAGGCTTAGCATCAATATTGGCAAGTTGCGCTAATATATCATCTGCATTAGCGAATTTATCATGATCAAAGTAATATTGGCCTAAAGCCACAAAGGCAGGCGGAAACTTAAGCCTAATGGCCTGTTGATACCAAGTAATAGCTTGGGTTATTGAGTGGGATTTTTGATAAAAAAGTGCTAACTGATAAGCCGCTTCGCCTTGCGTATTAGCTAATTTCTTTGCTAATAATTGCCAAGAGCGGCTATGCTTTTCAGCATGTTGCCAAGCATAGTGCAACGCGGCTTCATTGTGTTGTTTTAAGGCAAAAGCAAACTGAGCTTTAGTGTGTTTATCATTCGTTATTTGTTTAGTTAGATATTTACCTAAACAAAATGAGCTTGAAGACACAGTTATTAACAAACATACTAGTAACGCCACTCTTAGCCATTGAAAACTTGAGTTTCTGCTCATAAACTAAAAGCCATAAGTTAACAGTTAACTTGGATTATTGACTTCTGTTACTGAGACTTTTTGTATTCGCATTAAGTCTAATTCTAACTTTGCATATCGGTGTTCAACAAATTCATAAACATTAGTGCTTATTGATAATTTGAAAAAATTCATTGCCGCGCCAGAGTGACCTTGCATTTGATTATATTTACCTAGATAAAAATAAGCTTCACATAATCTATCCGTTAATGCTTTATTAGAATTAACTCCTTGCGCTAAACCACTAATAAAATCTTCTTGGCTTATATCACCTAAATATAACAGCACAACTTGCTTAGCCCAGTTTGCATCATCAACCATACTAGCCTTTAAGGATAAGTTTTCCTTCGCATTTTCTGGGCTAATTTGATATTGAGCAAGGTAAAGCCATAACAAACGGTAAGGATCATCATAATGATTTTGAGAAAACACTTCAAAATCTTGTGCTGCTAACTCGGGTCTATCACCATAATAAAGGGCAATACCTCTATTTAAATAGGCATACTCATGGCTTGGCTCTAAATCTAATACTGAATCAAATTTTTCATACGCTTGTGAAAACTCACGTATTTGAGTGAAATAAATACCCAAAAAATTATAAGCATCGGCAAGTTTATTATTAAGTTGCAATGCTTGAGTAAAATCTATTCGCGCTAATGTGCGTAAACCGACACTGTCATAGAGCACACCACGATCAAATAAAATTTTCGCACTTTGCTCATCGGTCAATTTAGCTCGATTAAGAAAATCAGAATAACGAGCTATAGCAATTTCGCTTTTAAAGTTAACGGGAGCTGGTTCAGCAATAATTAATTGCTCTAGCCCGACACCTTGTGAACGACTATTTGCACTCGTTGATGTTGCACAGCCTTGTACTAGCAATGTTCCACAAATCAAAGATATCAGCATGATTTTATTTAAAAATGAATTCACTAAATTGCCTTCCTTAGTAATGAAAGTAATGAGAGTAATGGGAAATTAATATCTCTCGATTGTACTTTAATTTACCGCTAATAACACAAGAAAAAAGGAGCCATCAGGCTCCTTTTTCAACTAATTACACCGTAAAGTGCCTATTCAGCAAAATTACTCTGCTGTAGGTGCTGCTTCAGCTGGTTTTTCCATTGCTTCTTTAATACTTAAACGTACACGGCCTTGACGGTCAACTTCTAGTACTTTAACTTTCACTTCTTGACCTTCTTTAAGCACATCACTGACGTTGTTAACGCGCTCTTCAGAAATTTGTGAAATATGTACTAAGCCATCTTTACCTGGCAATACATTAACAAAAGCACCAAAATCTACGATACGAACAACTTTACCCGTGTAAAGTGTACCTACTTCAATTTCAGCCGTTAATGCTTTAATACGATTAATGGCATCTTCTGCTTGCTCACCAGACGTTGCGGCGATTTTAACCGTACCATCGTCATCAATCTCGATAGTTGTGCCTGTTTCTTCGGTTAGTTGACGAATAGTTGCGCCACCTTTACCTATGATGTCACGAATTTTATCTTGGCTAACTTTAAGCGTGTGAATGCGTGGTGCAAACTCAGAGATTTCTGTTCTGTGACCCGCAATAGCTTCGTCCATTACCGACAAAATGTGAGTACGAGCAGCTTTTGCTTGATTTAACGCAATTTGCATGATTTCTTGCGTGATACCTTCAATCTTGATATCCATTTGCAATGCAGTAATACCACCCGTAGTACCAGCAACTTTAAAGTCCATATCGCCTAAGTGATCTTCATCACCTAAAATGTCAGAAAGAACAACAAAGTTTTCGCCTTCTTTAACTAGGCCCATAGCAATACCAGCAACAGAGGCTTTAATTGGTACACCAGCATCCATAAGTGCCAATGAAGTACCACAAACAGAAGCCATTGAAGATGAACCATTTGATTCAGTAATTTCAGAAACTACACGTACCGCGTATGGGAACTCTTCAATCGTTGGCATAACCGCTAACATACCGCGTTTTGCTAAACGACCATGACCAATTTCACGACGCTTAGGTGAACCAACAAAACCAGTTTCACCAACACAGTATGGAGGGAAGTTATAGTGAAGCATAAAGGCGTCAGTTTTCTCACCTAAAATACTATCAATACGTTGTGCATCACGTTGCGTACCTAAAGTAGCCGTAACTAAGGCTTGTGTTTCACCACGCGTGAATACAGCAGAGCCATGAGTACGTGGTAATACGCCAGTCATTACGTCTAAGGCGCGAATTGATTCAGGATCACGACCATCAATACGTGGTGAACCTTGCGTGATACGACCACGAACAACTGTTTTTTCTAAATCGTGGAATAAATCTTTAGCTTCGCCAACGTTAAGTTCGGCATCAGCAGCTAATAATTGCTCAACAACACCGTTGCGGATCTCTTTGATTTTTTCATAACGAACCGCTTTTTCAGTAATTTGGTAAGCTTCGTCTACTTGCGCAGCTGAAAGCTCAGCAATTTTAGCCACTAGCTCAGCATTTTTAACGGGGGCAGTCCATTCCCATGAAGGCGTATTGACTTCTGCTTTAAATTCTTTAATGGCAGAAACAGCAACTTGCATTTGCTCATGACCATAAACTACCGCGCCAAGCATTACTTCTTCAGATAACACGTCAGCTTCTGATTCAACCATTAACACAGCAGAATCTGTACCTGAAACCACTAAGTCTAACTGACTTGCTGGTAATTCAGATTGTAGCGGGTTAAGAATATATTGACCGTCAGTGTAACCAACACGTGCAGCGCCAACAGGACCACTAAATGGTACACCTGCAATAGCAAGGGCAGCAGAAGCACCGATTAATGAAATAATGTCAGGGGCAATTTCAGGGTTAACTGAAACAACCGTGATAATGACTTGTACTTCGTTAGTGAAACCTTCTGGAAATAATGGGCGAAGTGGACGGTCAATCAAACGAGCAATAAGCGTTTCTTCTTCAGAAGGGCGACCTTCACGTTTAAAGAAACTACCTGGGATTTTACCCGCAGCGTAAGTACGCTCTTGATAGTTTATTGTTAATGGGAAAAAATCTTGACCTTCTTTGGCTTCTTTTTTAGCAACAACAGAGACTAATACACAGGTATCGTCCATGCTAGCCATTACAGCAGCAGATGCTTGACGAGCAATAGCGCCCGTTTCAAGCGTTACGGTATGTTGACCGTATTGAAATTTTTTAGTAATTGGATTTAACATCTAATATGTTTCCTTTAATTTATATTTGGAACAAGTTAACCAATCTGTACAATTGTTTATTCACTTAGCCGCAACAATAAGGGGTTAAGTAGAACAAAAAATTATACAGTTTGATTGATTATTTTCTTTAAAACTTGCGCTTAATTTATCTGACCCAATTTCTAAGCAATTGAATAGCGAAAAAATCAAGCAGGCACATTATACTGACCTGAGCGCTATTTGCTAGCAGTTATAGCCATTGGGCTCATTAATTAGCTTGGTATTGGTTTTTTTAAAGGTAGGAAAGGATGAAAGTGATTAACAAGCGCTAAATATTCACCTTAATCATGGCAATGGTGCGGTTATAGACTAAAATAACTTATCGAGCCAACAAGCTCAGTGGAATGGCTTTTCAGTTTTATTGCCGTTGCAGAAACCGCTTGAAAACTGCTGTTAATTGTTTGTGAATGGTCTGAAATAGCCTCGACATCAAGCATAACGTTGTCAGAAACAACAGACAACTCCTCTGTCGCACTCGCCACTTGTTCAACCTTAGCTTGTAATGAATTCATTTCACCCACCACATTATCTATGGTCGCAGCAACATCATTGGCAAATTCTACACCACTAACCACCATAGATTGACTTGCATGGATAGAGTCTACCGCTTGTTTGGCATAATATTGAACGTCGTTAATCATTTGCTCAATTTCTTGAGTAGAATTCACCGTATGAACGGCTAAGGAACGTACTTCATCTGCCACCACAGCAAAGCCTCGGCCGTGATCCCCAGCTCTTGCCGCTTCAATGGCAGCATTAAGCGCAAGTAAGTTGGTTTGATCGGCTATTTTATTGATCACATCAACCACTGTACTGACTTCAGCAATCTTATTACCCAATACTTTTATATTACTTTCAGTCTCAACAACAATATCGCGAACTTTTCTCGACTCTTGCTCACTTTGGCTGATAATTTGTTTAGCTTGTTGGGTAGACTGCCTAACGCCTACCGCTGATTGTGCAATATCTGCGGTATTATTTGCCACCTCAATAATTGTTTGTGACATTTGGCTAATTGCGCTGGCAACCTGACTTGAACGCGCTGATTGAGAATCTATTACCGACAACATTTGCGCCGTTTCATTCGACAAACATTCAGCGCTCGCAAAAGCGTTATCTGAGCCTTGCTTTACATTGAACACAACTTCTCTTAACTTACTTGAAATTTGTAAAACACTGGCACTTAAACCACTTTGCTTGCTGGTTTTCTCCTGTGATGATAAATCTCCATTCGCTATTTTTTTAGCAGAAAAGCTGACATTGCTAGGCTCTCCGCCTAATTGCCCTAGTACTGTGCGTATCACTAATACAGATAAAACTAAGGTCAATAAAACCATCCCTAGCGCAATTAAACTATAAAATACCAAGGCACTGTTAGCTTGCTGTTTAGCACGTTGAGCAAGCAGCAATAATTCTGCTGACATACTATTTTCAATTTTCTTCAAATCGTTAATTTTTTGACTCATGACAGCAAACCAAGTATCTACGTTAACCGTAAACGCATTTGAACCTGTGGCTGAAAAACCATTAAAAATTTCAGCTCTGATGTTACTAATTTTAGTTGTGTTTTCTGCTGCATTTAATTGCTGTAAAGCCTGAATACTTTGCTGCGGCGCTGCGACTTTAAAATTGGTATAGAATGCCTCTTGCTTCGCTTTTAAGGTCATGGCCTTTGCTATATTTATGCTCAAGTCTTGTTGGCTCATATAACTACCCGCCGACAAGATACTACTAATAACGGCTCGCTCAATACCTGCCAACTATTTAGCTCTTAAAAAGCTGACATAAGAGTTGCTCATCATGGCCACTCTGGCATCAATACTTAAGTTGGGGATTTTATCAAGCAAAGCCAATAGTTCGGCATTGAGTTGACTATAAAAGGCAATAATAGGGCTAATTTCATGCTGCAAACCCAGTGCTTTTTGGCGAATAACCGAAATTTTATCAATAGCTTGTGAAATATTATTAACGGCTTGCTGAAACTCTACACCAAAATTAATAGCGCTAAAGCCATTTGCATCCGCACTTGTGCCACTGAAAAAGGAGCTAAGTTGTTGTAAGCGCTGATCTGTTGCTTGGTGTTGCTGTACTAACCGCTGACTAAACTGTTGACCTTGGCTTGTCATATAAACGGCTGTAGTGCCCCGCTCTCTTTGGGTTTCATGCACAAGAGCACTGACGTTAATTGACATTTTAGCTAGCATTTCAACTTGCTGCATAGCAGTAACAAAGCGGTATTTCTCGAGTATACCTGAACTGGCAAAATACAAAATCCCAAAAATAGGCACAAATAACAATAAACAAAGCTTATTTCTAAAACTTAATACTTCAATAAATTTCATTAATTACATTTCCTGAAAAATTAGTTGTGCACACTGTTGTTGCTTATAAATAAAAGTATTAGTTTGACAAAACTCATGCTGAGTTAATGTTGCTGGTTTAGCATAAAAATACCCCTGCACTAATAAGTTTGAAAGATTACTTTCCAGTAACAGTGCATTTTGTTGCTGATTCTCTATGCCTTCAACGACAATTTTTAACTCCAAACGCTGACATAAATTTAAAATGGATAACAAAGTTTCTAATCTACGCGGGTTATTTTCTATATCGGTGACAAGGCTGCGATCAATTTTGACTAAATCGACATCTATGCTGCTAAGTAGTGCTAAGGTTGAATAGCCTGAGCCAAAGTCATCCATAGCAATTTGAACCCCTTGTTGTCGGATCCAATTAAAATGACCAGCAGCATCTTCAAAAGAAACGGGTAAAGCATCGGTTTCTGTTGACTCAAATATCAGTTGACTTCGGTCGATGCCATGATGGTCAAAAATATCAAATATATGCTCAATTAATTTTTTATTGATGATTTGCGGCATATTAAAATTAATAGCAAAAGACACCGCTTGATATTTAGTTTTGTTCTCATCTAAAAAATCAGCTAGCTGCTGGCTAACATAAACAGCAACATGATATAAATAGCCATTTTTGCTGGCAAGTTCGATAATTTTTAAAGGATTAATGGCGCCATAGTTTTTATGCTGCCAACGTAATAGCACTTCAATAATGGTCAACTTCCCCGTATCAAAGTCATAGATTGGCTGCCCAGCAAGATGTAGCTCTGCATTGGCTAAGCCTTGCTTTAAGTCTTTAAATAACTCTTTCTCTGATTTGTTTTTTTCTTTGCAGCGCTGGCAATTTAAATATCGCCAGTTCGCTTGCTCTGCCGTCGCTAATTTAATGGCAGTTTCAGCTCGGCGTAACAACTCTTGAGCATCACTCACCTCGGCAAACATCTCAACATAACCCATAGCAAGCTCAACAGTTACAATGTCATAATGAAAAGTTACCGGCTGACGCAATTTAGCCAAAACGCCATCGATGATTTTTGAACTTACATCATAATGTTTCCCTGAAAGAACTAAGGCAAACTGATCGGCATTAAGTTGATAAATACAGCCTTGATATTTTAATAACGCGTTTAACCGTTTAATTAATGCCCGCATAACACAAGCAGTACCTAATTGGCCGCGATTTTTATTAATCTTGGTATAATTCTCTAGCTTAATAATAAAAAGGTAAAGAGGCTGCTTGTTGTGGTGATAATCTTTTGTTTTCTTAGCAAGGTGTTGTAATAAGCAATGTCGACTACCGACACCTTGTTGCTTTGCTAGCTCAGCGTATTGCCTCATACCACCCATCCGCGCCTTCCTTAACTAATAAAAAAAATAAAATATTTTAAGTAATTCATAAGCTTCAACTAACCATCAACGTATTCTATATTAACTAAGCAAACCTAGAATAAACAACAGCAAGCTAAATAATAGGGAAATTATCCCGAAGCAATAAGTAATATCTTGATGTAAATCAATGGAGAATTTTTATGCCATGTAATGCTTAGAAAGATAAATCGGTGGGACAATTTCTATAAATACAATTTATAAAAACAAGATGTATTAATACAAGTTCATGAAAATTGATTGGGTGAATAAAGCACACCATATAGCTACGAAAACAACGGTTAGAAATAATTTAGTTAAACTAATAACACTATTTATCATTCCTTTGTTAGTGTTTATTTACATGGCTAGTATTCAGGTAGACAGATTATCAAATCAGGCACAACAGCTGAGCAGACTAGAGCAACTAACTATATTATCAATTACATTAAGCGCTTTATTACACGAGCTACAAAAAGAGCGTGGCTACACCGCAATTTATTTAACTGGCCGTGATAAGAATTTTTTAAACAAATTAAACCGCCAGCAAATTTTTACCCATGAAAAACAAAGGATTGTATTTGATGCCATGCTTACTAAAAAGCATTTACTCACTCAAGCACAATTCAAGCAAGCGACTCGAGTATTTGAACAACAATTAAAAAATATTAGCCACTTACGTCAGCGAGTAAATAACGCTGATATTGATAGCCTAGCCGCTATTGAGTACTACAACACGCTGAACAATAAGTTACTTAACCTTATTGCTAATATAGTCAAAATGACGGTAAAAACAGAGCTTACCCAAGTATTTATTTCTTATATGTACCTATTAAAAGTTAAAGAAATGACGGGTATTGAACGTGCTACTCTAGGCGTTGTCTTTAGCAAAAACTATTTAACGGTAAGTGACTATCAGCAGCAGATTGAATTAACAACCGCCCAAGCATTATATCAAAAGGAGTTAATTTTTCTCGCGAGTAATGATGTTAAACAATCCTTCCAAGCGCTTAAAAAAAGCAAACCATTTACACAAGTTGAAGCCTTTCATCGCATTGTACAACAACAAAACAATAGCCATATTTCTCAGGTAAGTGTTAAACAATGGTTTAATGCTATCACTGAAAAAATAAATCAACTGCAACAAATTGAACATCAAATTAGCAAAGAATTATTGAGGAAGTCTCTACAATTAAAGCGCTTAAGCTTAAAAAACATGGCTTATTGGAAAATAACCATAATACTCATTGTTTGTACGCTTTCTATAGCAGCAGCTATTTTGATCATAAATATCAATCATAAAAATATTAGCTCTATTATTAAGGCCAACAAGAAAAACCAACAATTGTTAAATGAAAACCGACAACTGAGCAGAAGAAACTATCAAGTTCAAGAGCAAGAACGAAAACAGTTAGCAGCAGATCTTCATGATCAGTGTGGCCAGCAGCTAACGGGCATGAAGTTACAAGCCGATTTTATTTCTCAATATGTCAGTAATAATAAAACCAGTGAAATAACCGCTTTAACCAAAGCGGCTGACACCATAGTCAACTCATCAAAACAATTAATAAACTCTATTCGTGTCATCACCAATAACTTACGGCCATTAATACTGGATCAATTTGGTTTAGCCGCAGCAGTCAATGAGCTTATATCACAATGGCAACAAGTTATGCCAACAACAAGTTTTACCGTTAATTTTGCTTGTCCTAGCGTTATAGATGACAAGCTTGCCATCGGCTGTTTTAGAATTATTCAAGAGGCGCTTACCAACGCATGTAAACATGCTAAAGCTGAAAATATTCACCTGTCAATTACCCTAGAAACTCATGATGAAACACCAACAATCACTAATCAAAGCCAGCTAGTCATGCAAATAATTGATGATGGCATAGGTTTAAGTAAGTCGGCAGCAACTAATGGCCTAGGACTTATCAGCATGCGAGAAAGAGCTGAAGCACTAAATGGTAAGTTTTCATTATTATCGAGTGTTAATCAAGGGGTAAACATACGAGTTGTTTTACCAAAAAACATTTGAAATACAGAATTATCTAAAGAAGAAATATAATGCAGACTATAACCATTGCAGATGATCACGCTATTGTTCGAGATGGACTAACTAATTTTCTATCTATTTATAAGCAATATCAAGTAATTGCCGCTGTTGATAGCGCAGAAGCCCTACTTATACAATGTCAGCAAGAGTTAGCGGACCTTATTATTATAGATTTGTCTATGCCCGGCATGGGCGGTATAGAAGGCATACGTGAAGTGGCATAGTTAATTTGGCCACCTAATTAGAGGTGTTATCATACACCACATTAAACTTAGGTGACAAAATGACAAAACAAAAAAGACCAACATTTTCAGCAGAGTTCAAACTTG
>MAAC01015638.1_pt1 | contig 21758 bp, 23 predicted proteins | sample 1115981 | NCBI WGS metagenome assembly MAAC01 (sample SAMN04961126, study PRJNA320927) | seawater metagenome | isolation source: sample BD02T64 sea water enriched with oil for 64 days | place: USA:Gulf of Mexico | collected 2013-07-27
GAAATTATTCGAAATTGAATTGATTAAACAATAAACAACAATATCTATATCGTATAAAAGTTATATTTTTATACAAATTGAAATATGAGATATATTGTTTCCTTTCTTTTCTGTTTATTCGTTATTTCTATAAGTTCTTGTAGAAAAGATTTTGGTACTTCTCCAAGTTTTGGTGAACTGGCTTTCTCAAAAGACACCGTTTTCTTGGATACTGTTTTTACCAATATTGGTTCTAGCACCTATAATTTAAAAATATACAATCGAAGTAATAGTGCAATTACAATTCCGGCTATTAGTTTAGAAAATGGCAGCACTTCTAATTACAGATTAAGTGTTGATGGAATTCCAGGGAAATCTTTTCAAGACATTGATATTTTAGCGAACGACAGCATTTTTATTTTCATAGAAACGACCATAGATTTTAATTCGGTTACAGATCCATTATACACGGATCGGATTTTATTTGATAATGGAGTAAAAGAACAAAATGTAGATTTAGTTACATTGGCTCAAGACGCAACATTTATATATCCAGGGAAAGATGCAATTACCATGAAAATTGATTCTTTAACCTTAGATGGAAATCCAACTTCCATTAAAGGTCGATTTTTAACTAATTCAGAATTAACTTTCACCAATACCAAACCTTATGTAATTTATGGTTATGTAGCAGTTCCAGAAAATAAAACAGCAACGATAGAAGCAGGTACAAAAATCTATTTTCATGATAATTCTGGCTTTATTGTAGACAAAAAAGCATCGTTAAAAGTGAATGGCACTTTAAACAACAATGTTATTTTTGAGGGAGACAGATTAGAACATCGTTTTAATGATGTTCCAGGACAATGGGGAACTATTTGGATGCGAGCTGGAAGTAAAGACAACGAAATAAATTTCACGACTATTAAAAACGGAATTATTGGGATTTTAGTAGATTCAATTGGCTCAACCTCTACTCCAACATTAATCATTAAAAACTCTCAGATTTACAATAATTCTAACTACGGAATTTTAGGTAGAGAAACCAATATTAACGGAGATAATTTAGTAATTGGAAACACAGGACAAGCTGCATTGGCCTGCACAATAGGTGGTACTTATAATTTTACCCATTCAACTTTTGCCAATTTTTGGAGTAATGGTGTACGTCAATTACCCGCTGTTTTGGTTAATAATTTTTTCACGTATAGAGATGACGCAAATCAAGAAATTACTGAAACTCGAGATTTACACGCTGCAAATTTCACCAATTGTATTATTGACGGAAATAACAATCTAGAATTTATTTTAGACAAAGTTGATGGAAGCCTTTTCAACTATGAAATTAAGAATACTATGATTCAGTTTAATGACATTAATAACTCGTTTGCTAGTAATACCGAATTAGATTTTAATGATACGACGCATTATCTTGACAATATCATCAATGGAAATGCAGACTTCAAAGCTCCGTTTTCCAATCAGTTTATTATTGGAGAAAATAGTGATGGGATCAACAAAGCATTGCTAACTATTTCAGTATTATTCCCTTTAGATATTTTAGGCATTGACAGAACTACTTCTCCAGATATTGGCGCTTATCAGCATATTACTTTTTAGCCACAATAGTTTCAATTCTTTTTACAAACTGATGCTTCTCATCAACAAAAAAAGCTAAAGAAGTGTACTTCTTTTTGAATCCATAAAAACTATTAAATTCAGTTTTATTAAAAAGCTCAATCAACATATTTACTCCTTCTAGCTTCCCGAAAGGAGAAAACGAAGTGATGCTTTTATCATCTGAGATCTCTTTTTCATAAATGGAAATTTTTTTTATTTCCAAAAAGGGAATAACTGCTTCTGAAAAGAAACCATACCTCAACACTAATTGTTGATTGGCTTCATCAATAAAAACAGGTCTCTTAGAAAGAGATTTTAAAAGAGCCATCATTTGAAAACATGTATAAATACTTAAAAAAGTCAAAACCCAGGCTGCAATTAAACTCCACATACTCAGCAAATGATGTAGTGTAATTATTTCTATTAGAATCAAAAGAATAAAACCTAAAAGAATAGAAACCGAAGTACTTTTTTTATGATATGAATACTCATTCGTATTCAATTCTCTTTTTTTCCAACTAAAAAAGCCATAATAAATTACTGCTATTTCTAGGAACCACTTCTTTCAAAGCTATTTTAACAGCATCATAAAAATCTAGTTTTTCATTTTTCTGTTTCTTATAGTTTCGAATAACAATTCTAGATTTATAAATAACAACAACTAAAACAACTAACTCTATAATTGGCACAACAACCTTCTTAACTAAAGACAAGATCCCTTGTTGTTCTAGAGGAAGTATACTACTAGAAACGACAAGCCCAATAACAAATATCGTTAGTACTGTAATTTTTGGAATTGCTTTTTTTCTAATCAGTAAATAATACACAAAGGGAATTATAAGAATCAGATCTAAAGTAATCCCAATAGACAGCTCTTTTGGATACTGATGAAACCAAGAAGTTTTAGTTAGGCAGAAAAAATCAATAAGAATGGAATTCCAAAACTCACAAAATTATCGTGTAAATTAATTGTTCTTCGCATCATAAATTGCTATTAAGTTGACTCTATTTATTAGTCACTATAAGTAGTATTTTGTTACATATTACTTCTCCGAAGTTTTCTCCTTTTTTATTTCTTTTACAAAAGATTTGGCTAACAAAAAAGCAAGCCCACTCCAAAGAAAACGATACACCCAAACATTCATTTCAATTCCAAAAACGTTTTCTACGCCTTTATCGTTTACAAAACTCATAACTACATCAGCAATAATAATTACTGACAATATCAAACTAACATATTTATTCATTCTTATTTTTTATAAACCTTTCCTTCTTTCATAACAAATACAACATTCTCCAATGTTTTGATGTTCTTTGTAGGATCGTCATTTACGGCAATAATATCAGCAAAAAAACCTGCTTTAATTTGCCCAATTTCTGTTGACATCAGTAAGATTTTAGCATTCGTAACTGTTGCTGACTGAATCGTTTCAATAGCTGGCATACCTGCTTCTACCATATAACCAAATTCTTTTCCGTTAGCTCCATGAGTAAATACACCTGCATCTGTTCCGAAAGCTATACCGACTCCTCTTTTATATGCTTTTGCAAACGTTCCTTGTATTTGCGGGCCAACAGCTAATGCTTTAGGCACAACAATCGAAGGATAAAAACCTTTAATCTTCGCTTTTTCTGCAACCTCTTTACCAGCTGAAATTGTTGGCACTAAATAGGCATCATATTTAATCATCAAGTCCATTGTTTTATCACTCATATAGGTTCCGTGTTCAATAGTTTTTACACCACCAATAACTGCTCGTTGCATTCCTGCATCTCCATGAGCATGTGCTGCCACATGCATTCCGTAATCTTTTGCAGTGTCGCAAATTGCTTTAATTTCTTCTATAGTAAATTGTGGATTATCTCCACTTTTGGCAACACTTAAAACACCACCAGTAGCAGTTATTTTAATTACATCAGCCCCGTTTTTATAACGCTGTCTTACTGCTTTCCTAGCATCTTCAACAGAATTCACAATACCTTCTTTTGGTCCTGGGTCACCAATTAACTTTCTACTACTTCCATTTGTTGGATCTGCATGTCCACCAGTAGTCGCTAATGACTTTTCTGCTGTAAATATTCTTGGCCCAACTAATTTACCTGCGTTAATTGCATTTCTTAGAGAAACATTCACTCCACTTCCTCCCAAATCTCTAACAGTTGTAAATCCAGACAACAATGTCTCTTTTGCAAAATTGATTGAGTTATATGCAACGTCTGCTTCATTTAAAATGTACTTTTTTATTCTCGTTTTTGAATCGTATTCCATTTCTAAATGCACATGCATATCAATCAAGCCAGGCATTACAACCTTATCTTTTAGATTGATAACCTTATCTATTCTACTTTTTGGTTGTACATAGCCTTTTAAAATTCGTATTATTTTTTCCCCTTCAACAACGATGGTTCTTCTTTTTTCGATTTTACCTGTCTTAGTATCTACCAATTTTCCACATAGAATATATGTCTTCTGCGCAGAAACAACTGTAACACTAATTACTAGAATAATAGAGAATAGATATTTTTTCATGATTCTTGTTTTTTGATTTTATAAATGTATAAAAAAATGAGTAGATTGCCTTCTTTAATTTTAGCTTCCAAAAAGAGTACCAAACAGATGAAAAACATCATAATTACTGGAACAAGTAGAGGGATTGGTTTTGAGTTAGCACAACTTTTTGCCAATAACAATTACAATGTTTTAGCCTTATCAAGAAATATTGATTCAATTAATCAACTACAACACGAAAACATTACTGCATTGGCAACTGATTTGTCTAATGAAGATGATTTGCAACAGGTGGTTGAGTTTGTTTCTAAAGATTGGAAACAAGTAGATGTTCTTATTCATAATGCAGGAATGTTGGTCAACAAACCATTTACAAAGCTTACTTCTAAAGATTATTTAGACGTATATAAAGTAAATGTTTTTGGAGTTGCTGAATTGACAAGGCATATGATTCCTTTTTTACAAAAAGGGAGTCATGTTGTTACAATTAGCAGTATGGGAGGAATTCAAGGAAGTTTAAAATTCCCTGGACTGGCAGCTTACAGCTCTTCTAAAGGTGCTGTTATTACTTTGGCTGAATTGTTAGCAGAAGAATACAAAGAACAGGGCATCTCGTTTAATGTATTAGCTTTAGGAGCCGTGCAAACAGAAATGTTAGAAGAAGCCTTCCCTGGTTATCAAGCGCCAACTACAGCTAAAGAAATGGCAATGTATATTTATGATTTCTCTTTAACAGGAAATCAGTTTTATAATGGAAAAGTATTGCAAGTTTCTAGTACGAATCCGTAAGTTTAAAATTGAAAAACGAATATCAAAAATACATTCCAGAGGAAGCTATTCCTATTGTTCAATATCTAATTGAGCAACATCATTTTGTATTGAAAATTGTTAATCAGCGGCAAACAAAACACGGAGATTTCAGAAAATTACCTGATGGTCGATTTCAAATTACTGTAAATAACAACCTCAATCAATATCAATTTTTATTGACATTGATTCATGAGATTGCACATCATGTTACTTACCAAAAGTTTGGAAGGGTTCAACCACATGGCAACCAATGGAAAACTATTTTTCAGCATTTAATGTTGCCCTTTTTACAACCTGAAATTTACCCGAATCATATTTTACCTTTATTAGCTAATTATTTAAAAAAACCTAGAGCAAGTACAGATGCTGATGTGAGATTATCCTTGGCAATGAAAGAATATAGTAAAGAAACCGGAAAGAACTATATATTTGAAGTCCCGAATGGTTCTTTATTTCTATTTAAAAATTTAGTTTACAAAAGAGGGAACAGAAGAAGAACTCGCATTGAGTGTTTAAACGCTAAAAACGGTCGAATTTATTTATTCAATCAAAATGTAGAAGTAACTCTTATAGACAACGAATAAGTGTTCTACAGACTTTAAAAACATTAACTCCTAACTAAACAAACCACCAAAGAAATCACCTCTGAGGTAAAATCTAAGTTTGGATAAAATTTTATTTAATCGTTTACTCTTCTAATAAAAAGTGTATCTAATTTCATTTCTGACTGCAACCAAGTTCTCAATTCGATTTCTCTTACATTTACCATACTATCAACTAGACTTTTATTCCATGAAATAGTTGCAATTGGAACTGTATCAATCTTAATAAAATCTTTAGAAGACAACACTTTTGCAAAACCAATTTGCTCAAGGTTTGTATATCTAATCTTAGCTTCTTTGGCAATTCGACTAAACGCTATTACTTTGTTATTATTATCAATAGCCCCCTGCTCAATTCTATTATTTAAACTCGAAATTGTTTGATTTAATTGCTCTATTTTACTCTGAAGACCTGCAACAATATTTTTACTTTCTTGTAATTCTTGCCTTTTATCTTTGTATGCTGTAGTAATTAAATCGAAACTTTTAGTATCACTTCCTTTAATTTCAAGAGTGAAATCTGATAAATTTGGATACTTTGTTACGCTACTCAAATCGTTGGTTAAAAAATTATAGGTTGTTTCTGTTGTTTCATTGAAAAAATTTAGTGAAATCGTTTTTTTAGACAAATCAAAATCATGATCAATTAGCTGTAATTTATCAACATTTTTCACATCATTCTTTATAAAAGCAGCTATCTGATCATTCATTTTACTTTCTTTATATACTGTAATAAAAGTAAATACAGCTGGAATCATGACAATAATTGCCAATACAGAAGCCAATTGTGCAATTCTTTTTCTCTTTGCTGAATTTGCATATTTCAACATTGGAAATCGAAGTAACTTTAACAATAAAAATGTAGCCAATGCAATAAATATTGTATTGATAATAAACAAATACATGGCACCAAAGAAGTACGAAAAATTACCGATGGCTAACCCATAACCTGCTGTACACAATGGCGGCATTAAAGCAGTTGCAATTGCAACTCCAAATATTACCGAAGCAACGGTTCCTTTTTTAGTTCTTGCAACCATTAAAGCTAATCCACCAAAAAAGGCGATCAATACATCTCTAATATCAGGACGAACACGTCCTAGCAACTCTGAGTTATCTTCACTTAGAGGAAAAATATAAAAGAATAAGAAAGCAGTAAGTAAGCTCAGCACAATCATTGTAGACAGATTGATTAACGACTTACGTAATGTATCAATATCATTAATTGCAATGGACATTCCAACTCCTAAAATTGGTCCCATTAGAGGCGATATTAACATGGCTCCAATTACTACAGCAGTTGAGTTTGCATTTAATCCGATAGACGCTATAAATACCGCAAAAATTAAAATCCATGCGGTAGCACCTTTAAACGGAATATCTGTCTTTATAGCTTCTACAGTTGCCTCATGATCTGTATCGTGACGGAAATCTAGCAATTCAACCAAGAAACTTTTAATGCTTTCAAACAAACCTTTAGCTCCTTTATGAACTTCTTGCTTTCTTTGTTCTACAGCTTCATCATTATTGATATTTTCTTCCATTCTATTTTCAGGTTAAATAACTACGGAAATATACAAAAAAACTAGCGTATCTAATCGACTATTATAAATGACAACATTTATTTCATAAACGTCTATACAGTTCACTTTCCTTCTTCTTGTGCAATTTTTCTTTATTCATTTCTCCCGCTTTAAGAATCTCATTTATTTTAGAAATAAATGAGGTGTCAAAAATATAGTTCACACTGAAGCTTGTTCTTTGAGAAAAGGTAATCATGGTATTATTAGAATCTACGATATACTCATTAGCTACATCTAATTTTTCTAATTCTAAATATTTTTTAGATAAAGTATTTATAATTTCACTCTTATCTTCATTTTTTAATGAAGAGAAACTATAATTATACAATGCTAACTTCCCTTCGCTAAAATGGAGTTTAAATCGCGTTTTATGATTCCCTAAATAAATTCTATACACATAGATTGTTACACCTAAAGAATCATTTTTATTACGAATTACATGATTTGGTTTTCCATAATAGCTTCTAATATCTTTTGTTGTAATAACGTGATTTTTTTTACCTTTCAATAAATGAATATCTGTTTTGGTTTTCTTTATTTTTTTACTAGATATCTCATTTATTAAATTGATATAGGAGTAAACTTCTTTTTCTTGATATTCATCAAGTTTACCTGTATGATAGTAATTAGTTGAATGAACTTGAGTAGTTTTAAAAAGGGTGCTTATAAAAAGAATAAGCTTTTTTTTGAGTTTCATAAAAAATATTTCTTGACTGTAGTGAAAAATTCACATCCCAACCAAAATAGGGGTTTTACAAAAGTAAAAAGTTTTTCTATTCTTTTAGTTTAAAAAACAAAAAAAAAGCAGTTTACATATATGTAAACTGCTTTGTAATAATTGTGGTGAGAGAAGGATTCGAACCTTCGAAGACGTAGTCAGCGGATTTACAGTCCGCCCTCGTTGGCCACTTGAGTATCTCACCAAAATTTCAAATAAAAAGCCTCTCTTTACGAAAGGCTTTTGTGACCGGGCTGGGGCTCGAACCCAGGACCCTCTCCTTAAAAGGGAGATGCTCTACCAACTGAGCTACCAGGTCATTTTCTTTTGTCTTAGCGGCTGCAAATATAGAAGCAAATTCCATATAAACAAACTTTTTTTTTAATTAGTTTCATTTAAATATGCCTCTCTAACTTTCTTGAATAAATTAGAGCTGTATACGAAATTCACAACTGCTTCATTGTCAGTTTTAAATATCTCTTTATTGCTTCCTTCCCATGCTTTTTTCCCATCCTTTAAAAAAATAATTTTTTCTCCAATTTCCATCACAGAATTCATATCATGGGTGTTAATTACCGTTGTAATTTGATATTCATTAGTAATTTCTTGAATTAAATTATCAATTATGATAGCCGTTTGTGGATCTAATCCAGAATTTGGTTCATCACAAAATAAGTATTTAGGCTTCATAACAATTGCTCTTGCAATGGCTACTCTTTTTTGCATTCCTCCAGAAAGCTCCGCAATATATTTTTTATTAGAGCCAACTAAATCGACTCTTTTTAGTACAACATTAGCCTGAGCTAACATTTCTTTATCCGACAGTTTGGTAAACATTTTTAAAGGAAACATTACATTTTCTTCTACTGTCTGTGAATCAAACAACGCGCTTCCTTGAAAGACCATGCCTAATTCTTGTCGCAACTGCCTTCGTTGATCAATGCTCATTTCTGTATTCACTCTACCATCAAACTCAATGGTTCCATTTTCTGGTGTATGTAATCCTATTAACGATTTTAAAAACACTGTTTTACCAGAACCACTTTGACCAATAATTAAATTGGTTTTACCAGTTTCAAAAACGGTAGAGATCCCTTTCAGTATTTCAACTCCACCAAATTTTTTATGTAAGTTTTTTACGTTTATCATTAGGTCAATAACATTTGAGTTAAGAAATAATTTGCGATTACAATAAGCACAATTGTCCACACAACAGATTGTGTGCTTGCTTTACCAACTTCTAAAGAACCTCCTTTTACATAATACCCATGGTATGAAGGAACTGTTGCTATGATAAATGCAAAAATTAATGTTTTTATCAATGAATACATTATCAAATAAGGATCAAAATCCATTTGAACACCTTCAATATAATCCACTCCAGAGAAAATACCTGTCATTGTTCCAGAAATCCAACCTCCAAAAATTCCTAAAATCATTCCTAAAGAAATCAAAAAAGGGTAGAAAAACAACGTGGCTATAATTTTTGGTAACACTAAATAGTTTAAGGAGTTTATTCCCATTACTTCTAATGCGTCAATTTGTTCAGTAACCCGCATGGTTCCAATACTTGATGTGATATACGAGCCTACTTTGCCTGCCAATATAATTGAACAAAAAGTAGGTGCAAATTCTAAGATAATAGAACGTTTAGCTGCAAAACCAATTAAAGACTGTGGAATTAAAGGATTGTTTAAGTTCAATGCGGTTTGCAAAGCAATAACACCTCCTATAAAAAAAGAGATAAAAGCAATGATTCCTAGAGATTTTAAACCCAATACTTCGATTTCTCTTGACAATGCCTCTCTAAACACTCTAGATCTCTGAGGCTTTCTAAAAACCTGTGTAAGCATCATAAAGTACTTTCCTATATGTTCAAAATAATTCATTAATCTCTTTCTTTCTGCTAAAGTATTAAAAAAGCATTAACTGAAAGTAAAATAGTAGTATTCATAATTAAAAATATCTATTTTTGATTTTTAAAAATTATTTCAATGAAAAATTCAATTGCATTTTTATTTCTATCACTTTTAGTTTTTACAAGTTGTAACTCAGAAAAAAAAACTGAAAAGAAACCCAAATTAGTTGTCGGTATTGTAATCGATCAAATGCGTTATGATTACTTAACACGTTTTGCTGACAAATACGGTGAAGATGGATTTAAAAGAATTTTAAAAAATGGTTTTTCATTAGAAAATGCACATTACAATTATATCCCAACATATACTGCTGTTGGTCACACTTCTATTTATACTGGAACAACTCCTGATAACCATGGAATTATTGGAAATAATTGGTATGATAAATTTGCTAAAAAATGGATCTACTGTGTAGACGACAGTACTTATACTTCGGTTGGAAGTGAAAAAGGAGGCAAAAAATCTCCTTATAGAATGCAAACTACAACTATCACTGATCAATTACGGTTGGCACAAAACATGAATGGTAAAACAATTAGTATTGCTATTAAAGATAGATCTGCAGTATTACCTGGTGGACATACTGCAAATGGCGCTTTCTGGTTTGAAGGGAATACCCAAGGGAAATGGATTACAAGTTCTTTCTATATGAACTCTTTACCTACATGGGCATCTGATTTTAATAGTTCTGAGAAAGTTGATGAATATTTATCGAAGCCTTGGAATACTTTGTACGATATAAATACGTACACAGAAAGCATGGAAGATGACAATGCTTTTGAGACGAAATTTAAAGGAAAAGACAAGCCTGTTTTCCCTTATGACATTCCTAGTTTAAAAGAGAAGAATGGGAATTATGATATGATAAAAACAACTCCAGCTGGAAATTCTTTTACTACCGATTTTGTAAAGGCTGCAATTATTGGAGAAAATTTAGGGCAATCTGAGTATACAGATTTCCTAGCCATCAGTTATTCTACACCAGATTATATCGGACATCAATTTGGTGTTGCTTCAAAAGAAGTACAAGACAATTACTTACGATTGGACAGAGATTTAGCAAGTTTATTTTCGTTTTTAGACACTAAAGTTGGAAAAGGTAATTACACCTTATTTTTAACTGCAGATCATGCTGTTGTACAGGTACCATCGTACTTACAGTCACAAAAAATCCCAGCACACTACATTAGCTCAAGAAAATTAAAATCTTATGTAAACTCTATTACTTTAAAACACTTTAAGTCAGATAAATTGGTTGAGAGTATTTCGAATTTTCAAGTTTTCTTAAACAAAGAAAACATAGCTTCCTTAAAACTAGACGCAAATACTGTTGCTCAAAAAATAGTAGATGAAGTTATTAATTTTGATAAAATATACAAAGCTGTTACTGCTAGAACAATGCAAACAACACATTTTACAAGTGGTATTTTACAAAAATTACAACAAGGGTACAATCAAAAGTTTTCTGGAGACGTGCTACTAATTCCATTACCTTCAACTTTAAGTAGTTCTTATAGAACAGGAACTTCTCATGGATCTGGTTATAATTATGATACACATGTTCCAATTATTTTTTACGGTAATGGAGTTAAACCAGGTGTTTCTAAAAAAGCATATACTGTAACTGATATTGCACCAACAATTGCCAACTTGTTGCAAATAGAGTTCCCTAACGGAACTACAGGGCAGATTGTTGACGAGGCTTTAAAAAAGTAAAATCAGGGCTTAAAATGCGAATTTTCTTGGTGCTTTTTAATTGCTTTTCTAGATAAGGCCAAACCAATTAGTAAAGAGATAAAAGCACCTATAGAAATACCGGGAATAAAGTCAATAAATAAAAAGAAATCATACAGTCCATGAAATGCTACAGCAATAATTAATCCTGTTAAATTTAATCTGATTGTCTCTTTTCTAGTTTTAGCAAACTTAGCTTTCCCCATGTAATAGCCCATCAATATACCAAATGTTGCATGTGCAGGAACGGCTGTAAAAGCTCTAATAATTCCATTTTCCATTCCGAATTGAACAACATACAATACATTTTCTAAGGCTGCAAAGCCCATAGAAACCATTACAGCGTAGACAATTCCATCAAAAGGCTCATTAAATTCTTTATTTTTCTGGGCAACATATCTAACAATTATATATTTCGAGAACTCTTCTACTAATGCAACTAAAATAAAGGCTTTTATAAATTGCTGAAAGATGCTTAACGGATCTGTAATTGGATAGATAAGCTTCCCAATAGTTCCGAAAACCACGGTAATTATAATACTTGCAGAAGCACCTAATGCAAAATTCTTTAATAATAATTTTATGGGTTCTCGTTCGTATTTATCTTTTAGGTAAATGTAAAACACAATAGTAAGTGCAGGTGCTAAAGCCAATGCGAATAACATCATAACTTATTTTTAGGTAAAAAAACTTCTGCCATCATACAACGAGCAGATCCACCACCACAAGTTTCTATCGTTGCTAAGGAACTGTGAATAATTGAATTGTATTTTTCTATTTTTTGAAGTTGATCTTTTCGTAATGAATCAAATGCTGCGCTACTCATTACCAAAAAACGCTCTTCATTTTCCCCTTTTACCTGCAACATATTTCCAGCAAAAGCAGTTAGCTGTTCTTCTGTAATTTCAATGAGTTCTTTTTTATTTTCTTTTAAGTGCTTGACAAGGCTTTTACGTTCTTTTTTATCATCTATAGAAGCTAAACAAACAATTGCAAACTGCTCTGCAACACACATCATTACATTGGTATGGTAAATTTCTTCTCGCTGATTATTTACTGTTTGATTCGCTGTAAAGAGCACTGGCGTATATTCAAAGTCTTCACAAAACTCAATAAACAACTCTTCATCAGACCTTGGAGATACTGCGCAATATGCTTTCTGATTTTGTCTATCTAAAACCACACTTCCAGTTCCCTCCAAAAAAAATTCTTCTTCTTCAGCTTCTGTATAATCAACTACATTTTCTATTTCAAATCCTCTCTCTTCAAGAATCTCCAAAACATCTTCTCTTCGTTCTAATCTTCTATTTTCTGCAAACATTGGGTAGAGTCCAACATCTCCATTTTCATGAAAGGAAATCCAGTTATTTGGGAAAATTGAATCTGGTGTATTCGACGACTCTATATCATTTACAACAATAACTTCTACTCCGTTTTCTTGAAGTTTTAACACAAATTCATCAAACTCAATTTGGGCTTTTTTATTAATTGAAGCTGGCAACATATTTTTTAATTCTTGCTGATAATAATTATTTACAGCCGTTTGCTCATTCATTCTAAAATGAACTGGACGAATCATTAAAATTGTATTTGTGGTTTGTTGCATTTTTAAGATATTAAGTCTTTGACAAAACTAACTAATTAATTGCTATCATAATCTATAAGATACGCTAAAAAACAGTAAATCACTTTTATACAAAACTGAATAGGAAAAAAAAATATTTGTTGTTTATTTCATTTGTTGTTTCTCTTTAATAATGAATTCTTAGATTTACAGGAACTTAATTTCACTCTAGATGAAGAGAATTATTCTTCTTATTTTAACTTCACTCGTATGGCTTAGTAGTACAGCTCAAATAGAGAATTTAACTTCTAAATTCGATCTACCTGAACAAGTCAATGAAACATCTGGGTTACTATTCTATAACGGGAAATTAATCACTCATAATGATTCTGGAGGCTCAGCAAACCTGTATGAAATAGATACAATTTCTGGAACTATTACAAGAACAATCAATATTACTAATGCTAACAATATTGATTGGGAAGATATTACCCAAGATGACACCTATATTTATATTGGTGACTTTGGAAACAATAATGGAAATAGACAAGATTTAAAAATCTATCGGATTTTAAAATCTGATTTCACAAGCGCTACTTCAATAACTTCTGAGATCATTACTTTTTCTTATGAAGATCAAGTAGATTTCACTACAAATCCATACAATCATGATTTTGATGCAGAGGCATTTTCTGTATATAACAATGAATTGATTATTTTTTCTAAAAATTGGGCAACAAGTGAAGTAAAGGCCTATTCAATTCCAAATACTATTGGGAATCATTCAGCAAAAAATATTGGTTCTTATAATTCTGAAGGATTGATAACTGGGGCTGCTTATAATCCTGAAGACAACAGTTTTTTACTCTGTGGCTATAACAAAGATGGAAATACATTTTTGATTTATATAAAAAACATAGACATTCAACAGCCTTTTAATGGAGTTATTGAACGCACTGATATTACTTCATCTGTTGGTTTAGCAAGTCAGACAGAAGGAATTGCACACATTAGCGGAAAACAATATTTTTTATCTCGAGAAAATGTAAATAGAAATATTAACGGAACCCAAATAGTATTGCCTCAGCATTTATTTCGATTTGACAATGGTTCATTTATCACTTTAGATATTGAAGAGTTTAATGCTGTAAACTTAAAAATATTTCCAAACCCAAGTCAAGATGTCTTATATATTAACGGAATAGATGTTAAAAAACTGTCGGTAACTGATGTTAATGGAAAAACTATTCTAGAGCAAAAAAAAACCAGTAATCAAATTCGGATTAAGGAATTAACTACTGGAATCTATTTTTTAAAAATTGTATCAAAAAACAACACAATAATTACTAAAAAGTTTATTAAAAATTAAAGTGATTCTTTTATTGTTTTGGTAACATCATCTAGCACTTCAAAAGCTGTTTCTGCCATTACATTTCCTTTTAAATCTAATAATGGGTTTACTTCTACAAACTCTACACAAGCCACTTTTTTTGTTGCTATAAACTGCTGCATAATTTGTGTTACTTCTTCTTGATCAAATCCTTTAGAAACTGGTGTACCAGTTCCATAAGAAATCATATCACAATCCATAGAATCAACATCAAAAGAGATATAAATCACATCACAATTAGATAATTTATCTATTGCTTCATTCACACATTTCTCTAATCCTCTAAATCGAATTTCAGAAACTGAATAGTTTTTTATTTTTAAATTTTCTATTTGCTTGTCTTCTGGTTCTTCTGTATCTCTAACACCAAAATATATAACATCGTCTCCAGAAACTTTTGCTCCAGGTACTCCAATATTTTTCATTCTGCCCCATAAATCAGAAGTTTCACGAGTAATATCATTTATCTGAAAATCTAAATTATCTTCAGCTAATGCAGCTGCCAATGGCATTCCGTGAATATTACCAGATGGAGATGTATAAGGTGAATGTATATCTGCATGCGCATCTATCCAAACCACTCCAACAGTACTTTGAGGATATGCAGCTTTTACTCCACTAATAGTTCCTAAAGCAGAAGAATGATCTCCTGATAAAACTACTGGAAAAATGTTTTCTTGTAAAGACACCTTTACATGATTGCTTAAACGAGTACACTGACTTAATACACTATCAATTCTCTTTGCAAAAGAGTTGTTTACTTTATTATAAATAGATTCGTTTTCTGTAACAACATCAACAAATTCATACTGACCAAAGTAATCGTTTTCTTTATTTATTGCTGCTATTTCAATAGCGTCAACACCCATATCAGAACCTCTTGTACCAGCTCCAATATCTGATCTATTTTTAATAATTTTTATTGAGTCGAACATCTTGTAAAAATAAATTATCTCTTTTCTACGCTTTTAAAAGCTCTTAAATTTTCTCCTGTATAAATTTGCCTAGGTCTTCCAATTGGCTCTTTACCCATACGCATCTCTTTCCATTGAGCAATCCAGCCTGGTAATCTACCTAATGCAAACATTACCGTAAACATTTCTACTGGAATTCCCATTGCACGATAAATGATACCTGAATAGAAATCTACATTTGGATATAATTTTCTTTCTACAAAATAAGGATCATTTAATGCTTCTTGCTCTAGTCCTTTAGCGATCTCTAAAATTGGATCATCTATTCCAAGATCATTTAAAACCTCATCAGCAGCAACTTTAATAATCTTAGCTCTTGGATCAAAGTTTTTATATACTCTATGTCCGAACCCCATTAAACGGAAAGGATCATTCTTGTCTTTAGCTTTGGCCATGTATTTCTTTGTATCTCCTCCATCTTCTTTAATCGCCTCAAGCATTTCTAAAACTGCTTGATTTGCTCCACCATGTAATGGCCCCCAAAGTGCAGAAATCCCTGCAGAAAGAGAAGCAAATAATCCAGCATGAGAAGAACCAACTATACGTACTGTAGACGTAGAACAGTTTTGTTCATGATCTGCATGTAAGATTAATAATTTATCTAACGCATTTTTAACTACAGGATTTGCTACATACTCTTCATTAGGCTTTTCGAACATCATTTTCATAACGTTTTCTACATAGCCTAAAGATTTACTTCCATAATTCAATGGTAATCCTTCAATTTTACGCATTGCCCAAGATACTAATACTGGGAATTTACCCATTATCTTAACAATTGCATTGTACATTTCCTCTTCAGAATCTACATTTACAGAACTAGGATTAAACGCAACTAAAGCACTTGTTAAAGAAGATAAAATACCCATTGGGTGTGCATTCTTTGGAAATGCATCAATAATCTTTTTTACATCCTCATCTACAATAGATTTTTCTTTAATGTCTGAATGAAATTTCTCTAATTGTTCTGCTGTTGGTAATTCTCCAAAAATTAATAAATAAGCAACTTCTAAGAAACTTGCTTTATCAGCTAATTCTTCAATAGAATATCCTCTATAACGTAATATTCCTTCTTCACCATTTAAAAATGTGATTTCACTAATACATGATCCTGTATTTTTGTATCCCGGATCTATTGTAATAACTCCATTAGTTACAGCTCTCAATGCTTTTACATCAATTGCAATTTCATTCTCTGTTCCAGTAATTAATGGAAACTCATACTCTTGCCCATCTATTTTTAACGTAGCTTTATCTGACATTCTTTCTATCTTGTTTTATAATAATGAAGTGAATTGCGAAGATACCAAATTTTGGAAGATTTTAAAAGTCATACTATATAGATTTTTGGTATTAAAACATAGATTTAACTTATTTTTAATCATAAAAAAAACCTTATAAGAATTCTTATAAGGTTTTTATATTTTGTAAAATAAAATTTACTTTATTTTAAAGGCTTTATCTTTTGGAAAATATGCTGTATTTGCTAATTCTTCTTCAATTCTTAATAACTGATTATATTTAGCCATTCTATCTGAACGAGAAGCAGAACCGGTTTTAATCTGTCCACAGTTTAATGCAACTGCTAAGTCTGCAATTGTATTGTCTTCTGTTTCTCCAGATCTATGAGACATTACAGATGTATATCCTGCATTATGTGCCATATTAACAGCTGCAATTGTCTCTGTTAAGGTTCCTATCTGGTTTACTTTAATTAAAATAGAATTTGCAATTCCGTTTTCAATTCCCCTACCTAAACGCTCAACATTCGTTACAAATAAATCGTCTCCAACTAATTGTACGTTGGCTCCAATTTTATCTGTTAAGTACTTCCATCCTTCCCAATCATTTTCATCCATTCCATCTTCTATAGAAATGATAGGATAGTTAGCTGCTAATTCTGCTAAATAATCTGCTTGTTCTTGACTTGTTCTTACTTTTCCTTTTTCTCCTTCAAACTTGGTGTAATCGTATTTACCATCTACATAAAATTCTGCTGCTGCACAATCTAAGGCAATCATCACATCATCACCTAAAGTATAACCAGCATTTTTAACTGCCAATGCAATTGTATCTAAGGCATCTTCTGTACCACCTAATGTTGGTGCAAAACCTCCTTCATCACCAACAGCTGTACTTAGATTACGATCGTGTAATACCTTCTTTAGGTTGTGAAAAATCTCAGAACCCATTTGCATTGCATGTGCAAAGTTTGCTGCTTTTACTGGCATTACCATAAATTCTTGAAATGCAATTGGTGCATCAGAATGCGATCCTCCATTGATAATATTCATCATTGGAACCGGTAATGTGTTTGCAGAAACTCCACCAACGTATCTATACAAAGGCATTCCTAATTCATTGGCTGCTGCTTTTGCTGCTGCTAAAGAAACTCCTAAGATAGCATTTGCACCTAATACAGATTTATTAGCTGTACCATCTAAATCAATCATAATTTGATCTATTCGGTTTTGTTCAAAAACAGAAGTACCTAATAATTCTTGAGCAATTATTTGATTGACATTAGACACTGCTTTCAGTACACCTTTTCCCATGTAAGCATTTCCGCCATCTCTTAATTCTACAGCCTCGTGCTCTCCAGTTGAAGCTCCAGACGGAACTGCTGCCCTACCTAAAAACCCATTCTCTGTAGTAACATCTACTTCTACTGTTGGATTTCCTCTAGAGTCAAATATTTGACGCGCATGAATGTTAATAATAATACTCATTCTTATTTTTTTTATACTAACTTTTTCAAGTTGTAATTATTAATTTCTTGTGGCTAAATTACAAAATACGTATTTCAATTATCTTCTTATTACAGACAAACTGCGAAAACGTTTTCAGTGATTAAGACTTATTTTACTTTTTTAATATTCTCGATAAATTGATCGAATAAATATTCAGCATCATGTGGACCAGGGCTTGCTTCTGGATGGTATTGAACAGAAAAACAGTTTTTATCTTTCAATTGAATTCCTGCTACAGTATGATCGTTTAAATGCACATGTGTAATTTCTACATTCTCATGAGCTTCTGTTTCTTCACGATTAATAGCAAATCCGTGGTTTTGAGAAGTGATTTCTCCTTTCCCTGTGATTAGGTTTTTTACTGGATGATTAATTCCTCTATGCCCGTTATGCATTTTGTAAGTAGAGATTCCGTTTGCTAAAGCGATTACTTGATGTCCTAAGCAAATACCAAATAAAGGTAAATCTCTTTTGATAATTTCTTTAGCTGCATTTTGAGCATCTATTAAAGGTTCTGGATCTCCAGGTCCATTTGAAATAAAATATCCATCAGGATTAAATGAACTCATTTCTTCAAAACTAGCATTGTATGGAAATACTTTTATGTAAGCATCTCTTTTTACAAAATTTCTTAGGATGTTCTTTTTTATACCTATATCTAATGCAGAAATCTTATAAGTAGCATTTTTATCACCAACAAAATAAGGCTCTTTCGTTGACACTTTTGATGCCAATTCTAAACCATTCATATCTGGAGTAGCTGCTAATTCTTTTTTTAATCCTTCAATATTATCAACATCTGTAGATATTATTGCATTCATTGCACCATTATCTCTAATATAAGCTACCAACGCTCTGGTATCTACATCTGAGATTGCAACTGTACTGTGTTGGATAAACCAGTCTTTTAAATTCCCTTCAGAATCTACTCTTGAATGTGTAAAACTAAAATTTCTACAAATTAATCCAGAAATCTTAATTCCATCAGATTCGATTTCGTTAGCGTTTACACCGTAATTACCAATATGAGCATTTGTTGCTACCATTAACTGTCCAAAATAAGATGGATCAGTAAAGATTTCTTGGTAACCAGTCATTCCTGTATTAAAACAAATTTCTCCAGTTGAAGTTCCTTCTATACCGATAGACTTACCATAAAAGATAGTTCCATCTGCTAATAAAACAAGGGCTTTTTTGTGTTGTAGATATTTCATGTATTTAGTTGTCTTAGCTGTGGTTGTTTATTCACTTTGCAAAAATAATAATATCTTCTGTATTTTGCATTTGTTATTCAAAAAATTGTATAAAAAAAGGGATAAACATAAATGTTTATCCCTTTATATGAATTATAATAATATCATATTACTCTTCAGAAGTTTCTGGTGTTTCAGTTTCTACAACATCAACAACAGGGTCAGCTTTCTTCTTCCCTCTACGAGTAGTTTTCTTAGCTTTCTTACCGTTAGGGTTATAGATTTCGTTGTAATCAACTAATTCTACCATTGCCATAGGAGCATTATCTCCTTGACGGTTTCCTAACTTGATGATACGAAGGTATCCTCCTGGTCTGTCTGCAATTTTTACAGAAATTTCTTTAAATAATTCTGTAACTGCAAATTTATCTCTAAGGTAACTAAATACAACTCTACGATTGTGAGTAGTATCGTTTTTAGATTTTGTTAATAAAGGCTCTACAAATTTACGTAAAGCTTTCGCTTTTGCTTCTGTAGTGTTAATACGTTTGTGTTCAATTAATGAACATGACATATTAGCCAACATCGCTTTTCTGTGCGCTGTTTTTCTTCCTAAGTGGTTAAATTTCTTACCGTGTCTCATGACCTTTGTTTTATACTTTCATCTTGCTCTACCAATTATTGGGGGCAAAATATGAAAGAATTAATCTCTATCTAATTTATATTTACTTAAGTCCATTCCAAAGTTCAACCCTTTAACGTTTACTAGTTCTTCTAGTTCAGTTAATGACTTTTTACCAAAATTACGGAATTTCATTAAATCGTTTTTATTGAATGATACTAAGTCTCCTAAAGTATCTACTTCTGCAGCTTTTAAACAGTTTAAAGCTCTAACTGATAAATCCATGTCTACCAATTTGGTCTTTAATAACTGACGCATATGTAATGATTCTTCATCATATGTTTCAGTTTGAGCAATCTCATCTGCCTCTAAAGTGATACGCTCATCAGAGAATAACATAAAGTGGTGAATTAAAATTTTAGCTGCTTCAGTTAATGCATCTTTAGGATTAATAGAACCATCTGTGTCTATGTCAAAAATTAATTTTTCATAATCAGTTTTTTGCTCTACACGAAAATTTTCAACAGCATATTTTACATTCTTTATAGGAGTGTAAATAGAATCTGTAAAAATTGTTCCTAATGGTGCAGTAGATTTTTTATTTTCTTCTGCTGGTACAAACCCTCTACCTTTTTCTATAGAAATTTCCATGTTTAATTTCACAGATTTTTCCATATTACAGATAACTAAATCAGGATTTAATACTTGAAAACCAGAAATAAAACTTTGTAAATCTCCAGCAGTTAACTGCTCTTGACCAGAAACATTGATAGAAACAGATTCTTTATCAGTTTCTTCAATTTGTTTCTTAAAACGTACTTGTTTTAAGTTTAAGATCATTTCTGTTACATCTTCTACAACTCCTTTAATTGCAGAAAATTCATGCTCAACACCATCAACTCTTAATGATGTAATCGCAAAACCTTCTAAAGAAGACAACAATACTCTTCTTAATGCATTACCAACTGTTAATCCAAAACCTGGCTCTAAAGGTCTAAACTCAAATCTACCAGAAAAATCTGTAGATTCAATCATTATTACTTTATCAGGTTTCTGAAAATTTAAAATTGCCATATTTTTCTTCTTTTAATTGTTATTCAGTTGCGCGGCCTATAAGTGTGAAGAAATACTAATAGACCCTTTGGCTGAATTTCAATATGATTAATTTATTACTTAGAATATAATTCTACGATTAATTGTTCTTTGATGTTCTCTGGAATTTGTAATCTCTCTGGTGCTTTTACAAACGTACCTGATAATAAATCAGAGTTCCAAGTCAACCATTCATACACATTGCTATTAGAAGCTAAAGCACTTTCAATAGCAACCAAAGATTTAGATTTTTCTCTAACTGCAATAACGTCTCCTTCTTTTAAAGAATATGAAGGAATATTTAAAATTTCTCCATTCACAGTAATGTGACGGTGAGAAACTAATTGACGTGCACCACTACGAGAGTTTGAAATCCCTAAACGGTATACTACATTGTCTAAACGAGATTCACATAACTGTAATAAAACCTCACCAGTAATCCCTTTAGATCTAGATGCTTTTTTAAATAAGTTTGAGAATTGACGTTCCAAAATACCATAAGAGTATTTTGCTTTTTGTTTTTCTTGTAATTGGATTGCGTATTCAGATTTCTTACCTCTTCTTTTCGCGTTTCCGTGTTGTCCTGGAGGATAATTTCTTTTTTCAAAGTTTTTATCATCTCCAAAAATTGCTTCTCCGAATTTACGGGCAATTTTAGTTTTTGGTCCTGTATATCTTGCCATTTCTTAGTTATTAAAG
>MAAC01015796.1_pt1 | contig 21730 bp, 23 predicted proteins | sample 1115981 | NCBI WGS metagenome assembly MAAC01 (sample SAMN04961126, study PRJNA320927) | seawater metagenome | isolation source: sample BD02T64 sea water enriched with oil for 64 days | place: USA:Gulf of Mexico | collected 2013-07-27
TTGATTGTTCTATTGCTGAAACCTCTTCGTGCGCCCAGGTAGTATGAAAAGGTACATGAATTGCAGAAGCGCCAATAGCTACCAATGGTAAAATATCTGATTTTAAGGAATTACCAATCATTAACAATTCATTTGCTTCAATATCTAAATGAGAAAGTAATTTTTTATAATCAGTTTCTTTTTTATCACTCATTACTTCTATATGATGAAAGTATTGCATCAATCCTGATTTCTCTAATTTACGCTCTTGATCTAACAAATCTCCTTTGGTTGCAACGATCAATTTGTATTTTCCTTTCAATGATTTTAACACAACCTCTACTCCATCTAACAATTCAATTGGTTTTTCTAACATTTCTTTTCCGATGTTTAGAACATTGTTTAGCAATGTCGGATTTAAATTGTTGTTAGAAATATCCAAAGCACATTCTACCATAGACAACATAAACCCTTTTACTCCATACCCATACAAACCCAGGTTTCTGATTTCAGTTTTAAAAAGTTCTTGCTCTATCTTATTCTTTGTTTCGAAAGCTGTAAATAGTTTTGCGAATTGATGCTCTGCTTCTCTAAAATACGTTTCGTTAACAAACAATGTATCATCTGCATCAAAAGCGATTACTTTAATTTGTGTATTCATCCTTCATAGAATTAAAAAAACCTCATATAAATTATATGAGGTTCTTCGTGTTATTGTTTTAAATATTGTTGTGCTTTTATCAAATCTTCTGGAGTATCAATTTCGATACCCATAAAATCTGTTTCCACCATTTTTATTTTCTTTCCGTATTCCAAATACCGAATACATTCTATTTTCTCAGTTGCTTCAAGTGATCTCATTGGCAAGTTGTAGAAATCTAAAATTGCTTGCTTTCTAAAAGCATAGACACCGATGTGCTCAAAATACCTAGCTCCTGCATCTTTATCTCTTGGATACGGAATTGGCGATCTAGAAAAGTACAATGCATAATCATTTTCGTCAACAATTACTTTCACATAATTTGGATCTGTAATATCTTTCCAATCTGTAATTTCTTGCATCAATGAAGCCAAATCTATTTCTTCGGCATCATTCCCTTTAAACACATCTAATACCTTAACTAAAGGCTCTTTCTTAACAAAAGGTTCATCACCTTGAACGTTCACCACAATATCAACATCTAAATGCTCTACTGCTTCTGCAATACGATCAGAACCACATTCGTGCTCCTTAATACTCATTATTGCCTTACCTCCAAACTTCTCTACTTCTGTTTTTATGATTTCACTATCAGTAACCACATATACATCATCAAACAACTCTGTAGCAACCGTAGCTTCATAGGTTCTAACAATTACAGGCTTACCTCCTAAATCTGCCATTAACTTACCGGGAAAACGAGTTGCTCCATAACGAGCGGGAATCATTGCAATAACTTTCATTCTTTTTTTGTTTGATTTTTCTCTTGTCTATAAACTACAATACTGATTTGATTGCTGCAACCATATTGGCTGCTCTTTCATTCAGTTGTTCTTCTGTCCAAGATAATTTAATCAAACAAGAAATGTTTCTAGATATTAAATCGTCAGACTGAGGAAACTCTGCAGTATTTAGGTCTTGCATTCCGTTTACAATTTGATCTGACAATGGGAATAGAGAAACCTGATCTTTCAAATGATTCCATTTACGCACATAATGCCAATCGTTATCGAAATAGTTCCAATATGCATCTACTCCATGCTCTTTAAAAGCTTTCACCACTTTATCAGTCAATTCTTTTGTTCCCATAAAGAAGGATAAGAATCCTGCGCTGTCTCCATCCTCATCCGGAATTCTTCTAAACGTAACTTCTGGAATCGTTTTCAAAGCATCTTTCAATACTTTTTTATTCTTACGTTGTGTTTCTACAAATCCATCTAACCTTCTTACTTGTGCCAATCCAACAGCTGCATTCAATTCAGATATTCTATAATTGTATCCTAAAAATGGATGAGACTCCGCACCTCTATCATTACCAACATGATCGTGACCATGGTCTGTATAATGATCAGCATTTACAGCTAAGTTTGGATCGTTAGTTACCATTGCTCCACCTTCTCCACAGGTAATTGTTTTTACATAATCAAAAGAAAAACAACCTGCATCTCCAATAGTACCCAATTTTTTTCCTTTATAAGAAGCTCCAATTGCTTGACATGCATCTTCTAATAAGATTAAATCGTGTTTCTCGCAAATAGCTTTCAACGCATCTAAATCTGCCATAGCACCACACATGTGTACCGGCATTACCACTTTTGTTTTTGGAGTAATTGCAGCTTCAACAGCTTTAGGATCTAGGGTTAAAGTATCGTCTATCTCTACTAATATAGGCGTTGCTCCTGCCGCTAAAATAGATTCGAAACTTGCAACAAATGTAAATGTTGGCATAATTACCTCATCACCTGCTCCTACACCTAATACAGCCAATGCTACATTTAATGCAGTAGTTCCACTACTTGTTAATTGTGCATGGTTTACACCTAAGTTATTTTGTAATTCTTGTTCTAATTCTTTTGCTTTCCAATGGCCATTTCTGGCTCCATCAAATCCGTAACGCATTAAAACGCCACTTTCTAAAACGTCATTTACTTCTTTACGCTCTGCATCTCCAAATAATTCAAATCCTGGCATTCTTTTAGTTTTTAATCGCAGGGCAATGGCCCAACTGGGTTTATTTCTCTACGTTTGTATTAAAATAAAAATAGCAATTTTCACTTTAACACATACCGCTGAGTTAAGTTCATTTATTTTGAAGTGTCAAAGATAAAGAATTAATCCTATTTTTTATTACTGAAAGAAATCAGAATCTATCAAAAAATTAACATTAATTTTATTTTTATAATCTACTCTATGTCAATTTATTTACTACTTTTGACAGAGATGAAAGAACTACATTACATAGTATCGGCTTCAAAGCAATTAATCAACAAGATTATTTGCTCACAGTTTTTTATGCAACGCAATTTAAAGACGCAAAAAATTCATGTCTATACCGAACAAAGTACCTACCATCGTTTACGAAAGAAATAAAATTATTTTATATCAATAAACTCAAAAAGGTGCTTTTAACAAAAAGCACCTTTTTTTATATCCATTATTTACTTTAAACTTTAATTATATGAAAACTTTAAAAATTATGAAACGAATTTCCAATCATCAGTACCGTATGTTAACAGTCTTTATTAGCATTCTTTTTATCGATCCCGAACCAATACTCATCCTAAATACTTAAAACACCATGAAAAATAATATCATATCTCAAAATAACACTTCTTTTAAATTTGTTGTAACTAAAAAACAAGTGAACAAAAAGAAGAGTCTAAAGACTTCAATCCTTTACGATAAAGTAGAACTCTCTGCAAATCTATCTATAGATCCTTATAAAAATGTTTTGATTCAAAATCCTAAAACATTTGATCTTAGCTTTATCAAAAACGCCTCTCTAAATGATGAAATCATCATTCAAAATAAGATTTTAAAATTAAATGACACCGAATTAGAACTGTGTGTTGTAGTATTCAAAAAGAACAAAGATTACAATGATATTATCTGCAAAGCAGTGTTTGGTTACCACTTTAAAAAAGCTTCGTAGTAATTAATACATTGATATTATCATTTTGGAAGTAGCGAGAAATCTACTGTAGTTTAATTAAATTATGATATGATTTCTCGTCTCTCTTGATCTCGTTCTATAGAAAAGTCTTATTGAATTAAAAATGATATGTTAATTACTGAATATAAACTTCTAGCAATTCTGAATTTGAAGAAGTGTGTATTTCAAACTCTTTGATACAAGCAGGCACTAATAAGGTTTCACCATATTGCAATTTTTCTTGTTGATTTTGATATCTAAACTCAACATTTCCTTTTACACACATATAGATTTTAAAAGAATCTTTGTCTGTATGATCAATTTGAATATTTTCTGTAATTGGTAAAACATTGGTTGTAAAATACGAGCAAGAAACGATTTGCGATGCTGCGTTTTCTTTTTTTGAATATGCAGTTTTATAAGAATCTTGTACTTTATAATCAATAGCATCAATTGCTTCTTCAGTATGTAAATCTCGAAATGTACCGTCTGGATTTGGTCTATCCCAGTCGTAAATACGGTAGGTAACATCTGAAGTTTGTTGTATTTCTGCTAATAAAACTCCAGCTCCAATTGCATGCACTCTTCCAGTCGGAATAAAATATACATCTCCTGGCGCTACCTCATCCACATTTAAAATATCTAAAAGTGATTTATTGTTTAAATTTTCTACATACTCTTTTGAACTCACTTCTTTTTTAAAACCAACAATCAAATTTGCTTTTTCATCGGCCTGTAATACATACCACATTTCTGTTTTCCCAAAAGAATTGTGGCGTTCTTTTGCCAAAGCATCATTTGGGTGTAGTTGTATACTTAACGCTTCTTTAGCATCTATAAACTTGATCAATAATGGAAATTTTTCTCCAAAATGTGAGTAGATTTTTTCTCCAACTAAATCTCCTTTAAACTCGGCGATCAATTGTTTTAAATCTTTTCCTAATAAATTTCCATTAGAAACAACAGATGTATCATTCTCAACATCAGAAATCTCCCAACTTTCACCAATATTTTTGGCAGAAGACTTTTTATGCAATAAATGGTTTAATTTTTCTCCTCCCCAAATTTTTTCTTTTAGGATGGGTTGAAATTTTATAAACTGATTCAATTCCATAGCTTTAATATTATCTTTTCTACAAATTTAAGAAAACTTAGTAACTACGCTCCTGAATAGGTCACATAATTTCTTGGAGTCTCGTATAGCGTAATAGAAATCTCTAACGAAGTTCTAATTTTAGCACGTAGTTTGTTGTAAATAACTACGGATATGTTCTCTACAGTTGGGTTTAAATTTTTAAATTCTGCAACCTCTACATTCAAATTTTTATGATCAAAAGCGTCTTCAATTTCAGATTTAATCAATTCGCGTAAAATAGACAAATCCATTACAAAACCAGTTACTGGATCAATTTCTCCTGTTACAGAAACAATCAAGTCGTAATTATGACCATGGTAATGAGGATTGCTACATTTACCAAAAACTGCAGCATTTTTTTCATCATTCCAAGCTGGATTGAACAATCTGTGTGCGGCATTAAAATGTGCTTTTCTATGTGCAGTAATTCTTGGCATGTTTAGATTATAAGATATGTTAGATATTGGATTGTAGAAAAAAATTAAAATTGGTAATTTGTGATTTTATCAAATGATTCTTTAAAGATAATTTTAAACCATTCTGTGTAAATTTCTGGCTGATCTTCTATATCAGATTTCACTGACTCTAAAGTCATCCATTTAAAATTTTCTACTTCTTCTTTATTAATTATTGGATTCTCATTGTATTTACCAATCAGTACATGGTCTAATTCATGTTCTGTTAAGCCATTGTCAAAAGGTGCTTTGTAAATAAACCAAAACACTTCTTCAAGCTCACATGTAAACCCCATTTCTTCTTGTAATCTGCGTTTACCTGCATCTAAAGAAGTTTCTCCGTTTCGCTGATGAGAGCAACAAGTATTCGTCCATAATAATGGTGAATGATATTTGTCTGCTGCCCTTTGTTGCAGTAACAACTCACCTTTATCATTAAATGTAAATACCGAAAAAGCCCGATGCAATTGTGCTTTCTCATGCGCTTCCATTTTTGGCATCAAACCAATTTGGTTGTCATTTTTATCAACTAAAATAACTTGTTCTTCAATCATGAAACAAATGTAATAATTTTGATTTCTATTTTCAACGTAAAAAAGTATAAAAAAAGAACTACATATACAGTGCTAAATACTATTTTTATCCCATGAAATTACAATCGTTTTCTCTTTTTGTTTTCTTTCTCTCTATTCTAATTGCCTGTAATCAACAGCCTATAAAGAAAGAGATTGTTAGGGTTGATTTAAAAAAGAAAGCCATTCAAAAAAAAGTCATAGAAAAAAGTTGGGATAGCTTAAAGAAGCACAATGTTGAAGCTTTTTTTACTGAATACGAAAAGAAGAACAAAGAAACCAAGGTATTGATTAAAACCAAGTTTGGAAACATTAAACTTCGGTTGTACAATGACACGCCAATACATAGAGCCAATTTTATCTTCTTAACAAAAATCAAATATTTTAATACCACCGTTTTCTACCGAGTGGCTAAAGACTTTGTCATTCAGGGTGGTAATTCTGATGATATGTACACCATGAAACAGCGTTATAAATATGGTAATTACCTTATGAAGCCTGAATTTAGAAAACACAGAAAACATAAATATGGCGCTTTGGCCGCTGCTAGGCACTGGGAAAACAATCCTGATATGTTATCAAGTCCGTTCGAGTTTTACATGGTACAGAGTAAAAAAGGAGCACATCACCTAAACAATTTACATACTGTTTTTGGTGAAGTTATTTCTGGTTTCTCTACCATGGAAAAAATTTCTAAAGTAGAAGTAGGTGTAGATGAATGGCCAAAGGTAGACATTAAAATGACGGTTGAAATTATTGATTAAATGGGTTAGTGCAAAATTAAGACAAAAGAAAAAAGAGATTAGACAAAAGACTGTGTTTGTTAAATTTACCCCCCACTTCTTTGCAACTCTAAAACTTTGAGCCTTTGAACCTTTGTAACTCTGCCCTAATTCACTCCATCCAAATTAAATTTCACTACTTTTAATTGGTTTTTCTTTTCAATAGAAACTGTCCAAACCATGTACCCAAAACCTTCCATAATTTCTAATTGTGGCACTCCTGTATTTCTTCCTGAGTTGATTTCTGAAATGGTAATGGCTTTAGAGATTGTTCCATTTTTAGCAACGCTTTTACAACGTAAATAGGTGCCTTTTTCATCTGCCTCCATATAACTCACCAAAACTTCGTCAGAGTTGATAAAAGCCAGATCTACTCTACCCAACGCAGCAACGTCATTTATAGTAATTGGCTCTAAAAAAGAACCGCTATCTGAAAGAAAAGAGACTTTTACTGTTGGTTGTTCATTTACAACTGTAAACCAAGCTACTGCCGTATTCTTTTTGCTTGAAACAATTTTTGGTCCATTTACTGGACAACCGTTAATTTTCCAATTATCATTATAAACAACTGCTGGTTTTGACCATTTATTGTTGGTTTTTCGAGAAAAATAAATATCTCTAATCTCGTGTTTACTTCGATCTCTAAAAACAATGATGGGTCCGTTTTTAGTCATGCTAATTGATGTTTGACAACAATCACAAGTTCTACCATCCAATTGAGATTCGTTAAAAATGACACCATCACTAGAAACTTCCGCAACTCTTATGGTCATTGCTTTATGATGAGCCTCTTTCATTTCTTTTACCGTATTCCTACCATCTAACCATGCAATTAAAAAGCCGTCTTTCTCATTCTTAATTACACTCACAAAACCATGTTCTGCTTCCATGCCATCGGTATTCAATAAAAAGTTTTCTTTGATAACGTCTCCATTTAATTTTCTAAGATTAAGAATGATATCATAGGTATAGGTACCTGAAGCTGACTTTTGCAAGTGACTGGTTAATAAAACATCGCCGTTGGTTGCATTGGCAGGAAAATCTGCCCAGTTTACAAACCAGTCGGAACCAGAAGTAACTGTTGTTGGTTTTTTCCAAATCTCATTTTCCAACTGACTGTACAACAAAGTTGCTTCTTCTCCTCTTATTGAATTCACCCAAGAAAGAGATAGTTTACCGTCTTGTGCTACTAAATTGGGTTCTGCATTATTTATTCCAAATTCAAAAGGAACTTTAGTAATTACCAATGGGGCCTTTGAGCAACTTGCCAATACTACTAGCATTAAAATTAATATCCTTAACTTTTTCATTGTATATTTTTAAGTTTTGCAATCATTTCTGGAGAATTCCACCTTACCGCACCAATAATTTTATCTACTTCCTTTCCTTTTTCATTATAAATAAAAGTAGTTGGTAAGGCATAAATACCTAATGATGATGCTGTTTTAGCCGATTTTAAATACTTAAAGCCATACTTCATTTTATTTTTAAACTCAACTATTTTCTCTTGTGACTCATCAGAAACCAAGAGAAAGACATAGTTTTCTTTTGCCAATATTTCTTGAGCCTCCAACAAATTTGGCATTTCTTTTTTACATGGGCCACACCAGGTTGCCCAATAGTTAATGAGTACTTTTTTCCCTTTTAGTTTTGATGTATTGTAAGAGTTCCCTTTTAAATCAACCAAATAAGAGATGTTTACAAGAGTATTCTTACTTTTATTCTTTTTCCCCTTAGATTCTTTACATGCTAAGAAGAGGATTATCATACTAAAAACCAAGGTTTTCTTCATGGTTCAAACATAATCAAAAAAAATATATTATCTTATTTTATCATACCAAAACAGTGCTATTTTATCCTCTACAATTCAAATAAAATTATAGAATAAACCGTACATTTGCACCTCAAATTTTGTAGATGAGTTTTTTAGAAGAGATACAACGTAGAAGAACATTCGGAATCATTTCGCATCCAGATGCTGGTAAAACAACTTTAACTGAAAAGTTACTTCTTTTTGGAGGTGCCATTCAGGAAGCTGGAGCCGTTAAAAACAATAAAATAAAAAAGGGAGCAACTTCTGATTTTATGGAAATTGAGCGTCAACGTGGAATTTCTGTTGCCACTTCTGTATTGGCTTTTATTTACAAAGACAAAAAAATAAACATTTTAGATACACCTGGGCATAAAGATTTTGCTGAAGATACGTTTAGAACTTTAACTGCTGTAGACAGTGTTATTGTTGTAATTGATGTTGCCAAAGGTGTTGAGCCTCAAACTGAGAAATTAGTTGAAGTATGTAGAATGCGTAACATACCGATGTTGGTTTTTATCAACAAATTAGATAGAGAAGGAAAAGATGCTTTTGATTTATTAGATGAAGTAGAGCAAAAACTAGGCTTGCGTGTTACTCCTATGAGTTTTCCTATCGGAATGGGCTATGATTTTAAAGGAATTTATAATATTTGGGAGAAAAAATTAAATCTTTTTTCTGGTGATAATAAAACAACTATTTCTGAAGGATTAGAATTTGATGATCTTTCAAACCCTGAGTTAGATAACATTATTGGAGAAACTGCTGCAGAAGAATTACGTGAAGAACTAGAATTGATTGATGAAGTATACCCTAAATTCAATCAAGAAGAATACTTGAGTGGTTCACTACAGCCAGTGTTTTTTGGTTCTGCCTTAAATAATTTTGGTGTCAAAGAATTGTTAGAAGCATTTATTGAAATTGCCCCAGAGCCACAACCCAAAAAAGCTGAAGAGCGTTTGGTAGATTCTAAAGAAGAAAAATTAACCGGATTTGTTTTTAAAATCCATGCCAATATGGATCCAAAACATAGAGACCGTTTGGCATTTATAAAAATTGTGTCTGGAGTTTTTAGAAGAAATGCTCCATACTTACACGTTCGTAATGGTAAGAAAGTGAAATTCTCTAGTCCGAATGCTTTTTTTGCTGAGAAGAAAGAAATTGTAGACGAATCTTTTCCTGGTGATATTGTTGGAATACACGATACTGGAAACTTTAAAATTGGAGATACCTTAACAGAAGGAGAAGTTTTAAATTTCAAAGGAATTCCGAGTTTTTCTCCAGAACATTTCCGTTATGTAAATAACGCTGATCCGATGAAAGCGAAACAATTATTCAAAGGTTTGGATCAATTGATGGATGAAGGAGTTGCACAGTTATTTACCTTAGACATGAATGGACGTAAGATTGTGGGTACTGTTGGTGCATTACAGTATGAAGTTATTCAATACCGTTTAGAGCACGAATATGGTGCTAAATGTTCTTATGAAAATTTACAAGTACACAAAGCTTGTTGGGTAGAAGCAGAAGATGAAAAGAACGAAGAATTTAAAGAATTTAAACGTGTTAAACAACGTTACTTAGCAAAGGATAAACAAGGACAGTTGGTGTTTCTAGCAGATTCAGAATTTACCATTCAGATGACACAAAGCAAGTTTCCAACAGTAAAATTGCATTTTGTAAGTGAGTATAAATAATAATTTTATGAGAAAAATATTCTTTCTTTTCGTTGTTTTTTTTAGCATTACAGCTCATTCTCAAACAAAAGATTTATCTTTTTTAGAAGGTAAAACACTGCATAATAATATTAGACTAAATTATATTTTCATTCAACAACCCATAAATAAAGTAGGCTATCAATTACACCCAACTATGGGGCTTATTGGTTTAAATTATAATATTCCATTAACCGATTGGTTATATACAGGCGCTGGTATTCATAGTGCAATTACTGGCGATCAAGGTGGCTTATTTACACTAGGTATAAATTTAGGCGTAAATACTAAACTGTATAAAAACATCTATTTTGATGCTAATGTTCATTTTGGTGGTGGTGGTGGATATAGGAGTTTAGTAAACGGTGGTGGAATCATTTACCCAAACATAGGCTTGCAATACAAGAAAAAAGGTTTTTCTTTTGGCGTACAATATGGTTATGTGAACTTCTTTACAGGAATACTAAAGAATGATAATGTTTCATTTTTTGTTGAAATACCATCGACATTAAGAAAGGGTTCTTATAAAAATGCTCAAAAAACATTTACTACTACAGATACATCTAAAAGTAAATTTTGGAAAAAACCTGCTGTAAAAAGTGTACAACAAATTACGTTTGATTATTTTTTTCCTTTTGGAAATTCTAGAACAGATGCAAGCACAAGCCCAAAATTCAAACAAATAAACCACACACTTTCCACTTTAGGTTTTGAATACCAACGCTATATAAACAGAAACACTTTTATATACGCACATTTAGATGCCATGTATGCTGGTTTAACTTCTGGGTTTATGGATTTATTTTTCGGAATTGGTAAAAACGTAATTGAAACAAAATACATAAACTTCTTTGGTAAATTTGGAATTGGTGCCGCTGGAGGAAGAATTTATCCAGAAGGTGGCCTTACGGTGTATCCAAGTGCTGGTTTTGACATTAAGATTACTGATCAATTTGGCGTGAGTGCTCATGGAGGATACCACGGAGCAATTAACGGTTCTTTTCAGGCCTATACTGCTGGATTAAGTTTAAAATACTATGGATTAAGTGGTGGAACACATGACCCATTTACAAAAGAAAAAGCGTCTAACATAAAAACAAAAGGAATTAGTTTAAGTGTTCAAAATCAAACCTATATAGATGTAGCTAAATTTGGGATTCCTTTTAGCAACCTTCAATTAATTGCTTTAAAAATTAATTACGATATTAATCATCGGTTCTATTTTACCGGTGAGGCATCATTCGCTTACGAAGGAAAATCTGGAGGTTATGCTCATGGTTTATTTGGTTTAGGAATAAGATCTAACACATTTTTAAATGATAAAATCTCTTTATTTGCAGAAGCTAGTATAGGTGTCGCTGGAGGTGGAAGGGTTGATGCCGGAGAAGGTATTTTACTTAGACCTTTAGCAGGTATAAATTATCATCTTAACGACGATTTTTCCTTAAATATTTCTGGAGGGCAAATGATTTCTCCATTTGGAAACGTAAATTCACCTAACGTAAACATTGGATTTACGTATAGTTTATCTATATTGAACGCAAAAAAATAAATTTAAATACACGAATAAATAATACAATTATGAATAACGGAATCTATGCTAAATTTAACACCAACAGAGGTGAAGTTTTAGTGAATTTAGAATTTGAAAAAACTCCTGGAACTGTCGGTAATTTTGTTGCCTTAGCAGAAGGAAATTTAGAAAACGAAGTAAAACCACAAGGAACTCCATATTATGATGGATTGTCTTTTCACAGAGTCATTTCTGATTTTATGATTCAAGGTGGGTGTCCGCAAGGAACTGGAACAGGGAATCCTGGGTATAAATTTGATGATGAATTTCATCCTGATTTAAAACATGATGCGCCTGGTAAATTAGCAATGGCTAATTCTGGACCAGCTACTAATGGTTCTCAGTTTTACATCACACACGTACCAACACCTTGGTTAGACAATAAACACACTGTTTTTGGTAGTGTAGTTGAAGGTCAAGATATTGTTGATATTATTTCTCAAGGAGACGAATTAACTTCTATAGAAATTATTAGAGTTGGTGATGCTGCAGAAAGCTTTAATGCTATTGAAGCATTTAGAACTTTTGAAGGATCTAGAGCTAAACGTGAAGAAGAAGAATTGGCAAAGCAAAAAGAATTATTAGATTCTGTAGCTGCTGGTTATGACGAGACTGCTAGTGGATTACGTTACCAAATTTTACAAGAAGGTAAAGGGCCAAAAGCTACTAAAGGAGCAACTGTTTCTGTGCACTACAAAGGGCAATTGTTAGACGGAACTGTATTTGATTCTTCTTATAAGCGCAAACAACCAATTGATTTTGCTATTGGCGTTGGTCAAGTTATTGCCGGTTGGGATGAAGGAATTCAATTATTGAATGTGGGTTCTAAAGCTCGTTTGGTAATTCCTTCTAATTTAGCATACGGAGAAGCTGGTGCAGGTGGTGTAATTCCGCCAAACGCTACGCTAATCTTTGATGTAGAATTAATGGATGTTAAATAATCTAAACATATAGATTATTAGAATGATATATATCAAAAGCGCTCGAAATTCGAGCGCTTTTTTTGTTCTAGAGATTCTTTTTATTTATCAGCAAAACCTGTAAAAAACGGGCGTTTTTTTTTTCGTAGCTTTACAATGCTATGAAAATCAATCATCCACAAAAAACAGTTGTAGAAGTACAAAAAAAATTGCACAAAAAGGAGGTAATGCTACTGCTGCAGTTTCCATACAATGACGACATTATTGCCATCCTAAAATCTTTAAAAGGCTTTTATTGGAGTAAAACACTTAAATGCTGGCTTACCAAATATTCTGAGGATAAATTATCCGAAGTAAAAACCAGCCTAAAAAACAATGCCAAATTAATTCTTGATGCATCATTATTTGAAAACATATATATTAAAAATGTAAAAACGCAGAGAGCACTCACAGAAGACAATAAGGAGTTGATAAGAGCGTATGTAAAGTACCTGAATGGCAAACGCTATAGCAAAAGCACCGTACGAACCTATTTTACATTTATAGCCGATTTTATAGATTATATACAACCTAAACCTTTAGAGGCTTTAACCAACAGAGATGTAGAGTTATTTATTGAGGATGTTTTTATTGCAAGAGCATACAGTATTAGTTCGCAAAGACAATTTATTAGTGCTTTAAAATTGTTTGTCTGTTTATATCCAACATGTCATATAGATTCTTTTCTATTAGAACGCCCCAAAAGATCAAAAATATTACCAATTGTATTGTCACAAAGAGAAGTTATTACTCTCTTACAAGTTACAAAAAACTTAAAACACAGAGCTATAATAGCACTACTCTACTCTGCCGGATTGCGAATTGGCGAATTGATTGCTTTAGAATTGCGACATATTGATATTGCGAGAAGACAAATTTTAGTAAAAAGAGGAAAAGGCAGAAAAGACCGTTACGTCATTTTAGCAAACAGTTTTTTACCTTTATTGCAAAACTATCTCTCTACTTATAATCCTACACGTTTTTTTGTTGAAGGAAAACAAGGGGTTCGATATTCTGATAGTAGTATTCGAAAGTTTCTACATCGTTCAACGCAACTTTCAAAAATTAAAAAGAAAGTAACACCACATACATTACGACATAGTTATGCTACACATTTATTAGAAAATGGTATTGGACTGCGACATATTCAAGAATTATTAGGGCATACAAAACCAGAAACCACCATGATTTACACCCATGTTGCAAAAAAAGATTTGTTAGAGATTAAAAGTCCGTTGGACATTATTTTAGAATCGTTAGCTAAAGAAAAAATTGCACCAAAGCCTCAATTAAATATTAAAAATTTTGATGCTAGGTAATTTTTTTCTAAAGGATTATTGTCTCATTTTTTTGTTTGGTACTTGTTTTTTTTCTAGCTTAGTAGTCCTTAAAAATTGCGCTATCCTTTTACTATTTTTTAATGATTGTTTTGTGTGTTTTTAAGTTTGATAAAATCACTAAAAGTTCCTGTTATCCGGAATATAAAACCGATAAATGAGAACTTTATTCTTGATATAACCAGTTACTTTATTCTTGATATAACCAGTTGGCAGTAATTAGAGAAAGATGAAGAAAGTATTGATATTATTTTTAATCACATTATTAATTTCGTGTGAATCTAAATCAAAAAATGAAAATAATTATGACAAAAATTCGACAGTTTATACAATCTTAAACTATGAATTAGATTCGCATATTGAGAGTCTGAATAAACAAATAAATCATAAGATTAGTGTTCTTAAAAACAAAGATTTGAAAATTGGAAAGTTTGACAGTATTACAAAAACATATTTCAATTACTTAGAATCAACAATAACTGAATTAATTGAAAAATCTGGAGTCAAAGATATTGGGAACTATGAGAATCATGAAAAATTATCAAGTGAGAAAGTTATTTCGGAATTGTTCTTTGAAAATGAAAAACATACACTAAAAGGAGAAAGGTTTTTGAATGAAACAAAAAACTATTCTAAGGGAATTCTGAAAACAACTGAAAACACCTCCTTAAAAAATAGAATTGAAAATACAGTTAGTATATATTCAGTTTACAATGAAAAAGGAAAGGAAATATATTTAAATTATCATTTTAATTATATTTCATTAATATCTGCAATTACTCAATTGAAAAATAGACAAAGGAATATTCTTGAATTTGAGAATGAATTTTTAAATACTATGAAATTTGAAAAATAAAAACTACAGCCAACACCGTGTATAATTAATTGCTTGCGGAATTTCCCTTCGGAAATTCACGCGAATTAATTATCTTTCCGCAACGGCGGAAAGTGTATTGCACTTTTAACCGCATAAATCATACACAAACACGTTGTATACCATTTGAATGAGACCAAAAACTAACAACAACTTTTTCTATATTGGAATTTCCCTTTTGCTAATTGGAGCATTCGGATTGACTTTTATGGCATTCTTTGCAATCATCGGATTGCCGATTTTCATAATCGGAATAATTCTAATATTGGTTAGTAAGAGAAAACTAAAAATCAAACTTTTTTGGATTTTAGGAACTTTAGCATCAATCATAATCTTTTGGCCAATTTGGACAAAAATTAATACGATAGAACCCGAAACTTATTTAATTCCAAAAGATTACGCAGGAAAAGTCAAAATAATTTACGGACTAGATTGTGGAATAGAGCCAAAAATTGAAAATGGGAGAAAAATTCTTAAAATACCTAACGACGGAATTCTCTTTGTTAAATACAAATTTAAAAGTGGAATAATTGACCACGAATACTATTCAGTAAGCAAAAATGGAGAAAGAATTAAATTAAAACAATACGAAAACTATAGAGACAGAGCTAAGAATATTCCTGGAATTGGTTTTGGTGCTTCTGGAAATTTCCCTGGCGAAATGCCAAATGGCGGGTTTTCATCTGAATCACCATTAACAGTTCATTATTCGGAATTTCAAGTGTTGAAAGATACGATTGTAGAATATGATTTTCTTAAGGAAAAGAAATTTGATTCAATTGTTCGCAATCGAATTAAAAAATGTAAATAAAAAAAACGGTATACAACACCGTGCATAATTAATTGCTTAGAAAGTTTTTCCTTCGGAAAAACCTCGTGGACTTCAAAGGCTTGTAATTGTTTACTAATTATTCGCTAAATTCACGCAAGCAAATCATGCACAAACACGTTGTGCTTCATTATCCAAGATTCGTATAAAATAATTGTTCTATCTTTCAGGAAACGACTAACCAATGATAAAATTCTTTAGAAAAATTCGACAAAGATTACTTACTGAAAATAAATTTAGTAAATATCTTCTGTATGCAATTGGTGAAATTATACTTGTTGTTATTGGTATTTTAATAGCCTTGGCAATTAATAACCAAAACGAAATAAGGAAAAACAAAGGTTATGAATCTCAATACCTTATTGGAATTAAATCTAATATAAATCAAGATATTAAAGAATTAGAAAATCACTATAAAACTGATACTATAAAGTTTGATTCAAATACATATTTAATTAGAACCTTTAATTCTGATAGTGCTAAATCAAAAACCCAAGAAATATTATCTAACATTTATTCTTCATTTGATATAAATTGGTTCGAAGGACAAAATGTTGTATTTGAAGACATGAAGTCATCCGGTAAAATGCAATTAATAAAACATGATGCTATAAGACTTCAAATTCAAATATATTATAGGTTATTCGAAGAAGTTATAAAACAAGAAAAAATATTCAACTCGGAAATTAGAGAACTTCAACAGGCCATCGAATCCGAAATTAACATGAGTTCTTTACTAGAACCAATCTTTCCAGAAAAATGGAATGCTAATGTAGCTCCCTTCAATTTATCTTTTCTTGACAAACCTTCAGTAAAAGCAAAAATGATTAACAATTTAAGCGGAATAAAAGCCAGGCAATTTTCAAATCATTTGGTTCGAAAACAATTATATCAACAAGCTAAAGGTTTAAAGAAGGAGATCGTACAAAGTTTAACTAATAAGAAATAACGAAAGCACAACAACGTGTATAATTAATTGCTAGTTCCTACTCTACTTACGAAAATCCTCGCGGATTTTCTATTCAGTTTGTATTTACTAAATTAGTTGCTTAAACACGCAACAACTCATATACAAACACGTTGGCAGTAATTAAAAAAAACTATGAAAAAAATTAACATTTTAGCTATTCTAATTAGCTTAACATTTTGGAATTGTGAAAAAACTATTGAAAAATCTACTATTTCAGTTCAAATCAAAAATCTTAAATCAGAAACAGTTAAAGTTGTATTTGCTTCTTTCGGAGAAAAATTTCAAGGCGATCCTTTAACCGTAACTATAAAAAATGGAGGATTTACTTTAGATACATTAATTACTCAACCAAAGGAAGTATTAATACAACCAAGTCAAATGTTTAAAGAACTTTCTAACGGTGATTTATTTCCTATAGCTTCCAAAATGATTCGACTTTTTATCTATCCAAAAAAGAAAGTCAACGTAAAAGGAATAATGAAAGATTATTATGTTGAATACACTGCAGATGGTAATATTTTAAATAAACAATATTCTGAATACAGAAAAAGTATCTTAAAAAATCAAACTCTAGGTTCAAAACTGTTCTATCAAATTGAGGATAATTATGCAAAAGGTTCAAACGATTCGATAATAAAAATTATTGAAACTAAAGAAAGAGAAATCTATAAAATAAACAGACAAGCTCCATTAAGTTATATAGACGACAATTCTAACCTTAAAATTTCATCATACTTATTAGCAAACGAGCAGAAAGAAATAATTCAAAAGAAATACACTCAGTTAAGTGAAGATGTCAAAAATTCTGATTTCGGAAAAATTCTTAAAGAGAGAATAGATAATTGGAAAACACTTACAATAAATTCAATTGCTCCGAACTTTGAATATCAAACTTATAAAAGTGGAAAATTTAAATTATCAGAGAATAATAATAAATATGTAGTTTTAGATTTCTGGGGAAGTTGGTGTGGACCCTGTATTATGGAAATGCCGAAAATTAAAGATTTTTATAAAAAAAATAAAAATAAAGTAGAAATTATTGGAATTGCAGCAAGAGACAAAAATGAAAACTGGATTAAAGCAATAAAAGAAAACGAATTAGACTGGAAACATATCTTAAATAATAAAGAAAAAGATGATTTAGTCAAAAAATATGGAATTACAGGGTTTCCAACAAAAGTAATTATAAATTCAAGCGGAAAGATTGAAGGAATTTATATGGGAGTAAAAGAAGATTTCTTTTTAAAAATGGAGGAATTATTAAAAAAATAAAAAACTACTGCCAACACCGTGTATAATTAATTGCTTGCCGAATTCCCTACCAGAAATTCACGCAGATTAATTATCTTTCCGCAACGGCGGAAAGTGAATCGCACTTTTAACCGCCTAAATCATACACAAACACGTTGTGGGTAATTTGAGAAAACCGAGATGAACGAATCAAAAAGACTGAATTTATTAAAAATATATCTCAAATTATATGGAGTTGAGAAAATTGAATTGACCAATGAAACAACGGAATCAATTAGTGGAATTGCAATCTATGACGAATCTGACCCTGAAGAAAGACAAGAATTTATTTGGCATAAAACTGAAAATGAAATCTCTTCTTCCGAATTGAACATTTTGATTGAAAAAATTGTTGAGGAAAAATGGCATAACGGAGATAAAATAATAAAAGATATTGCCGAAATGGAATTTGTAGAATTTGACAACGAAACGAAAAATAGAATGGAATTTGAACTGTTTGAAATTAATGTAAAAATGGTTGATAACGGAGAAGAAACGGATTCTTATTTTGTGCATTATTAAATCAAGAGAAATGTTATGAAAGAAAAACTTGAAAAATGGAAAAAGGAGATTGAATTATCAGCTTTAGAAATGAACGAACAGATTGAAAGAAAAATAAAAAACTACCCACAACACCGTGCATAATTAATTGCTTAATAAGTTTTTCCTTCGGAAAAACCTCGTGGACTTCAAAGGCTTGTAATTATTAATTTATTATTCGCTAAATTCACGCAAGCAAATCATGCACAAACACGTTGTGCACAATATTCGAAAAGAACATAGATTAAAAGAAAATAAAGACAAAATTATAATTGCGAACGATGTAAATGAACTTGACAGGAACGGAGTTTAAATCTATCTAAATAACGAATTAATTTCGAAATTTTTAGAGACGACACAGAAAAATCGAGAACAATAAGAATTTTCAAAGAAGATATTCCACTTGAATTAATGGAAGAAAACATTCAAACAAAAAAAAGAAACCACTTGGGGGTTTATAAAATATGACGAAATTGACTAAAATACTTTTGACAGTTCCATCAGTTATCGGAATTTTTTATATGATAACATTTTTAAGTGTTGATTTTTTTAAATGGATTACGAATAACGTAGTCGGATTTGAATATCAAACACCAATTATGTACGGACTGTTTTTAATGCAAAGTGGATATTTGATTAACAGGCTTTGGAATTATAAAAACGTTGAGAAAAAAGTAAAAACGGAATGGACTTGGTTATTAATTTTAGGTAATTTCATATCAAGTTTTTATTTTATTTGGAAAAAAAATAATGAATTAATTCAAATGAACAAAAAATACAGTGCACAACACCGTGCATAATTAATTGCTTAACAAGTTTTTCCTTCGGAAAAACCTCGTGGACTTCAAAGGCTTGTAATTATTAACTATTTATTCGCTAAATTCACGCAAACAAATCATTCACAAACACGTTAGGCATAAGTTTAAAAAAGCAACCAATGAAACCATACGACCACGATAAAAGAAGAAAGTCTATTATTAAAATTGACTTTGAAAAAAGCCAAAAAGGACTGACCGATTCTGACTACAAAAATGAATACCTTGAAAACAATTCAGTAGAACTAGATTTAACAGAAAACCTTTATAGAATATTTAATTACGAATATTTCAAAAATGACTTAAAAGATAAAAAGTTGACACTTGTTCATCCGCATAAATGGCAAGACCCATTTGAAAACTTTTTTTTAAGAGCAAAAGGGATTCGAGAAGATGGATTAGAGGTTTCTTTTAAACCTGTTAGAAATTCATATTACAGCCAATGTTGGTCTTTGAAACAAGAATGTGATGGATTATGGAGAAATTACAAGGGCGAAAATGAATTTGCTATTCAAGTTAAGACAAATACTAAAAAACTTTTTGAAGCAGTTTATGACATAACCAATAGATTTCATTACTTATCATATTTTATCGGAAAAGTAGAATATGTGGATAATGATGAATATGTAAAATACTTTGATGAAAAAGTTGATTTTACAAATTTCCAAAGCGGAATGGAATTCGCATTAACATTATTAATAAAAAGAAAACCATTTGCTTACGAAGAAGAAGTCAGAATTATGGTAAAAACGGAAAGTGATACTCAACACAATAACTCTTCTGACATTCTTCGCATCGATTTAAACTTAAATGATATAATTGATGAAATAGTTTTTGACCCTTGGGTATCAGACAAAATTTTAGAAGAAAAAACAAATGAATTAATTAACTTAGGATATACTGGGAAAATAAAAAAATCAGAACTATATAAAGGTCCTGACTTTACAATAAAAATATAAAACCTATGCCTAACACCGTGTATAATTAATTGCTAGTACTACTCTACTTACGAAAATCCTTGCGGATTTTCTAGTTGGTTTTGTATTTACTAAATTAGTCGCTTAATCAACGCAAACAAATCATACACAAACACGTTGTAAGTAATTTAGGAAGCGAATGAAAAAGAAGATATATATAATAATTTTAGTTTCTATTTTGGTTGGCTTATTTATCTTCAAAAGAGATATAAAACAACTTTATTACAGTTATAAGGAATTTTTAGTTCTAAATAAATCAATAGTTTGGAGTTCTGAAAAAAAACTAAAATTGAGTGATTTTAAATATGAACCTGAAAAAACTCAAATGGATAATGTTGCTGTAACTGTTGGAATTGTATCAGTTCATAAAATTTCTAAAAAAATAACACATCGCTCTACAACAATATTTGAACCTCAAAACTCATTCATAACGAGTAAAACTGACTCGCTTGTTTTGAGAATTGCTCAAGCTCGTTTTGACTTGTGTGAATTATATCGTAGAAAAATGGAATTGAAAATTACTTCTTTGAATCTTCGCGAAATAGAAAAAACAAACTCAGATACTATTACAAAATACGAGGAATTATACTATAACCTTTTTGAGAAAAAATGGAGTAAATTTAATGAAATAGAAACGAAAGATTTAAATAACGGATTAATCAGATTGGAAAAATATATTGAACAGGAATTAAAATAAAAACTACTTACAACACCGTGTATAATTAATTGCTTGCGGAATTCCCTCACGGAAATTCACGCGAATTAATTATCTTTCCGCAACGGCGGAAAGTATATCGCACTTTTAATCGCATAAATCATACACAAACACGTTGTACGTCATTAAAAATTAGAACTCAAAATTGAAAATTCTACTGAAAATAATACTCAAAATTGTTCTTTTTGTCTTTCTGACTTTAATAACTCAAATTGGCGGAATAGTATATTTATTAAGTCTAATAATTTTCCGAAAATGGAATAAAAAACTAAAATTCAAAACGCTGATTATTTTTATTGGACTTTATCTATTATCGACATTTCTAATAGTGCCTTTAGTTGCTCCAATTTTTGGAAGAGAAAAAGTAAAGCATTCAAAAAAAATAAAACCAACGAATTACATGACCGTTTTATTGAACAGAAATTATGTTCGCCCAAAGCTAAACGATTTACTAAGCCAAACGGAAAAAGAATTAAGCGGAACAAATATTGAAATTTATTATTTAGACGCAAATTTTCCATTTATAAACAAGTTTCCGCTTCTTCCTCATTTGAGTCATAATGACGGAAAGAAAATTGACATAAGTTTAATTTATGAAACGAACAGCGGAAAAATAACAGACAAACAAAAATCTGTAAGTGGTTACGGAGTATTTGAAAATCCTAAATCGAATGAATATAACCAAATTGAAAAGTGTTTACAAAATGGTTATTTCCAATATGATTATCCCAAATATGTAACTTTTGGAAAAATTAATAAAGAATTAGTTTT
>MAAC01016741.1_pt1 | contig 21728 bp, 21 predicted proteins | sample 1115981 | NCBI WGS metagenome assembly MAAC01 (sample SAMN04961126, study PRJNA320927) | seawater metagenome | isolation source: sample BD02T64 sea water enriched with oil for 64 days | place: USA:Gulf of Mexico | collected 2013-07-27
AATCCATTGACATCAATTCTATTTAGGTAAAAATAGAATCAATTAGGGTAAAATCACAAAATGAAATCTTCGAGAATTAAATGCATCTTACACTAATGCATGTAGCTATTTATTCTTGCTTAAATTTGCTTTAGTCGCAACTTTAACAACAACTATTATGCACCAAAACGCCATTACCCAACTTTTTAATATCAAATACCCTATTATTCAAGGAGGAATGATCTGGGCAAGTGGTCATAAATTAGTAACTGCCGTGAGTAATGCTGGTGGTTTAGGATTAATAGGAGCTGGATCTATGTACCCTGAAGTTTTAAGAGAGCATATTCAAAAGACTAAAGCTGGTACTAACAAGCCTTATGGAGTTAATGTACCCTTACTGTACACAGACCTAGAAGAAATCCTTGAAATCATTATCGAAGAAAAGGTCCCAATAGTTTTTACAAGTGCAGGTAACCCTAAAACATACACAAAAAGACTCAAAGATGCGGGCATAACTGTAGTTCATGTAGTAAGCTCGGTAAAGTTTGCTTTAAAATGTCAAGAAGCTGGCGTGGATGCCGTTGTAGCCGAGGGCTTTGAAGCTGGTGGACATAACGGTAGAGAAGAGTCTACAACCCTAACCTTAATACCTCAAGTAGCAAAAGCCATTGATATACCTTTGATTGCAGCTGGTGGAATTGCTACCGGTAGAGCGATGCTTGCCGCTATGACATTAGGAGCTGATGGCGTACAAGTAGGAAGCCGTTTTGTGGCTACACATGAGGCGAGCAGTCATATTAATTTTAAAAATGCAGTGGTAGCAGCTGGAGAAGGAGCAACTCATTTAACTCTTAAGGAATTAGCACCTGTAAGAATGATGCGTAATAAGTTTTGGGGTGAGGTTCAAGAACTATATAAAACTGCGCCATCAACTGATGATTTGAAAAATCTATTAGGTAGAGCAAGAGCTAAAAAAGGGATGTTTGAAGGAGACCTGGACGATGGAGAGTTAGAGATAGGGCAAGTTTCTGGTTTGATTGATAACATTATACCAGCTGCACAAGTAGTAAAAGAAATGGTTGAAGAGTTTGAAGAAGCAAGAAAGCAATTATTAAGTTTTTCAATGCATGGCTAGAGCACAGACCGCACTGGAAGAAACATGGAATGTAATCACCCATGGCTTAGGATTTTTACTATTTGTAGCCATATCTATCGCATTATTTTCTTATGCAGATATGACAAAGGATTATGTAATAGAATCCCTAGTTATCTATTGTACTTGTCAATTAACTCTTTATCTAGCATCTACTAGTTATCATAGAGCAAAGGAAGGCTCGTTAAAATTCCGACTTCGTAAACTAGATCATATTTCCATTTATGGTTCTATTGCAGGAACTTATACACCTGTATGTCTCATAACTTTAGAGCAAAGTAGTAAGTGGTTTATTCTTTTTGCAGTTTGGGCAATTGCAGTGTTCGGGATAATTTGGAAAGTATTTTTTACTGGCAAGTATGAGGCTTTTTCAAGCATTCTTTATTTAGTCATGGGCTGGTTAATAGTCTTTGATTTAACTAATCTTATAGAAGCTTTTACAGAGTTTCAAATGCAGTTATTAATTACCGGAGGTATTTTCTTTACAGTTGGTATTATTTTTTATGCTTGGAATAAGCTTTATTTCAATCATGTCATCTGGCACTTATTTGTATTAGGTGGTAGCTTGAGCCATGCTTTGATGATATGGTATGTAGTCGTTTGAGAAAATGATGATTTCCATTCATCGACACTTAAACGTTATCCATCGACACAAAATGCGTCGTTTATCTAACTTCAAGGTTAAATTGCTTATTATTTAATCATATTTGATAGTTTTAAAACGGATCATGTGAAGAATATCAAATTAAAAGTATTGCTTATTGAAGACGATGCTATCGAGGTCATGAAATTAAAGAGAGCGATTTCAAAGCTCGAGTTAGAGCATGAACTTGTAGAAGCAAAAAATGGTGAAGAGGCTTTAAATATTTTAAAGAAAGATCATATTATCCCAGATATTATTTTCTTAGATTTAAATATGCCCAAGATTAACGGTTTAGAATTTCTTAAAATATTAAAAGAAGATGAAGTGTTACAATATATACCTACCATTATTTTAACTACTTCAAACAATCGTAAAGATGTGCTCTCATGTTATTCTACCGGTGTTGCCGGTTATATCATAAAGCCATTAAAATATGACGATTACGTTAAAAAAATTAAGTTTACATTAGATTATTGGGCTATGAATGAATTAATAAAAGCGTAATGAAAGGAATTGTTTTTACTGAGTTCTTAGATTTAGTTGAAGAAAAATTTGGATTTGAAATGGTAGATACCATAATTAATAATTCTAATTTACCTTCAAATGGCTCCTATACTGCTGTAGGTACTTATAGTTTTTCAGAAATGTTGAGCTTGTTAACCAACTTAAATAAGGAAACAGGAATTGAAATTGACGACCTGTTACTAATTTATGGAGAACATTTTTTTAGTGTTGTAGAAAGAAGTTACTCTTCATTTTTAACCCAGTATAAAGAGCCTATTGAAATGATTTCTTCTATAGAGAATCATATTCACGTTGAGGTGCGTAAGATATATCCAGATGCAGAGTTGCCATCGTTCACCGTAGTAGAAAAAACAGATTCTACACTGGTGATGATTTATAAATCTAGTAGAGCAATGTCTTCGTTTGGTCAAGGACTGATGAATAAAACTTTTGAATATTTTAATGTTAAAGCCACGATTTTAATGGAAAACATTGAAGAGAATGGTACAGAGGTAAAATTCAGTATTACAACTCATGGATGATGAAAAGATAAAAATCTATCAACGTGCTATTGCGCGAGAGAAAGCAGCTAGAAAAGAAGCTGAACGTATTCTTGAGGAAAAGTCAAAAGAACTCTTTCTAAAATCTCAAGAATTAAAAGTTACCAATGAAAAACTAGAAGAGTTATTACAAACAAAGACTTCTGAGCTTAAAGGTGTTTTCGGTAATATAGTGGACGCTTACGTAGTAATGGATTTAAACGGTCTGGTGTTACGTATGAATCGGGCTGCTCAAGATTTACTAGGTTATTCTAGTGATTCAAATTTGAACTTATTCTCTATGGTATTGCCGGAAGAGCAGTTTAAAGTTCTTGAAAGTTTCAAAGAGTTTTCTCATAAAGGATCGATAACTAATTTTAAGGTAAAAATAAAAGTTGCTACTGGAGCTGTGAGGCTAGTGCATATCAACGCCAGTATAATATATAATGGTAAAAATCAACCAGTTGCAGCGCAAGGTATAGTTAGAGATATAACAGAAGAAAATGCTGCCCAAAAGCTACTAGTTGAATCTCAAAATAGACTTTCTACTCTTATAAGTAATTTACATAGTGCCGTTTTACTAGAAGATGAAAATCGCAAAATTGTAGTTGCAAATCAGCGATTTTGCGAGTTCTTTAATATATCCTATGATCCTAGTCAAATGATCGGTATCGATTGCTCTAATGCAGCTGAGCAAAGTAAAAATCTTTTTAAAAATCCTGAAAAATTTGTGGAAAGAATCAATCATTTGATTGAGAACAAAAAACAAGTATTATCAGACGAACTTTACCTACATGATGGTAGAGTCTTAGAACGAGATTTTATTCCTATTTATGATGATAATCGATATCGTGGTCACTTATGGACTTATAGAGATGTTACACTTAAAAGAAAATACCGTGAAGGTATAGAGGCAGAGAGACAAAAGTATAGCAACATCATTGCTAATATGAATCTAGGCTTAATAGAAGTGGATAACGATGATAATATTATCATGGTTAATCAGAGCTTAGAGCATATGTCAGGTTACAGTAGTGAAGAATTAATAGGTCACTCCGGTAAAGATGTTTTGCTAGTTAATGATGATCATGAAATTCTAGAAAAAGAAAACAGCAAGCGTATACAAGGATTATCAAATTCTTATGAAGTAAAAATAAAAGCAAAAGACGGATCTATAAGATATTGGTTAATTAGTGGAGCTCCTAATTACAATTTAAATGGTCAGATAATAGGCTCGATAGGCATCCATTTAGATATAACACAATTAAAAAGTCTTGAGTTGCAAAAGGAGAACTTGCTCAAAAAATTAGAAAAAAGTAATGAAGAATTACAAGAGTATGCACACGTCGTTTCTCATGATTTAAAATCACCTCTACGCAGTATTAATGCTTTAATTAGTTGGATTAAGGATGATAACGAGGGTAAATTTTCACCAGTTACTTTAGAAAACTTTGATATGATAGATGCTACATTAGAAAAAATGGAGCAGCTCATTTCTGATGTTTTAGAATACTCTAGTATAGTAAGTATCAAGCAGACTGTATCTGAAGTTGATTTAAATACTGTAATGGAAGACATAGTAACCTTATTACATTTTCCTGAGCATATTAATTTCAGCATAAAGAAAACGCTACCAACTTTGAAAGTTGATAAAGTAAAAATTCAACAATTATTTCAAAACTTGATAAGCAATGCCATTTCTTACTGCGATAAAGAAAAAGGTATTATAGAAGTTGATGTTGAAGAGAGTTTCAAAGAATACACCTTTTCTGTAAAAGATAATGGGATAGGTATAGATAAAGAATATCACGATAAGATATTCCAAATTTTCCAATCTTTAAATAAGAGAGAAAACTCTACTGGAATAGGATTATCGATAGTTAAAAAAATTGTCGACTTGTATAATGGTAAAATTTGGTTGGACAGTAAGATAGGAGAAGGAACTACATTTTATTTTACCATAGAAAAAACAATAGGATGAAGACAGTACAATTACAGAAGAGAGCAGGAGAAGAGTGGCAATTTATAGGTAAGAATCAACGACTGATTGAACCTCTAGTTTTAATTTTTGGTAATAGATTCTTGTTAGAAGATTCCTATTTATATAATGATATACGCAATTTGTTTCCTGATGGAAATTTAGTGTTCGGATCTTCATGTGGTGAATTAATAGCTAGCTCTGTTAATGATGAGCACATAACTATAACAGCCATAGAATTTGAACGTAGCCATTATGAGATACAACGTTATAATATTAAGGAAGCAAATGGAGATAGCGAGAAAGCTGGGCGTGAGGCTGTGAAGAAATTAACGCAGGAGCAACTTAAACATATCTTTGTTATATCAGAAGGAAGTTTTGTAAACGGTTCTGACTTGACTAAAGGAATGCAGGAATATGCTCCTAAAGCTTTAATAACAGGTGGACTTTGTGGTGATGACGCTCGATTTGAAAAAACGCTGGCCTCCTATAATGAGCCACCTAAAGAAGGCGAGATCATAGTCATTGGATTTTATGGAGATACTTTTGAAGCTTCTTTTTCTATATATGGAGGATGGATTCCTTTTGGACCAGAACGATTAGTAACAAAATCAGAAGGTAATATCCTATATGAAATAGATGGAAAGCCAGCGTTAGACTTGTATAAAACTTATCTAGGTGAAAAAGCAAAAGAACTACCAGGCTCTGCATTAATTTACCCATTAAATGTAAAAAGTAAAGAGAACAATCAGTCATTTGTTCGTACCATTCTCAATATTGATGAGGATAAAAATGCCATGATACTTGCTGGCGATGTTCCTACTAATTCTACCGTACAACTCATGATGACTAATATGGATAGTATAGCATCAGCATCTGAAACTGCAGCCTTAAGAGCTATGGAAGGTAGGATAAGTTCTCCACAGTTAGCACTTCTAATAAGCTGTATAGGTCGTAAATTAGTTTTAGACCAGCGTATTGAAGAAGAAATAGAAGAGGTAAGAGATGTGATAGGTAATGAAACCATCATTAGCGGTATGTATTCTTATGGAGAAATAGCCCCATTTTATGGCGAGCGCAGCTGTAAGTTACACAACCAGACCATGACCATAACTTTAATAAGTGAGTAAATGAATCCGCTATTAAAGAGACAAATAAGAAAATACCTTCCTGTAGAACTTCATGAACGAGAAGATCTCGCTCAATTTCTAGATTCTATTTCGTCGAGTTATGACAATTTAGATAATCAATTTAAAATGACCCAAAGAGCTATGAAAATAAGTTCTGATGAACTTTTTGAAGCAAATAAGTCATTAAGAGAAGAAACTCAACAACAACGTTTATTACTGCTCAAATTACAGTCGGTTATTAACGCTATAAAACCATTTGAAAACAATAAACAAGAACCAGATCAATTCAAATCTACAAATAAGAAAAATCTAGCAAATTACATAAGTGAGCAAGCAGAACAACTTATTAAATTTAATAAAGATCAGGAGAAATTACTTGAAGAGCTCGCGGTTCAAAATCAAGAGCTTAATGATTATGCTCATATCGTTTCTCATGATTTAAAATCACCATTGAGAAGTATTGAAGCCTTAGTGAGCTGGATAAAAGAAGATTATGAAGAAGTATTAGGAGAAGAAGGTAAAAAGCACTTATCACTTATTGTTTCTCATTTAGAAAAAATGGATGCTTTGATATCAGGTATTCTTAAGTATTCTTCAATAGATAAAGAAATAAGAACAGAGCATGAATTAGATTTAAACCAGTTAGTTCAAGAGAATGTTAAAATGCTTCACGTACCTGAACATATACAAATCGTAATACACGCACTTCCTAGAATTAAAGGTGATCCATTTAAATTGCAGCAAGTATTCCAAAACCTAATTGATAATGCTATTAAGAATATGGATAAGGCTCAAGGCCGTATCGATATTATTTCAAGAGAGTTAGATGTTAAATATCAGTTTGAAGTAAAAGATAATGGTAAAGGAATAGAACCAGCTTATTTTGATAAAATCTTTCAAGTCTTTCAAAAGTTAGAAAATGATTCTAATAGTACAGGAATAGGACTATCAATAGTTAAAAAAATTATTGCCTTCTACAATGGTGAGATTTGGCTAGATAGCATTCCAGGAAAAGGGACATCCATATTTTTTACTTTGCCTAAATCATAGAATATGGAACAACCTAATTTAGAATATATTAAAGAAATTGCCGGTGGTGATCCTTCGTTTATAGATAAACTGCTTGAAGTAGTTAAAAATGAATTACCAGGAGAAATAGAATTATACAAGAAAAATTTTAATGATTCCGCTTTCGCGAAAGCGGCCGAAAACGTGCATAAACTCAAACACAAACTTGGAATATTAGGACTGTCTCAAGGATATGAGTTGGCAATTGAATACGAAGACGAGTTGAAAAACGGTAAATACACGCTCAAAAACAAATTTGAGTCCTTACTCGATTCTTGTATTCGTTTTATAAATGATTTATAATATGTAAATTGCTTTAAAATCAAAACTTTTTCAATTTGAATTGTATTATAATTGATGACGAAGCTGCGGCTAGAGCAATCATGACTCATTTATGTGGTCAGGTAGAAAATCTTGATGTGATAGAAGAATTTCCTAATGCCTTAAGTGCTATGAAATTTCTTAGGAAAAACGATATTGATCTTATATTTTTAGATCTTCACATGCCTGATTTCAGCGGTTTTGATTTCATAGAAACGTTACGCAATCCTCCTAAGATAGTGCTTACCACGTCAGATAGAAACTTTGCTATAGAAGCTTTTGAATATGAGTGTATTGTAGATTATCTCCTCAAGCCTATAACGTTACCCAGATTCTTAAAATCTATTGAGAAAGTACAAAAGAAAGAGTTAACACCATCGATTAAAAAAGTTGAGGCGCCTACTTCAAGTCCAGTTTCTTCACCAGAAAAAGAGATGTATGTTAATATAGACCGCAGGCTGGTTAAGATAGAATTTGAACACATTTACTTAATAGAGGCAAAAGGCGATTATGTTCTTATTAAAACAGAGAATAAAAATTATACAGTTCATTCTACACTTAAAAAAATAGTTGAAAAGTTACCTGAATCTATATTTCTAAAAGTACACCGCTCCTACGTAATTAATATCAGTAAGATTATTGATATAGAGGATAATAGCGTGTTAATTGAAAAAAATGTAATCCCTATAAGCAGGTCTAACAGACCTGAGTTAATGCGTAGACTTAATCTATTATAAAGATTTACGTTATTACTTAACTACGTTAATCTACCATTGGTCGACACCAAAATGGTACTAATCGTAAATTAAAATTTAGAACGGTTTATCATTTTACATTTGGCTTATAAATTAAATAAGTCATGAATAAAATTATTTTAACCGTTGTGATGTTGGTGAGCTTTATAGCTCCATCACAAAACTATCAATATCTCGGTACATTCAGTTCTGATGGAACACCAGATTACCTAGAACCTGTAGACGATGTGATTACAGGAGACTTCTTACAAATGGTCAACAATGCTTTACCAGAAAGTTATCCAGTACCAGATTTTAATCCCCAATATATATCTTCTGGATATGACACAGATATTCTTCTAGAAGACCCTGCAGATGTTTGGGTAACATTTGTTGCAGAAGGTGCTGGTTACAAAAACGTTTTGGGATATTATACCTATGACACCTCGATTGCAAATCACCCTACACCGACAGCGAGTGATATCACTATAATTTTTCCTAATGTATCTGCTCAATGGAGCGGTGGTGGACTAGTCGCAGGTAACAAAGTTCACATAGGTAGATTTCCAGCAGGAACAGGTATAGGCTGGGTTCTCCTTGCAAATGGCTACAGAAATAATCAAGTGACTTCAGGTCAATGGCAAGTGTATTCTAATCCAGATTATAATCCAGAAAACGACCCTAATTTAAGACAGCATAACGTACTCCTGAATGATGACGCAAATGAAAGAGTAATATTAGGATTTGAAGATATACGTAGAGATTATGCTTCATGCGATCAAGATTTTAACGATGCTATCTTTTACATTACTGCAAATCCTTATACCGCACTCAAAACTATTAATTTAACACGTCCTGATGCGTCTGGATCTAACACGGTATCTTCAGGAAATAATGGTGGTTTAGAGAGCAACGGTGACTTAGCTAGTTTAATTGCAAAGCGCAATTTAAAAAGATTAAAAGATAACAACCAGATGTCTAAAAAATCTTCACAAACGTCATTTTTAATGAAGAATGGCACAGTGAATAGCCTTGATGGTTACCTACCTGTAACTGGTCAATTTGGTACTGAAAGTCCACAATATTCTACACCTACTGACTTATTAGGGATAACAAATGCAAACGAAGTTCTTGCTGTAGACTATTACCAGCAAGCAAATCGAGTAGCAGCGGTTCTCGCTACAGACACTCAAAATGGCGTTTATGATCATTCTAAAGCAATATGCGATAGACTTAATAATTCTACATTAGATGATGTTAGAGCTGTTACCGCTAGAGGTCACCAGCTATTAACTTCTACGATAATAAGAGATAATGGAGCTGTGGAGTATGCGGTGAGTTTTTCTATTAAATTAGGAGCTTTAGAGAATGACATATTTAGCTATTGGAGTATTGATAGATATCCATCTGGAGATTATAACAATTACCAAGTTTGGGGAAGTACTTATGCTCAAGTGTTTCATATAGTAAATCATATTCTAGATACCTATACTACAGAAAAACCTTTAAACAGTCAGTTGCTCAATGATATCGTGCCACCGGTATTTGTACGTAGTGGATATTATGAGAATGGTAAATTACATTTAGAAATAAACAATTTGCAACGTTTACCTTCTATTGCTTTGAACGCAAACTTAAAGTCAACTGAGGTTGCCAGTGTAATTCCTTATTCAAGTACTATAAGTTTAACCGGTGATTACACTGAAACTGTCGAGGTAGCTACAGGTGGCATATTTGATGCTGGTATTTCTCTATCAACTGGACCTAATGATCAAATTGATGCTTTATACTTAGCAGATGGTCCATGGGGAACAGATTATATTGATGGAGAAGTAATAATCAATAACTTTAATATAACCTCTACACTTTCCTTTCCTGCAAATGATATTTACTATGTAGAAAGAAATCCAAGTATTCAAGGTCAGATTAAAGAAACATTGAACCTGTTTAGACATCTCAAAGCTGGTGATCAACTAGTAGATGTGACAAATTATGATCAAATGTCTTTTCAAGTAAGCAATTCATTACCTATGGAAATCATTTTAATTACAGATGAGTCTATAGCATGGACAGATCGTTATCGCTATTCTATCCCAGCGCACTCATCAACGACAAATGTGACCATCAATTTTGATGATTTTATAAACTCAAACGGAATGTCTACTTCAAGCAGCAACTTTAGATCTGTTGTATTTTCTATCAGTGGTGACTACAGTACTTTCCAGCCATTTAATTTAAATATTAGTGAGCTTAAGTTTCAATCTAACAGCACTTTAAGTATTTCAAATGTAAACCCATTAGAACAAGCAGTGGTTAGTAATTATCCTAATCCTTTTGTTAATCAAACAACATTTCTACTGGTTAAACATAGCGAGAATGTGTCTGTAACGCTGTACGATCTTTCTGGTAGAGTAGTTGATGCTCAGTATATTAAAACTGAATATGGTAATCTTACAGTAAATTATCCTGCAGGATCATTAAAGCCAGGTATTTATGTTTATAAAATCACAGATGATAGCAACCAAAATTTTTCTGGCAGAATCGTAAAAAAATAGTTTCCCCTTATTTTACTTAAACCTGAACCATCACTTTTACTAGTGGTGGTTTTTTATGGTTTATAAAATTTGATGCACGGTGATTGTTTTGTTTCCGCTTTCGCGAAAGCGAGATCCTTATCTACTAATAAAGGTTTAATAAAGCGAGCAGGATTAATGCCTAAAGTGCTAGAACTGTAGAAATCTAGTTCTTTTAAGATATGTAAATAACTCTTTTTAAGTAGAATTTATTCTTCTGGCTTGATCTCATTTAATTCTACATTTTTACTAGCAGCATACTGAAAACCACTTTCCCACCATAATTTCATTTTCTCTTTTTTAAAGATTAATGAATTAGTAGTGAGAACTGTAGGAGTATAGTAGAGATTAATTATTGCATCATGATGATTTGCAACGTATTTACCTATGGTAATATTTTGCTTCTCAATGCGATCCATCATAAAGCCATGAAGGTTAGAAATTAAGGAAAAAACATTTTTAGAAGGTAAGTTGTTATAGTACATCACTTCAGTTTCTAGTATGATAACATCTACCTCTGTTGCGCCTCGATCGATAGCTTCTTTAATAGGTACCATGCTTCCAAAACCACCATCTGCATACTCACAACTGTTTTTTCTTACCAGACTCATGAAAGGTATGTAGTTACACGATATCCAGATCCAGTCTATAAAATCTTCGTAATTAAAGTCTTTTATAGATTTGTACTCTGTTTCGTTCATAGAAAGGTTAGAAACAGTCACTACTACATCTTTAGCACCGTCTTGTAATTCTTGAAACTCTTCTAGAGTAAGTGTTTTCTTTATAAGTTTTCTAAGGTTTTTACTTTCTCCAAAAGTTTTAGAACCTCTAAGGAAATTACGTAATACTTTGTAATGGTTAATGCTTATTTGTTCTTGTCCATATTTATCACGTTTTACAAGAAATGGTCTGCGATTAAAAATTGAAGATTGATTGACGCTCGTATAAACTTCTTTAATCTTATCGATTTTATTTAAGGCAAGATGAGCGATAAGTAAACTACCTGTGGACGTTCCAATATAAAGATCATAAGAGTGTCTTAATTCATTTTGCAGGTATTGAGCTACGCCACCACCAAAGGCTCCTTTGCTTCCTCCACCAGAGATTACTAGGGCTCTCATATTTTAAAATTATTTACCTTGAGATTCTAGGATAAGACTATCGTAAATCGTAGTTCTAATCTTTGAAGAACTTATAAAACCGTCTCCAAAACCTTGGGAGTCGTATTTTCTAGTAAGAGAAGTGTTTTTTTCTACTTGTTCTCTAGATTTACCGTTTGCTATGGCGATTTTTATAGTTTTCTTTAAATCTTCAAGCATGGGAATATAAGTCGCTAGGTCGTTATAAGTAGCTATTGCTCCATGTCCTGGAACAATTTTCGTTTCTTCATTAATGGTGTTCAATACTGTCTTTTGAGCTTCAATATATCCAGAAATAGAGCCACCAGATTTTAAATCAATATATGGATAACGGCCGTTAAAAAAGACATCGCCCATGTGTACTATATTACTTTCGGTTAAATACACAAAGCTATCGCCATCAGTATGCGCATTATGAACGTGAATGATTAAATTATTTGCATCTGGTAAGGCTAGCTCGTACGATTCATCGATGGTTTGTTCAGGAAAAAAGCTTTCTTCTTTATCGCTTTCTTGTAACCTATTCAATACATTTTTATGTGCAATGAGAATAGTTTCTTCTGTATTAAAGTTTGCATTTCCACCAGTATGATCTCCATGATGGTGAGTATTTATCAAATACTTAATAGGGCTATCGGTAATTTTACTAATGGCTTCTTTTATCTTATCACTTAGTGGTGCAAATTGAGAGTCTATCATTACCACTTCATTTTCAGAAACTTGAATCAAAATGTTTCCTCCAGCTCCTTGCAACATATACACCTGATCACTTAACGCAGTAGCAGTTATTTCTACTCCTTTAAAGCGGTCTTGACCTTGAGCGTGATAACAGGTTATCAAAATAAGCGCATAAAGAAATTTTTTCATGGTTTGAATTCTTGTTTAGGTGTAATGAAATACAATTTTTTATAATTGAGAAGGTTCTTCTCCTAACGTGCTTAGTGTAGGACCTTTACTTATTAATTGTTTAATTTTAATACTAAACGCAGCAAAGATTAAAGTCATTATAGGTGATAACCAACTGAATATCGCATAAATAGCATAATCTGCTACGCTCACACTTAAAGTACTACTATGGTAAGCACCGCAGGTATTCCATGGAATTAGAACCGAAGTCACTGTTCCAGAATCTTCTAATGTACGAGACAAGTTTTCAGGAGCCAGTCCTTTATCTCTATACGCTTTTTCATACATTTTACCTGGTACTACCAGTGCTAAATATTGATCACTAGCAGTCACATTAATCGCAAGACAACTGGCAACGGTGCTAAAGAACAATCCAAAAGTACTACTAAACAGTTCTAACAAGCTTCTTGAGATACGACTTAAAGCGCCTATAGCATCCATCACTCCTCCAAAAACCATTGCGCAAATAATCAACCAAATAGTGCCTAACATAGATTCCATTCCTTTTCCTTCAAAAAGGCCAGAAAGTTCTTCAACAATTTGAGGATTATCAGAGATAGGATTTACAGAAGTTTTTACAGTAATAGAATTCATAATTCCTTTATAAGCTGCTTCAAATGTCCATTCTTTCAATCCAGAAACAGAAAGAACAATATCTGGTTGAAAAATCAATGCAAAAACAGCTGCTAGCAATGTACCTATAAGCAAGGCAATTAAAGGAGAAATTTTCTTTACAATCATGGCGATTACAGCAACTGGTACTAAGAATAGCCATGGTGTGGTATTAAAAGTAGCGTCTATCGCATTTTGATATTGAGAAACATCAGCATTACCACTGGTGTCATTAGTAAATCCAAGTATTACAAATACTAGTAAAGTAACTACTATAGTAGGCACCGTAGTAAGTGTCATATATTTAATGTGTGTGAATAAATCTGTTCCAGCCATAGCAGGAGCAAGGTTTGTTGTGTCACTTAACGGGCTTAATTTATCGCCGAAGTAAGCACCACTCAATACTGCTCCAGCGGTCATTCCTGGACTTATTCCTAGCGCGCCAGCAATACCTATTAAAGCAATACCTACAGTCGCACTAGTCGTCCAGCTGCTTCCAGTAGCTACAGAAATTACTGCACAAATGATAACGCATGCTGCAAGAAAAATAGTTGGATTTAATATATCTAGTCCGTAATAAATCATCGTCGGTATAATACCACTTACCAGCCAGGTACCAGCTAGCGCACCTACCATGAGCAAGATCAATATAGCTCCAGTGGTAGATTTTAGATTTTGTGCAACCTCTTCTACCATGGATTTGTATGAAACTTTATTTTTAAAACCTACTATCGCAGCAATTGCACCACCTAAAATAAGAATGAACTGGTTTGTTCCTCCTAAAGCACTGTCTCCGTAAATAAAAACATTGTATGCTAGCATCCCAATTAGAGCAATTACAGGAATAAGTGCTTCCCAAATACTCAGTTCTCTGTTTTCAATTATTTTCTCGTCTTCGTTGTTAATATTTTGACTTTCCATAGAATTTAGTTGATGGACTGTAATGTTACGATATAGTTAATGGAGTTGCAAACTAGATTTCATCGATGGTAAAAAATCATTTTGAAAATTTCGCTTTTGCTTAAGCAATATTACATCTCAAATCCTGCAAACAATTCGCTTTCAATTGTCTGGAATGCTATTCGGTTTTATATTTTTTGAGAAGTTTTTTTTCATAACCTAGCTTTCGCGAAAGCGTAACTAACAAAGAAAGCAAGGGTTTTATCCATCTAAAGAGAAAATGATCTACTTGAGTATCGCCCCAATGTAATAAAAGAATAGCGTGAAAAGGGTTATATGGGATTTGATTCTTGCTGAATGTTTTCCCATCATTTACTAGACCAAAAAGTACCGCCATAAAATTTTCAAATCCAGGTTGTCCAGGCTCTAATTTTGCTTGAAAAACGATAGGATGCTCATTAGGATTATAAAATCGATGCACATCTAGAAGCGGCACTTTAAAATGCTCTCCTGGAGATAACATGATTTCTTCTCCTAAATAATGAACCCCAAGAACACCTTCCTGCGGATAAAAGTCTTCAGTAAATCGCTCATGAAAGTGGATGGGATTACCGCCGCCAGGCTGTAGTTCTACTTCTATTAAAGTATAAGCGCCATTAGTTTGCTCACTTGTTTTGAGTATAGTAGCTTTTTCTTGAGTAATAGGATTAAGGTAAACTTGCGGCATCGTTCAAAGATAATTGCTGCTTATGGAAAACCTTAATAAACAGATAACAAATAGTGATCATAAGAATAAGATTTTCCTATTTCATAATCTTACATTTGTGTAATATCTGTGAGATATAAATTTGCAGATGGAATCATACAAAGTTTTATAATTATGTCAGAAAATATAGAAAGAATTAAGTGTTTGATCATAGGTTCAGGTCCTGCTGGATACACGGCTGCTATTTATGCTGCTCGTGCAGATATGAAACCGGTAGTTTATACAGGTATGGAACCAGGTGGACAACTTACTACTACTACAGAGGTAGATAATTTCCCTGGTTATCCTGATGGAATCGATGGACCAGCGATGATGGTAGACTTACAGAAACAGGCAGAGCGTTTTGGTACTCAAGTGCGTATAGGTATGATTACTGAGGTAAACTTTGCTACAGAAAAAGGTGGTATTCACACTGCTGTAGTTGATGGGAAAACTAAGATTGAAGCTAATACTGTGATTATTTCTACTGGAGCATCAGCAAAATATTTAAATATACCTAGTGAACAACGTTTACGTGGTGGTGGAGTAAGTGCCTGTGCGGTTTGTGATGGTTTTTTCTATAAAAATCAAGATGTAGCCATAGTAGGAGCAGGAGATACCGCTGCAGAAGAGGCTTCTTATCTTGCTAAGATTTGTAAGAGTGTAACCATGTTAGTACGTAAAGACTACATGCGTGCTTCTAAGGCTATGCAACACCGAGTAAATAGTCTTGAGAACATCAAAGTATTATACAACTCTGAGGTTGATGAAGTTTTAGGAGATCAAGTTGTTGAGGGATTACGTATCGTAAATAACCAAACTCAAGAAAAGCACGAGATAGAAATCACCGGTATTTTTATCGCGATAGGGCATAAGCCTAACACAGATATTTTTAAAGGTCAACTGGAAATGGGAGAAGACGGTTATTTAAAAACCGTTCCTGGCTCAACAAAAACTAATCTTCCTGGAGTTTTTGCATCAGGTGACGTTCAAGATAAAATTTACAGACAAGCAGTTACTGCCGCAGGAACAGGTTGTATGGCTGCTCTAGATGCAGAGCGCTACTTAGCAGATGTAGGTGTAGTAGATGAGGTAAAGGCTGGTGATTACAGCATAAGCTAATTATAGCCTTCTAGTAATAGATAAAAATAGACTGGAGATGTAATTTATTTATACGATGAAAAAAAAATCCCCTTTGAAAACGAAGTTTTCAAAGGGGATTTTTAATTTATAAGAATTTAATTATTGTTTTCTTATTACAGACTTTCCTGTAAACTTGTTGATCTTGATGCTGGGTGAACCATAAAGAGAGACTTCGGCATCATCTGTAGATTCTAGGTAAAAGTTTCCCTTTACATTCACTTGTGCATTTGTATTATTTTTCATTTTAAGATCCAGCTTATCAAATACAAGATTCTTAAATTCTATGCTAGAACGGTCTTTAAGATTAATTATACCACTATCTACATCGCCTTCAATACGAGCGTCTATTCTGTCCTTAGCGTTTAATTCTAGATCACTGTATTTAATAAGTGCTTTAATTTCTGCATTATCTTCTAGATTAATAACAGCTGTTTTCCCAGTAAGGTTCAATTCTGCATTTGTGCTTTTCTCAGCGTATAGGTTGAGTCTAGCAACATTGGCAGTCATATAAACTTCTGCATCTTCTTTAATGTTCAATTCTAGATCATCAAAGGTTAAACTTGTTACAGAGGAGAGTTGAGCATCTTCAGTAACTGTAATTTTATTGAGTTCAGGACCATAAACAATTCTAAATTTCATTTCTTTTTTAGAACGTATTCTAGCTGTAGTAGTAACGACTAGTTTACCATCTACCACGCTTGCTGCAAGATACTGGTGTAAGTTAGAATCTGTAGTAATCTCGATTTGAGGAGCCACACCTGGAACGATTTCAATTTCATAGTCACCGCTTATCTCAAGATATTCAAAAGAGTTAAGTGGGCTTATTTCTGTAGTTACTTCTCGATTACCCTTCACTTTAACAAGATCTTGAGCGTTTACAATAGAAGTTGTTATTGCAAACATAAATAGTACTAATTTTTACATGTTAAATATTTAATTAACAAAGGTAAAACAAAAACCGCTCCATAATAAAATAGAGCGGTTAAGTGTTCTACATCTCAATCACAAGCGTAGAACGTCAACTTGAATTAATTAATTCATTTATTTATCAATTGTAATCGTTGTTTTTGATAGGCTTCCATTTTGTAAAGTATCTGTTTTGGTCTTGCTCATCTGCTCATCATCTTCTGAGTATTTCCACTGACCAGCTGTAGATGTACTTGAATCTATTTCCAGATTCAATTCTGACGCATCATCTGTATTTAGATTTTCTTCTATAGGACAATCTAAGCATATCGCTTTACGGTTTTGAATTTGAAATACCTGATCTTTATTACGACCTAAATCTATAATGTCATCACCTATCCAGTTGTAATAGTTGTATTGAAATCTTCTGTTAAGTTTTATCTTAGTTCCTTCTGGTAAGTATACTGTGACATTCACTTTTTGACCAAATACTCCAGTTCCTTTAGGTGCGATAACATAGTTAGGAGCTGTAAAAGAGTTTTCAGTTAATTGATATTCATATACTAAAGACTCTGCATTAGATTTTGCTTTAGAAAAAGAATCGCCAGTAGCTTTAAAATTAAGCTTTACATAGGCTAGGCTGTCTCTACTTTGTGCAATGGCAACTCTTACTTCATTAATTCTAACTGCTTTTTCTCCATTATAGTCTATAACTCTTATTCCATTATTATTTACGTACACATCATTACCAAGATCGGTATTTTTCAATAAATTGAGTTCAAAAACATTTTCTTTATCAATAATATGTTCTTCCACATTTATAACATTTGCATCAAATGCTTGACTTGCTGCTATTTGCGCAGCAGATACACTTATGACTATAATCGAGATCACCCAAAGTACGATGAGAACTATTTCTGCAGGCATACCTATGGACTTCAAATTATTTACTAACAATTTCAATCCTAAAATTGCTAGAATGAGTAGTGGAATTCCTGCAGCAAACACAATCGCAGTTAAGAGTAGCCAAGAGGCTTGCTCGTGTGGAATCACAAGATCAAATAAATGTATCAAATTCTGACCATCTACATTAACTACACTAGCAGTAATAATAGAAACTATCAGACCTATTAATCCAGTAATTGCCGATAGAAACACTACGAGTCCTATAATTTTAATTATTGCTTTAAAAAAACCTTTTATGAGTCTTCCTAAAAATCCAAAAAATCTAATCGATCCTCTTTTTCCTTTTTGACCTACTATATGGTGGCTGGCGTCGGTCTGCCCGTCAACCACAGGCTCAAAACCCTGCTTGAAATTCTCTTCTATGTTAGAAATATTTACTTCCTTTCCCATCATCGTGAGACGCTGGTTAGTAGTAACTGCATCCGGTACTAGAACCCAAAAAAGTATATAAATAGGAATGGTCCATCCAGCACTAAATAGAGTGATGAGAACCCAAATAACTCTTACCCAAACGGCATCAATTCCCAAATAGTAAGACATACCGCTCGCAACACCACCTACATAACCGTTTTGAGTGTCTCTAAAAAGTTGCTTATTTCTACCTGTAGATCTATATTTTCTTTGAGAAGTTTGTTCCTCAAATATCTCTTCGTCAACCTCATAATCTTCAGGTTGCCCCATTATATTTATAACTTCTTCTACATGGGTTATGGAAATCACCTGTTGATCGTTAGCTCGTTTTTCAAGAAAGAGCTCTGCGATGCGTGATTCTATATCGCTCATTATTTCATCAGCACCACTAGTGCCGGCAAATGATTTACGTACTGCCGCTAGATAACGTTGCAGTCGTTGGTAGGCATCTTCATCTATATGGAAGAACAGCCCAGCTAGGTTTATGTTGATGGTCTTGTTCATGATTTTGTTGTTTTTGATTTGGTCACTAGGTTAACTGCATTTTTAAGATCGTCCCAGGTGGTAGTAAGTTCCGTTAAAAATATTTTTCCTGTTTCTGTCAGTCCGTAATATTTACGTGGTGGTCCACCAGTACTTTCTTCCCATCTGTAATTGAGTAGACCAGCATTTTTAAGTCTGGTGAGTAATGGGTAAATCGTACCTTCTACAACTAGCATTTTAGCATCTTTTAAAGTGTCTAAGATCTCAGCTACGTAAGCATCTTCTTCCTTTAAGATGGATAGAATGCAGTACTCTAGTACTCCTTTGCGCATTTGCGCTTTTGTGTTTTCTATCTTCATATTATTTTTCTTTTACAACCTCTACTTCATCATGATGAGGTATGAAATTAATTGTTAATGGATAATCATACATTTCTCCATCATGCGCTTTAATAGCAGCTTTTATAGTACAAACTAGATCTATAATACCTAAGGCAAATATGGCTGTTCCACATATAACACCGCTCGCAATGATGGTACTAAATATTCCCATATCGTTCCAGAAAGGGAAATCACCACCATGATCCATTGCTTCCCATAAACTAGGTCCACCAGAGATCATAGATCCTATAATCACTCCACCGCCTATAAAAGCAAGTACAATGGTGTAAAGAGTTACACTTATTTGAAAATTGATCGCTTGTTTACCATGTCTATCTATGAAGTCTGATTTCTTTGAATTGACCATCCATAATAGAATGGGCAAAATGAAATTACCTAAAGGAAAAAGCCATTTACCGAATGTCAGTAAATGAATACCTGTAGCAATATTGTGGTGGTTATTTTGATTTGTTGATTCCATAGCATATTATTTTTTTATGCAAATATATGTCTAAAAGATAGTATTATGCAATACAAAGTACTAAATATTTTAATTTAGCGAATGTGTTTTTAAATTTCGCTTTCGCTAAAGCGTAACAAATACAAGCCTTTTCATTACTTTTGATCATCTAATATTTTTTTGAAATAAATTATCAATTTTATGATTACACCTAAGAAAATCAATGCATTTACCTTTTTAAAGTTACCTAGCTGCTGGTGGACAGGTGTACGATGTCAAGAAATAGATGATCAAAATTGTACCGTTACTGTAAAACACAAGTGGTTCAATCAAAACCCTTTTAAAAGCATGTATTTTGCAGTACAAGCCATGGCGGCAGAGCTTTCTACAGGTGCTTTAGTTATGTCATATATAGAGAGAAATGATGCTAAAGTTTCTATGCTAGTCGCAAATAATAAAGCTACATTTACTAAAAAGGCTACAGGACTCATTACTTTTAAATGCCATGATGGGCTTGCCATTAAAGAAGCAATCGAGAGAACTATTGCTACAGGAGAAGGACAAACGGTCTGGATGACCTCGCAAGGTGTTAATGAAGATGGAGTTCAAGTAAGTGAGTTCCAGTTTGAATGGACAGTGAAAAGGAAAGGGTAGTTTTAATTCCAGAAATTTGCCTAAGCAAATTATCAGGAATCTCTTAGAACTTTTCTCCAAGTTTGTCAACCGAACAGTGTCATTCCAAAAAAAATGGCTCGAGATTGTTAATCTAAGAAATAAGCAGGTTTTAAATTTATCAGTGATCGGTAAGTTCTATCGTAAACTTTGTTAATATCTGAATAAATCACACTTCAGTAATTATCTTCACCTCATGAAAGCAACGATACAGAAATACGTCCTTGATTTTAAGCAGCCAGCAGGGACCTCAAGAGGTATTCTTAAAACTAAAAACACATGGTTCTTAATTCTTGATAACGGCGAGAAAAAAGGAATAGGAGAGATCAATATGTTTCAAGGTCTTTCTATAGATGACCGGCCTGGTTTTGAAGAAAAATTACAATGGACTTGTGATCACATCTCCATGCCGCCTGCAGTAATCATGCAAGAATTAAAAGAATGGCCATCGATACTATTTGGTTATGAAATGGCGTTGCGTTCGTTACAATCCAGTGATGCTTTTACTTTATTTCCATCGCTATTTACAGAAGGTAAAGACTCCATTTCTATAAATGGTCTGGTCTGGATGGGCGATCAAGAGTTTATGATGCGGCAATTAGAAGAGAAGCTCAAAGCTGGTTTCAATTGCATTAAAATGAAGATAGGCGCCATAGACTTTGAAGCAGAAATGAGTTTGTTAAAATTGATACGTTCTCGCTTTCGCGAAAGCGAGGTCACCATAAGAGTAGACGCAAATGGAGCATTTTCTCCACAAAACGCGATGCACAAACTGCAAGAGATTTCAAAATATCGAGTCCATAGTATTGAACAACCTATTAAGCAAGGTCAGTGGCAAGAGATGGCTGCACTGTGCGAGCAAACGCCTGTAGATATTGCTCTAGATGAGGAGTTAATAGGTCTTTTTAATAGAGAAGAAAAACTAAAATGTCTGGACACCATTCAACCTCAATATATTATCTTGAAACCTGCACTGGTAGGTGGCTTTCAAAGTACTAGAGAATGGATAGATCTGGCAGTGCAACGCAACACTGGCTGGTGGATTACTAGTGCGCTTGAGTCTAATGTAGGACTTAATGCTATTGCGCAATTTACTTATACACTAGGTGCTCAAATGCCACAAGGATTAGGTACAGGATCGCTATATACTAATAATATTGAGGCGCCTCTAGAGATTAAAAAAGGTCATTTGTGGTGTAACACAATTGCTGGCTGGGACACTAATGATTTAAAATTATAAATATGTTTATTTTAGCAACGCCTATGTTTACTATGAACGTATATGACAGGGTACTTCCAAATAATGCATTGTCAACCTTATGGGTACTTGCTATTGGTATATTACTTGTGATGACTTTTGATTTTATTCTTAAATTAATGCGT
>MAAC01018090.1_pt1 | contig 21718 bp, 22 predicted proteins | sample 1115981 | NCBI WGS metagenome assembly MAAC01 (sample SAMN04961126, study PRJNA320927) | seawater metagenome | isolation source: sample BD02T64 sea water enriched with oil for 64 days | place: USA:Gulf of Mexico | collected 2013-07-27
CGCAAGAATCTAAAAATAGGAGCTTAAAATGGCTATCTTTAATCGAAATCACTTGTTAGCACTTGTTGCCGCCGCAGCAATCACTGGTTGTACAACTGTCCCTAACGAGACAGGTGCAGAAAATGGCACGGATAATGCCGCAACAGCAACAACAGAAGATTCTTCTGCGACAGCATACGGAGCAGGGGACGACACAGTTACGGGTTCTGCTGTAACAACTGATTTCAGCGCAACATCTGAAGTTAATGCATTGTTATCTTACACTACAGTGTATTTTGATTTTGATAAGGCCAATATACGTCCTGATGCTTATGCAGCATTAAAAGCACACGCGGTGTATCTATCTGCAAATGCTGGAGCACGTCTACGTTTGGATGGGCATGCCGATGAGCGCGGTACCCGAGAGTACAACTTAGCGTTAGGTGAGAGAAGAGCAAAGGCCGCAGCAAGCTATTTGGCTGCAAATGGTGCATCACGTTCACAGCTAGAAGTTATTAGTTACGGAGAAGAGCGTCCTGCAGCAATGGGTAGTAATGAAGGTTCTTGGGCGAAAAATCGTCGTGTTGAACTAAAGTACACTGCTGTAGCACCTTAATATAGGGCTAGTATTGGTAATGAGAGTGTTTGGAATAGCATCATTAAATCTTTTGTCTGTAAATAGCGTAAAAGTACGCATTCTTGCAATGGTAGTTGCCGTCTTGGTGGCTCCCCCAGGAATGGCGGCGTCGCGTTATGATCCACTGCCAGTGGAGCAGAGAGAGGCGGTTGATACTAATTACCCTTCTGCGGTTGGGTATGATTCGCAACGACCAGTAAATGATGCTCCCATTCGCCTTCAAGGCACGACTCAATCTGTTGTTTCGACTCCTTCAGCTGGTAGTGTTCAGGTGAATAAGCCGCTGATATCCAGTGGAGAGCAGTGGGAGCTTTATAATCAGATGCAGCAAATGCAAGATGAGTTGCAGGTCTTACGTGGCTCCTTGGAACGTCAAGCTCATGAGCTTGAACAGATGAAACGACAGCAGCGAGAGCGCTATTTGGATTTGGATCAGCGGATTGGCCAGCTAAAGAAAACGGCTGTTCAGGAGCCTGCGTCCGTCATAAAAGGAACTTCGGTTAACGAAGTGCCTGCTGCGTTAAGTGATAAAGATCAAATAGTTAAAGATGTAAAGCAATATGATGCAGCCTATCAGTTATTGAAAGAGCGTAAGTTTGCTGATGCCATTTCTGCATTTCAGGCTTTACTTGCAGATTCTCCCGGCGGTAAAAAAGCACCCTATTGCGAGTATTGGTTAGGTGAGTTACATCTCGCAAGCACCCCGTCTGACTTAGAAAGCGCAAAAACGCATTTTGTTAGGCTTCTTACGCAATACCCTAGTCATGGAAAGGTACCTGATGGTATGTACAAGTTGGGTACTGTGTTTAATAAAGCTGGCGATAAAGCGAAAGCTAGAGTGACATTGAAACGTGTCATAAAGGACTTCCCTGGGTCGCAGGCTGCGAAATTGGCTAAATCATACCTTAAAGGCCTTTAGTTTTATCGTATAGGGTCTCTTAATGGCATAAGTTGCCACCTTACTGTAATATTCTTCGCCCAGATTGCTCGCACCCTATTGGTGTTGGCGCTACTTGTTGGGTGATATGTGGAACAATTACGAATTACAGAGATTTTCTATTCCCTACAAGGTGAAGCGAGAACTGTAGGTTGTCCTACAGTGTTCGTACGCTTAACCGGCTGTCCGCTGCGTTGCGGTTATTGTGATACCGCTTATGCCTTTAATGGTGGCAAGCTAATATCGATGTCAGAAGTTCTGGATGTGGTGTCTTCATTCGGTGCACATTATGTGTGTGTGACAGGGGGAGAGCCTTTGGCGCAACCGGGTGCTATACCGCTATGCAAAGCACTTTGTGATGCTGGTTATGAAGTATCTTTAGAAACCAGCGGGTCGATTGATATTTCTAGTGTAGATTCTCGTGTTGTTAAGGTTATGGATTTAAAAACACCTGGATCCTTGGAGCTTGATAAGAATCTCTATGACAATATTAAGCATCTTACAAAAAACGATCAGGTGAAGTTTGTTATCTGTGATCGAAGGGATTATGAGTGGTCAAAAGAACAACTTGAAATTCATAATTTGGCAGAGCAAGTAAGTGATGTACTTTTCTCTCCTAGTTTTGAGCAAATTGAGGCACGTCAACTTGCTGAGTGGGTGTTGGAAGATCGTTTGCCTGTTAGGTTTCAATTACAGCAGCATAAGTTATTGTGGGCAGATGCCCCGGGACACTAATGAGCACAGTTAAAAAGAAAGCAGTCATATTGTTGTCAGGAGGACTGGATTCGGCGACTTGCTTGGCGATTGCCAAAAGCCAAGGTTATGAATGTTACGCCATGAGCTTTAATTATGGCCAGCGCCATAAAGCTGAGTTGTTGGCGGCAGAGAGAGTAGCAAATACGCTAGGTGCTGAGGCTTTTAAAGTAATAGGAATCGATATGGGAGGGATTGGCGGTTCTGCATTAACCGATGTGGATATAGCCGTGCCGGTGGACGGTGCTAGTGATGGTATTCCTGTTACCTATGTGCCTGCGCGTAATACTGTGTTTCTGTCTTTGGCTTTGGGCTGGGCTGAAGTACTGGATGCGAATGATATCTTTATTGGCGTCAATGCGGTGGATTATTCTGGTTACCCCGATTGTCGCCCAGAATTTGTTGCTGCTTTTGAAATTTTAGCCAATGTAGCAACAAAAAAAGGCGTTGAAGAGCATTCGTTAAGCATAAAGACACCACTTATTGATCTTAGTAAAGCGGAAATCATCAAAAAAGGTGTGGCATTAGGTGTTGATTATGGGCTGACGGTTTCTTGCTATCAGGCAAGTGACAGTGGGAGTGCTTGTGGGGTGTGTGAAAGCTGCCGGTTGCGAAAGGAAGGGTTTGTGGCGGCAGGAGTGGTTGACCCTACGCAATACCAATGAGCAGGGGGGTGGGCGTTTCCCTAACTTGTTTTGTATGGTGTAATCTCAAAAACGTTTTTAAAATCAATCAAATAAACCAAGAAAAAACTTGCGCAAAAAAAGAAAATCCGTATTATACGCGTCTTCTACCGGGCCGTTAGCTCAGTTGGTAGAGCAGTTGGCTTTTAACCAATTGGTCGTGCGTTCGAGTCGCACACGGCCCACCATATTTAGAGACCCTGAACGGAAACCGTTCAGGGTCTTTTTTTTGGCCGTATTTTTTTGATTACCTATATCAATTATTACAAAGCCCTTTTTTGTTTATCGCGGAGTGCGGTGGTATTATGTCGCGCTATAGCTGAAAACTGTAAGCACCATCCACTACATGATAAGAGGATTAGGCTGTCGCATTATGACTACCATCGCTACTGAAATTGTAAAAGAGCACCTAAAAAACGAACACCTTGCTGGTGCGCTCTCACCAGAGAAAAAGGCCGAGTACGTTGCGTCTATAAAAGAACAGTTAAAGCAAAATAATGCTGTTTTAGTTGCACATTATTATACTGAGCCGGAAATTCAGGCGTTGGCTGAGGAGACGGGAGGTTGTGTTTCTGACTCTTTGGAAATGGCAAGATTTGGTAGGGATCATCCAGCAGAGATGTTAATTGTTGCTGGCGTTAAATTCATGGGGGAAACTGCTAAGATTCTTAGTCCAGAAAAACGTGTCTTGATGCCTGAGTTAGAGGCGACGTGCTCTCTTGATATCGGATGCCCTGCGGACGATTTTTCTGACTTTTGTGACCAGCACCCAGATCATGAAGTGGTTGTGTATGCGAATACATCGGCTGCAGTTAAGGCTAGAGCTGATTGGGTGGTGACATCCAGTATTGCGTTGGATGTTGTTGATCATTTGGCTGCGGAAGGTAAAAAGGTGATTTGGGCCCCCGATAAACACCTGGGCAGCTATGTTCAGCGTGAGACTGGTGTTGAAATGCTGATGTGGGATGGCGCTTGTATTGTTCATGAAGAGTTTAAAGCGAAGGGGATTCTTGACCTAAAAGCATTTCACCCTAATGCAGCAGTGCTAGTTCACCCTGAGTCGCCAGCATCGGTTGTTGATATTGCCGACTTTGTAGGATCGACTACTCAGATAATCAATGCTGCCATTGATATGGATAATTCGACGTTTATCGTTGCGACAGATAGAGGTATTTTCTACAAACTGCAGCAACTCGCTCCAAATAAAACGTTCTTAGAGGCTCCAACTGCAGGGAATGGCGCAGCCTGTCGCTCTTGTGCGCATTGCCCTTGGATGGCAATGAATGAGTTAGAGGGCATCGCCAAAGTGTTTAAGCGATCGGATGTAGAGATATTTGTTGATGAAGGTGTGCGAGTTAAAGCGATGAAGCCGTTAACCCGCATGTTAGATTTTGCTCAAAGCTTAAAGCTTGGAGTGAAAGGTAATGCTTAGCGCTCAAAGAGCCTTAGGTTTGCTTCTTTATAGTTCCATATCTCTTCGGGATGCTTTGATTTCTTCCATTCGTTTTTTGAATTTACGCTGAGAAACAAAGTTGTTTTTTGACGCGGCAATTGCGTATCGCAATTGCTCAAGAGATTTGTCTACTCTGCCAACGAGGAATAGGTACTCAGCACGACTTTCGTGTACCCCTGCTATGTCTCCTAGCTTTCCGTAAGCCCCTGATAACCGATACCATAAAAAGGGGGCGTCAGGGCGGGTGTTGATTTGATATTTTAATACCTCAATTGCTTTGGCAGGGTGCTTGTTTCGGGTAAGTGATTCGGCATATGCTGTACTGAGGGGGAAGTTATTTGGGTTGATTTTTAACGCTGCTTCGCCTAGGTTTTGTGCCTCTTGGTAGCGCCCTGCATCATTTAATATTTCGGCTTTTGTCGTTAAGTAAATGATATTCTCTGGGCGTTTTTTGAGCAGGTAATTGATGTGTTCAAGCGCTTGGTCGAAAAGGTTTGATTCTTGTAACGTGTTTGCAAGACCGTATCGAGTGATTTCTGCATTGGCTGTATTGGTTTGTGATAAGTTGCTTTCAAGCTCTTTACTAAAAGAGGCTTTGTCACGGGCATATTCAACGTTGGTGCGCATTTTCATAAGGTAGAACGCGAGGTTTTGGCTTGGGTTTTTAATGGCCAGGTGCTGAACCCGGTTTCGTGCGTCAGAAATGCGCTCTTGTGTAACGGGGTGGGTTAATAAAAAAGCGGGAGGCTGCTCCCCAGAATAGCGGGTTGTTTTTAATAATTGCTCGAAAAAGTCAGGCATCGCATGGGGAGATAAATCGGAACGAACGAGTGTTTGTACGCCGATTCGATCCGCTTCGCGTTCATTGTGGCGGCTGAATCGGAGTTGTTGATCTATTGCTGCTGCTTGTGTTGTTGCTAAGGCTGCCATACCGGCCTCTCCACCTGCAGTAGCCATGATAGCAACACTTGCCAGTAGTGCTGCTAGGTTGGTCCAGCTGTTTTTGCGGCTAAAATCAAGGCCGCGAGCAAAATGCCTTTGGCTTAAGTGAGCTATTTCGTGGGCAATAACAGCGGCAAGCTCATCCTCTGACCTTGCGTGCAGCAATAATCCGGCATTAATACCAATAATGCCGCCGGGAACGGCAAAGGCGTTAATTTGTGAGCTGTTGAGAATAACGAGTTCAATTTGAGGTTCAGATAATTCGCTGTTAGACGCAAGCAAGTAGAGCAGGTGTTCAATGTAGTTGTAGAGAAGTGGATCCGATATCGTAGGGGCTTGCCCTCTGAGTTGTCTTAGCCAAGCTTTGCCGAGTGTGCGCTCTTTTTCTGGGCTTATAATCCCTGAGGTACTGTCACCGAGTTGCGGGAGGCCTGATGAACTTGCGAGGGCTGCGGTGGGAGTAAATAATGTGATGCACAAGAATGCCAATATGCGGGCAATATAGGTGCGGGCTTGGTATGCTGGGTGGTCAGCTTTTGCGTTGGCGTCGGTATTCAATGATCTGTACGTCGATTAAGTGAATGAATAGGTATGTAATCCAGACGGCTTTGATTTTTAAAAGTTCCCTAAACTAGGGGGGAATATTGAATTTTCTTAGTTTATGTTTAAGTATGGGGCTTAACCAGTTGAATGAACAGGAGTATCCTTTATGTAACCATAAAAGCCGATAAAATGCATTTGCAGGGAATAAAGAAGGAACGTAAGTGAATATAAGCGATCGAATCGATATAGAATTAGATGCATCTGGTCTACATTGCCCTATGCCACTGCTAAAATTGAAGCAGCAGCTTAATAAGATGGCAGTGGGGCAGGTGATAAGAATAAAAACGACTGATGGTGGTTCAGTAAAGGATTTTGCCACTTTTGTTACTCAGGTGGGTCACGAGCTGTTGCTTCAAAAAGAATGCAGCGGAGAGTTCGTATTTATTATAAAAAAATAACAATATCATCATGTTTTTTGACGTGGTGTTTATAAGGCTGTTCGATGCTCAAACTGGTTCAACTGTGGTATACGCGTTATTTTTCTAATCAAGAGGCAATTATTCTCTTATTGCTCCTTGTTGTTGGTTTTAGCGTGGTGTTGTCAATGGGAGTGCCATTGGCGCCTGTGCTAACGTCAATTGTATTAGCGTATCTCTTGCAGGGAGCTGTTAATTTTTTAATTAAGAAGGGCGTTCCTAGAATGCCGTCTATCGTGTTGTCATATATGTTGTTTTTGACAATGCTAGGTGCATTTCTGTTTGTTCTGGTGCCCTTAACCTGGGGGCAGTTGATCCGGTTAATCAAAGAGCAGATGCCAATGATGATTAATCAAGCTAATGAGCAGTTGGTTAAGCTGCCTGAACAGTACCCGGAGTTTGTATCGGAAGAATGGGTGGCTGAAATTACGATTTTGACAACAACCGCATTAAAAGATGTTGTGGAAACAGTACTGACTTTTTCTTTTGCAAATATACCCAATCTGATGGCGGTATTGATTTTTTTGGTTTTGGTGCCCTTACTGGTTTTCTTTTTCTTAAAAGATAAGGATGACATGATTGGATGGTTTACGGGTTTCTTACCGGATGAAAGGCCTTTTATTCGTAAAGTAACCCAAGAAATGGATGAGCAGATTTCCAATTATGTGCGCGGAAAGGCGATTGAGATATTGGTGGTTGGAGTTGCTACTTATATCGGTTTGGTTATATTTGACGTGAACTACTCTGCATTGCTTGGCTTGCTTGTGGGGCTGTCGGTGGTTATACCTTATATTGGTGCTGCCGTCGTAACGGTGCCTGTCGCTATGGTGGCGTATTTTCAGTTTGGTTGGGGAGGGGATTTTTTCTGGGTAATGATGGTTTATGGCATTATTCAAGGGCTTGATGGGAATTTGTTGGTGCCACTATTGTTTTCAGAGGCGGTAAACCTTCATCCGGTCGCGATTATTACTGCAGTGTTACTGTTTGGTGGGATGTGGGGTGTGTGGGGTGTGTTTTTTGCGATTCCTTTAGCGACGTTAGTCAAGGCGGTATTGAGTGCCTGGCCTAGGCTTGAAGCGCCTTCTGATGGTGCAGGCACAGATTGGTTAGAGCAAGAATAAGGTCGAGAGAAGGAGAATAGATGCAAGCGCAACCTATTCTCCTTCTCTCGATAGACCCTGTTGCTTACCCAGTGACTCGCTCTGTTACTGGGCTCTGTACCGTCTCAAGGACTTCTTCGACGTGACCGTTGACCCTGACTTTACGCCATTCATTTATTAGAACGCCGTGCTCATCAATTAAAAAGGTGCTTCGTTCCATGCTGGTTACTTGGTGTCCATGCATTGAGTGTGCACGAATAACATCAAATAGTTTGCATAGCTGCCCGTCTGTATCTGAAATCAATTCAAATGGAAGCTTTTGGTCTTCTTTGAAGGACTCGTGAGATTTTAACAAGTCTTTCGATATGCCAAAGATGCATGTTTTGGCTGCTTTGAAATCCTCGTAGTTATCGCGAAAATCCTGGGATTCGATTGTGCAACCTGGTGTGTTGTCTTTTGGATAGAAGTAGAAAATCACTTTCCATCCACGAAGAGCAGATAAGAGCACGTCTTTTTGACTGGTTGCCTGAGCTACGAAATCAGGAACGTGTTGATTAAGTTGGACTGTTTCCATTGACTCCTCCTAAGCCGTTATTGTTGGTATCATCGAGCCGATCTTTGGAATTCTACTTGCACGGTTCAATGGTTGCGTCGAGATTACGTTCGTCACAAAACGAGATAAATTCATCTTTTAAGCTACTTATGTTAATGCTTCCCGGGATTTTTATTTCTACGGTTAGCGAAAACATTAGTGTGCCCGTATGTGCGGCGGAATATGTACCGGTGTTCATTTCTTCTATATTGATTTTTCTGTCGCTGAAAAAACCGGCTATTTCATGGACAATGCCGGGATTGTCAATAGCAACTACGTCAACATGATAAGGTAGGGCTGGGTCTTGTTGTTGTTTTTGTTGGGTCTTTTGCAGGGTGATTGTTAGCCCGAGCTCCTTTGCAGCGCCAGATAATGTTCGTTTGAGCTGTCCAATCGCTTCATTATTTCCAGATACCATCATAAGTAATGCAAAAGCCTCTCCTAACACGGTCATTCGCGTGTCCAGAATATTGCACTGTTGCTCTAGCGCGAATCGAGATAACTCGCTGATAATGCCGGGTTTATCGCTTCCCAGGGCAGATATTACGAGATGTTCATCCATTGTCGATGCTCTTGTTGGTGCTTGCTGTTGCCTTAAGAAAATAGCTATGAAAAAGAGTGTAGCATCGGTTTTCGGGAACAACTAGCTGAAAATGTTAACATTATTGACAGTGATTAAATTAATTAGGGGCTATGTTAATAAAATTACCTGATATACCCTCTTGTGGAGACTTTGCTTCTTGTTATTCAAGCCGCGGGAAATTATCATACGCGTTTGCTTTTTAGGTTGGAGAATTCAGGTAAATGATTACTGGAAGTGTTGTTGCGCTCGTTACCCCCATGTTGGCAGACGGCAGTATTGATTGGGATCGTTTGGCGAACCTGTTAGATATGCACGTTGAGCAAGGTACAGATGCGATTGTGTCAGTGGGAACCACTGGGGAGTCCGCGACCTTGAACGTAAGTGAGCATTGCCAGGTGATAAAGTTTACCGTCGAACAAATCAAAGGTCGCATTCCAGTTATAGCGGGTACGGGGGCGAACTGTACTCGTGAAGCCACAGAGCTGACAGAGCGAGCGAAATCAGTGGGTGTTGATGCTTGTTTGTTGGTAGCTCCGTATTACAATAAGCCTACTCAAGAAGGTCTGTATTTGCACCATATGGCCATTGCCGATGCAGTAGCGATACCCCAAATTCTTTATAACGTTCCAGGTCGAACAATGGTTGATATGTTGCCTGAAACGGTCGCTCGTTTATCTAGCCATCCCAATATTATAGGAATTAAAGAGGCAACTGGTGATGTTGGGCGTGGTAAAGAGATTTTGTCGTTATGTGGTGACAATATAGCACTGTATTCTGGTGATGACGCTACTTGCACAGAGTTGATGCTGGGCGGGGCGAAAGGAAATATTTCCGTTACTGCGAACGTTGCCCCTAAAATAATGTCTGACATGTGTGTTGCAGCTATTGCAGGTGACCGTGAAAAGGCAGAAGCGTTGAATGGGTTGGTGTCAGACCTTCATAATAACTTGTTTTTGGAAGCTAACCCGATCCCTGTGAAGTGGGCGCTTCAAGAAATGGGGTTAATAGATGGGGGTATTCGGTTACCATTGACACCGTTTAGCGAGCAATTTCAAGCACCACTGCGAGCTGCGTTAATTTCTGCTAGTTGTATAAGTGAATAATAAAAAAATGAAAATACAAAGCGTTCGCGTATGGCGTATGGCGTTATTGGTACCTTTTGTTGTGTTGTCTTCTGGGTGTTCTTGGTTGTTCGGTGATCAGGGGTATTTTCGAGAGAGAACAATGGACTATCAAAAGGCTCAGGAAGCTAACCCGCTTCGTTTTCCAGAGAGTGTTCATGGTAAGGGTGTTGTTGAGTTATACCCAATTCCCCATATAACAAAAAAAGGGCGCTTTGTACCGGAAACGGCTGAAGATATTCCTCGGCCTCAATCAATTTTGTCGGTAGATGAAGATCTCGGTATTGAGTTGCGAACCGACGGTTCCATCACCTGGCTTGTGGTGGAACAAAGCTATGACAAATTGTGGGCGACAGTGTCCAACTTTCTAGTGGCTTCTGGTATGGAGCTTGACCGTCAGGATAAGCAGGCGGGGAAAATCGAAACATTATGGTTAAAACCAAGAGTTATTGAGGAAGATGGGTTGTGGGCATCATTTGTTAATTTGTTTACAGGTGATGATAAGGAAAATACTCGTGAAAAGTTTCTTGTCACTCTGGAGCAGATTAATGAGAAGCAGCGGTATTCAATAAGGATTGATCACGTTACCCGGATCCGAGATGAAGATGGCTTGCCTGAACTGACAACATTAGATTGGGCTCAAGAATCAGAAAATCCAGAACTTTTGGAAGTACTTTATGCCGAGGTAAGTGATTATATTGCGGACGAGAAGAGCCGTAGAGGGCACGCCTCCATTATGGCGCATAGCTTGACGGCAATGCCAAGTTATTTGATGACTCGAGATGGTAACGGGTATCCGGTGTTAATGATGCAAATGGACTTGAATCGTGCATGGATTGAAGTGGGTAGCGCCATCAAAAAAGCCAAACTAGAGCAAAGTGATTTGAACTTAAGCCTAGGCATTTATTACATAGAAGTTGATGTTGAGGGCGAAGATGAGCCTTTAGTGTACGAGATTAAGCTTATAAGCGCTGAAAATGGCGTTCAAGTTGCTGTACAAGTAGACGATGATACCTTGGCGCCTATTGATGTTAGTGACAAGCTTTTATCAGCGATTAGTAAGCAGCTAGGTTAGTGCGCTTCGCCTCAATTGGTAGTGGTAGTGAGGGTAACGGTACCCTCGTCGCTTACGGCGATACACTGATATTGCTTGATTGTGGTTTTAGTGCGAAAGAGACCGTAAGACGGTTACGAGAAAAAAATGTCGAACCGGAGCAGTTGACGGCTATATTGGTTACTCATGAGCACGCGGATCATATTAAAGGTGTTTCAGTGCTGTCGTCACGGTATAATATCCCCGTTTACCTGACGTGGGGAACTTTTTGTTGTAAGCCGCTTCAGCAGCGGCCGTTGATTGAGTCATTGGTAACTATTATTACCCCCCATGATGCATTTGTGGTTGGGAATATAGAAGTGCAACCTGTACCTGTACCTCATGATGCTAGAGAACCAACACAGTTTGTCTTCTCGACAGCAGAGTGGCGGGTTGGCGTATTGACTGATGTAGGGAGTATTACATCCCACATCATAAGCGTTTATAAAGATTGTGATGCCTTGTTGCTAGAGTGTAATCACGATCTAGAATTGTTGATGAATGGCCCTTATCCGCAATCATTAAAAAGGCGAGTGGCAGGAGACTTCGGGCATTTGAATAACCAGCAGGCGGCGTTATTGCTAAAAGCGGTTTATAGTAAGCGTCTCCAGCAATTAGTGATTACTCATGTGAGTCAAAAAAACAATGCACTTGATAGGGTTAAAGATGCGTTGATTGGAGCGGTTAATTGTAGCTCTGAATGGATACAGATTGCAGACCAAGACGCAGGCCTTGAGTGGCAAGTACTAACCCATAGTGAACGAATTCTTGAAGAGGTTTCCTTATAAAACATTTGCTTGTGTCGATGTTTGTACTGAAATCATTAATTACATTATTTATGACGAATGAACCGAAAAGGTTTGGAAATTTAGATAGCTTTACGCCGGTAAAGCAAAGTCGGTCTATACCACTGATGACGCGGATAAACTGATTTTATTGTATCGTAACGATACCTCTGCGTTTGATGGTAAAAAAATTGAACAGCTTGATCGTAAAGGTATGGTGAATAATAAATTTAACGTGACGGCGGGCAGTATCTGCAAACGTTTAGGGCTTGAAGAAGGTCAAGATCTAAACCCACCAACATTTGAGTTCTTTTTGAAGAATGATGATTTGGGTGATCCGATGATAAACGAGTTTCATATTCGTAGCTTCGACTAAATTTGCTGGATTTCCAAATAAGGAAATAGCCAGACACAAAAAAAGAGCCTATTGGCTCTTTTTTTGTGTCTGGCTATTTTTTCATACATTAAAAGTGTTCTGTGATTTCGTAAAAGCACGGTGAGGGTTTGTACTGGATTAATCCGGGAAGATCTGGGTGATCTTTGGCAAGTTCTGCAAAACGCTTAAAATCGCTAGCGCTTTCCCAGTGAGCGTAATTTGCAACGGAGAGACCATCAAAACTTCGGTGTAACGTTGCAGATATGAAACCGGGTTGTTGACTAAGGAAACCTGCAATGTAGTCTTTAATAGCAACAAGGGCCGTCTCTTGAGACTCTACTGTGGTTTTAAATTTTACAATAACGACAAAAGGCTCTTTTCTGGTGTTCATGGGGCTTCCCTTCGATATTCCGTGAATTATGATGTTTGGGAATATTTGACGGGTTCTAAAACTAAAAAGCTAGTCAGTTCTTCTGACTAGCTTAATATTGTCTTGATTAGGTATGATTTTGTTAGAAGTGGAATGTGGCTGCTGCGAATATTCCAGAAAACCCCATGTCTGCTTCGAAATCACTTTCATCAACGGATAGTGTGATATTCCGATAACCAGCTTCAAGCCCCAACCCAATAGTTGATTCGTAGCCGACGGTAACCATTGAGTCCAAAAAGCTGTTGCTGCCTGCCCCTAGCCAGTTGCCAGATGCTGACACGTAGACTCCTGTGAGGGGCAAGTCAAATCGGGCTTTTCCGTAGAGAAGCGGTATTGTGTAATCAATGTCTTCTTGAGCTGTACCCTCAGTTGCACTAACGAGTTTTACTTCTCCGTCAAATTTACGAATAGTTAAACCAAGATCAAGGTTTACCCAGTTATCTAGAAGCTCATAGTAAAAGGTAGCATCCGTATGACTTAGGTCTACTGTAGAGTCGACAGCTCCAGAGAAGTCTACTCCATCAAAGGTCTGAGTAACGGTGCCGCTACCGCTTTGATCAATTTCAATGGACGTCAATAATACATTGGGGAGAAAAGGAATGGGATGCTCTATAGCGATATAAACATAAGTACCTGATTCATCGCTAAGGTTCAAATCGTCCTCAAGGTCGATGTCGCCAGAGGTGCTGTCGTCTTCAAAATCCCCAGTAAAATCAAAATTTTGTGTGCCGCCTCCAGCGTACACCCCAAAGATGGTATCTGCCTGCGCTGCGCTGTAGGGAAGGGCTAGTCCTAAAATAAGAGGAATAAGGCGCTTTTTCATTGTTATCTCCTAAACGGGTTTTCCCTAAGTATTACAGTAAGTTGCTGGATGTCAAAAAAAACAGCTAAGAACGGTATTAATGCACACTTTAGTGCGGTCGCCTGCGAATATTAATATTGAGCAGCGAGCTTGGAAAGCAGAGAAGAGATAGATTTCTCAAGGCCTAATTTTAATATTGGGCCTAAGAACGGAACAGGGAGTTTTGGCTCAAGCTGAATGGTGTAATGAAGTTTGGTTTTACCATTTTCTTCACTGAAATTCATGCGTCCTAGGTGGTTTTTTATCGGACTACCTTTGCTGATCGTGTATTCCATCAGTTTGTTTTTTTCATAGGATACGACAGTTTCTTCGAATGCCGGGGTTAGAGGTATTTTGATGGAGCGGACGCTGCCAGTGCCATTTACATTATCTTCAGCACTGTCTACAACACGCGTTATTTGAGCGCCAGACATCAGATTGCCAAAGGACTCGTGATCGGTAAGTGTTCCAAATACCGCATCTACCGGTGCGTTAAATTCTTGTGTGATGGATATGTTCTGTACAGGCATTGTTTGCTCCGATGATGGGATTACTGTGTTTTTGGTTTTACTGCTGTTGCCTAGGTTTAGGGGGCATAGTGGTTATGACATTATGCGAAATGTCATCCCGGCTTCTTGTAGGCGCTCAATCAGTGCTTCACCCATTGCCGCCCCAGGTGTAACCACTCCGTATATTGCTGGAGTCTTATCAGTATCAAATGCTAAGCATAATGCGGATTCTGCTAGCATTTTTGATGTTTCTCCATAACCTGGGTCACCACCGGCCACCTCTGTCCAAACCATAAGGTTGCGCGCTTGGCCAAGCATTTTTACTGAAAACCAGCCGTTCTGGCGTTGAGCCAAGTCTCGTGTTATTTTGATTTGTGATAAGGCAACAAGTCCGCCTACCCCTGCCATTCCGGCTAATGCTGTGGGTAGTTCTTTTACGAGAGCAAAGTGACCATATTTAAAATTGGGGCCGTAGTTTGCTCTTGCTTTTGCGGTACGGCGAACAACTTGTGGGTCTATTGTTGGAAGAGGGCAGGCCCATCGACCAAATTCTGGTTTATAGTGAATGCGCATGGGAGTTGACCCGACTCGTCGTCGGCGTTTTGATGGGTCTTGTTTTTTGGATTGTACCCAATGCTTTTTCTTTTCGTAAAAACTGCGCATACGTGAAAATTGTGTGATAGCTGAGTGCCAAGTGCCTCCTGAAAAAGTACCACCAGCTCTGACAAAACCTTCAATAGTGATACCTTCTCGCTCAGCGTACTCGGGACCAATGAGGTCGTTGAGTGCATTGACAGTAAACAATGCCCCTAAGTCATGAGGGATACTGTCAAATCCACAACTATTTACAATCTTGATGTTTTTCTTGGCGGCCACCTCGTCGTAGTAATGAGACATGGCATCAACGAATTCAGGTTCCCCGGTTAAATCAACGTAATGGGTGCCCGCTTCAACGCACGCTTTTACAAGGGCTTCGCCATAACTTAAATAGGGGCCAACTGTGGTGATAATGACATGAGCTTGTTCAGCCATAGCCCGTAAGCTTTTGGCGTCATTAATATCGGCATTGATTATACCTATGGTCTTACATTTGGGGTTGCCGTCTAGCAATTTACGTTTAGTATCCTCGAGCTTGCTCGGGCTTCTGCCTGCTAGAGCCCATGATAGGGTAGGTTGCTCTTTGCATTGTGATAAATATTCGGCGGTTAAATACCCAGTAAAGCCCGTTGCTCCAAAAACTACGATATCGTAGGGTCTTTTCGTGTTTGTTTCAGACATACAGAATTTGCGCCTTGTGATTGTTAGCAGTTTATAGGGATACACTATGTTTTGTGTAATGTAAATGAATGTAACTGTATCAACGTAATTGTATTGACGTAATTGTATTAATGTAGCTATTTCTTTTGTTCTGAAGCGTACCTTGAATGAATTACATACGATACTCCTAAGTCATTTAATTGATGAGCGGAAAGGGTAGACAGTGGGGGTAATTGTATATATTACTAAGGTAATAGTGTTGTGATTCTCACATCAGGTTGTGTCGGAGGTTTTATGGATAGTATTCGTTTGGTTCGGGATTATATGCGCAAGAAAGATCTCAGTTTTGATGTGCGGGATGATGTGGCCGATATAGCCGCAACATTAGTAGAGCACGAGTTGAGTGGGGCTCCTGTTTTGGGGGCTGGTGGTGTTGTACTAGGGTTTGTTTCTGAGCAGGATTGTATCAAGGAGATGCTTAACACTGCGTTTCATTGTGAGCTTACGGCAACTGCAGCCGATATTATGCGGCCGGAGGTGTTAACGGTGGATGCTGATATGGAGATATCTGTACTGGCAGAGCAAATGTGTGGTGATAAGCCTAAAATGTACCCGGTGATTGATGAAGGTAAACTTGTTGGGTTGATCACTCGCCCTGATGTGCTGCGAGCATTGGTTGCGGGTGCAGCGGAGTGTCGCTAATAGTGAATTAGTAGCTCCGTTAACCGTGTTGTTAGGCAATATGCTAGGCAATATTATTAGACAGTGTTGCTAGACGGTAGGCTGTTAGGTGTTCTTTTCTAGAGCGCTTTGGCATTGAATGCAAAAGCTGGTTTCGGGCTTAATAAGCAGGCGCTCATAAGGGATGTATTTATCACATTCCTGGCAATATCCATAATTGTCTTCATGAATTCTTCGAAGAGCTTTTATTGTTTGCACCAATGTAAGTTCCTGACTTGCTCTGTTCGCGACGGCCATTTTTTGTTGCTGTATCGCATCTATGCGAGACACTCGCCCAAGAGCTTGCTGGTCTAGTTGTACTGGTTTGCTGGTATCTTCATTATCCACAAGAAGGTTTTTGAGAGCGTTTTTTTGTTTAAGCAGCTTGTCGTGTAACGTAGTTTCCTGCTGTTTTGATAGCTCATCCATATGGGTTTCCTGTATCAATGGTATTTGTACACGACTGCTTGCTGTGTTGGGTTAAGAGTAGACGGTATTTTCTTGGGATGCCTGTCACAAAAAACATGCTTATCGTTCTAAAAAACACCAGTTAATTCCACAGGTTACAATCAACAACATTTGTTCACAGAATCACCCTATGACATCAACTTAGTATCTCTATATTGACTGCTATAGTGTTGACTCAAAATGAGTGATGTCGGTAGCGATATCTACACTTTCTATTCACCCGCGGGATACATTATTGGCAATGGACGGACTAGGTTACACAAGAGAGGACATTGAAGAGGGGTTTGGCCAAAATATTGGGCCAATGGCTTCGTCAGCTTTGATGCACTCCCGTTACTGGTTTTTGTCGATAGCGATAGGGTTGGTACCGTTGATTGGTTTAGCGGTGATAATTGCATTAATTTCATGGCTAGTTCATAGCAATACTTATGCGGTTACTCAGTTTGTTCAGGGTGGTTTATCTTTTGATGTTTACATGTACTTTGGGTGTTCGCTGTTTGGTATCGGTGTGTTGGCAGGCGTGGTACAGCGGATGTTACTTGCCACCAGGTCAAATCACCGCTATGTGACGTTACATCGAGATGAACAGCCAGAGTTTTATGCGTTTGTCGAAAAGATTTCTTTATTGGTGGGGGTATCTGCACCATCGGTCATTCGGTTGGATGCTCAAGTTGGGTTATTGTTAAAATCAAAAGAACTGGCATTATTTCAAAAACGAGGTGGTCGTACAGAGCTGATTATTGGTTTGCCCCTATTGTACAGTTTGAGTGTGAGACAGCTCGCTGGAGTGATTACTCATGCATTCAGTGGATATGATGCTAAAGCATGTTTGAATGGGTATCCTTTTATTGCAGCGGTCAATAGCTGGCTTTATCGAGTATCAAACCTTTCAACTCAGCCGCAGGTTGTTGTCTATAGCTCCCGGACATTGCTAAAAATTGTTTGGATTATTCAATGGCCATTTGATCGCATAGCTCAGCAGTTTTTTCATATATTGTATCGGCTATCCAGTGCAATAAGCTTTAATGTTAGCCGCAAAATGGATATGGCAGCAGACTTAACCAGTGCACAAGTTACGGGGTCAACAGAGTTTCGAACAACTCAATTTAAGCTTCGTGCTTTGTTTTACGGTCAGAAGTCTGCAAATGAAGCATTGTCTGATGGATTTAAGCGTGGAGAGCTTTCCCCAAATTATGCGGAGCATGTAGTAAAGCTTGCTAATGCATTGAGGCTGGAGTTACGTCCAACATTAATTCGAGAAATGGAAGACTTAGTGACGCCAATGTCTCGTAGCCGTGTTGTTGATTTAGGGCGAATTGTGAATGTTGAACGTAAACAGTTTGATGCCAGTTGTTTTTTGCTGGGCAATGCGACACGTTTATTGAATGGCTTGGATCAAATTAGCCAAGATGTGTCGATAAAACATTATCAATGGTTGGGAATCAAGGAGCCTGAAGCCTTTTTACATCAAAATAGTGTTCAGGAGGAGCGCGAACAAAGTGCAGCTAAAACACTGGCTCAAACATTTTGTGGGTGGGAGTCTAGTGGGCGTTATATTCGCATTGAAGGAGTTGGCTCATACAGTGAATTAAGTTCTGAGTCTCGTGTGCAGGATTTACAAAATCTCATTGTTAAGATTTCAGGGGTTCAGGATCAAATTGGCTTGTTATCACTACGTTATGCCAATCTTAGCGATAGAAGTCAGCAGTTACATGTAGATAAGACCTTAACGGCGGTGAAATTACACCTCAATGAAAAAGGAGAGAGAGCCAACCTGTCTCGACTTAAAGAGCAGGAGTTGTCGTGGTTACGTACATTAAACGAGGAGGGCGCGCTTAAGGGGGATTTATCCTATTACGAAACGCTGCTCTCACAGCGGATTTCAATTGCACTGTCCTTGGCATTGCAAAGCGATGTGCTTTCAAAGCAGTTAGGTGTCGATGATATGTTGATGCACGTTGAATTACTTCAGGATGCGTTTGCATTTATGCATCGGATTCAGGAATCCGTGAAGCGGCTCAGCTCTTATGCGCAAATCTTAGGTAAATTGTTAGAGTGGCAGTGTCGGGTGGGTGAGCCTTTAGATATGTACATTGAAAGGTATTATCATTATTGTGTGGTTGAGTTGGGGATGATAACCGAGTCACTGGGTGCGGTAAGTTACCCTTTAATACACAAAACTAAACAGAGGGGAGCGGTTCGAACGGATGAGTTTGAGTCTATTGCCGATGTAATGGAGCAACAGATAGTTGGTTTCCAGCAAGGTTATGACGGTGTCAGTGTTTCACAAGTATTTAGGGTAAGTCACTCAAGCCTGGCGTTTATCGAAAATTTACATTGCCAGCTGTTGTCTGAGGTGACAAGGGTTGCTCTTGCGGTAGAAGAATATTTTGATATGGAGTGATGTTTGTTGTTTGTTGTTTGCTACTTATTTTATAGTCTGTTGCGTTTTTTATAGATAACTGGCAGCAACCTCTTCGAGAGCTTCTTTGCTTTCATCAGGTAAATAAGGAACGATTAGCGACATTACTTGATACACCCCTTTCCCCAGGTCCTCTTCCGGCAATGTTTTACCGATATTTCTCATCTGTAGAAAATTAAGCCAGTAGGTGCCAGTGATTACCATGTTGGTGGAAATCGACTCCATCTGCTGGCTATTTAATGAGATTGAGCCTAATTCAGCCATGTTTGTTAGGATGTTTTTGCTGACGAGGGCCTTTTTGTCGATAATTCGGTTGAAGCGCTTTTGCAATTTTTCATTACGCTCCAGAATGCTGACAATATCGCGGTAGAAAAAACGATATTCCCAGATCTTTTCAAAAACCATATGAATATACATCCAATAATCCACCATATCTAGGTCGATTGTCTGAGGTGTGTCTAATACCTCAGAGATACTGGACTCGAACATCACAAATAATTCAAAGATAATCTCGTCTTTATTGCGAAAATGGTAATAGAGATTACCTGGGCTGATGTCCATCTCATTGGCGATGTCGATTGTGGTGACATTGGGTTCACCGCAAAGGTTAAATAGCTCAAGAGTTGTGTGTAAGATGCGATCGCGTGTTTTCATGTGCCCAAGCTAGGTTGTTCGCTATAAAGTGAATCCTTAATTATTAGTGAAGGATACGTGAGCAAATTGTCAAAGTCATTAGATAAAAAATGATCATAAAGGCTATCCGATTGATAAATATGTGAATTGTTAATTGTTAATGATTGTGTCACCACCAATACGGGTGTGTGGGTAAGTAAAATAGTGACCAAAAAGGCACACTAAAATTTGATCTATGATGATTATGTGAAGATAATAACGACCGTAAGAGGTAGGGGGCTCAATATCACTTTGATATGAGCAAAGGTTCGTTATTCCATATAGGGTATTTCTGGTGTCTGATAAGCAGAAAGAACATTTACAAACATGGGCAAGTTCTGGTGTCTGATAAGCAGAAAGAACATTTACAAACATGGGCAAGTCACGAAGCATTAGCTGAGGCAATGATCCCGTTAGTTGGCGGTTTATACAGAGATAAAGAAGTTGTAACCTCTGTTTACGGACGCGCTGTAATCAATCGTTCCGTTATTGACATCCTTAAGGCGCATCGCTTTGGACGTCAGCTAGGCGGAGAGCCGCTTTCTGTGGAAGAGACATTCCCAGTTATTGAGGCCATCTCTAAGATGGATATGAAGGCTGCCGGTATTGATATTGGCAAATTCGCTAATAAATATAAGAAAGAAGGCGAAGGTCAAGATTTAGAAACGTTCTTAAGAAACGAATTGGCTGAAGTACTTGATGGCTCTAACGCAAGCGGCTCCAACCCTCAAGACATCGTACTGTACGGTTTTGGGCGAATTGGGCGTTTATTGGCTCGCATCCTTATTGAAAAATCAGGTGGCGGAAATAACCTGCGATTACGAGCTATTGTTGTTCGTAAAGGCGGCGCTGAGAACGACTTGGAGAAACGAGCAAGCTTGTTGCGTCGAGATTCTGTACATGGATTATTTGACGGAACAATTGTTGTCGACGAAGAAAACAGTGCATTGATCGCAAATGGTACTTATATCAATGTTATTTATTCGGGATCCCCGGAGAGCGTTGATTACACTCAATATGGTATTAATAACGCTATTGTTGTTGATAATACCGGTATGTGGCGTGATGAAGAGGGTTTAGGTCTGCACCTTAAGTGCCCGGGTGTATCTCGAGTATTGCTTACAGCTCCAGGTAAAGGAGATATTAAGAACGTTGTATATGGCGTTAATGATAACCTTATCAGTGATGACGATGTTATTTTGTCTGCGGCGAGCTGTACAACCAATGCGATTGTTCCTGCGCTTAAAGCAATTAACGATGAATTTGGTGTGCTGAATGGGCATGTTGAAACGGTTCACTCTTATACGAACGATCAAAACTTGATCGACAACTACCATAAAGGCAGTCGTCGTGGACGTAGTGCTGCGTTAAACATGGTACTTACTGAAACTGGTGCGGCAAAAGCCGTTGGTAAAGCGTTGCCAGAGCTTGATGGGAAGCTGACCGGTAACGCAATTCGTGTTCCTACACCTAATGTGTCGATGGCAATATTGAATCTAAACCTTGGTCGAGAGACAACGGTTGATGAATTGAATGAGTTTTTGCGTGAAACATCATTGAATTCTTCGTTACGTAAGCAGATTGATTATGTAATGTCTCCTGAAGTGGTATCAACAGATTTTGTTGGTTCACGTTACGCTGGTGTTGTTGATGGGTTGGCAACCATTGCTGACGGTAACCGCTGCGTGCTTTATGTATGGTATGACAATGAGTTTGGCTATAGCTGTCAGGTAATTCGCATGCTACAAAAGCTGGGCGGTGTCTCTCGTCCAGGGTTTCCTAAATAAGGAGGCCTTCAACAGGATGAAAGGTTAACCTGTAGAAGCTGTAAAAAGGGTTGTCATAATTGGCAGCCCTTTTTTTTGATGCAGGTATATGTTTTGTTTCATTTTCCAATTAAGTGGGTTCGTTGCTGGCTAATTTTTTAATATAGCCGTATAATCTTGCACCAAAATTAGGGGTTGAGGATTGGGTTTTTGAAGGCCCAGTTGTTCGTAAATTCACCTGCTGCCTGAGAGAGGTCGCCTATTCTGTCACTGTAATTCTGTTGATATAAATAAACTAAGAGCCGCTGTTCTGTAATTGCTTTGACTTTGGTTAAGTGATTTATGACTGTTTTGTGTTGAAATGTGCTTTTAGTATCTTTGATGTTCACAGTATTTGGTTTCAATTAGGTTGGTCATATCTATCCGTACACCTTTGATTTTTCCGTCTAGACTGTAAATGGGCTATTCCTAACTATTGGAAACCTATTGGGCATCCACCTAGCCTCAGCAACTTGGTAGGGAAAATGATAAAGATCAAAAAAGGTCTGAACCTCCCCATAACTGGTACACCGAATCAGAC
>MAAC01006622.1_pt1 | contig 21717 bp, 17 predicted proteins | sample 1115981 | NCBI WGS metagenome assembly MAAC01 (sample SAMN04961126, study PRJNA320927) | seawater metagenome | isolation source: sample BD02T64 sea water enriched with oil for 64 days | place: USA:Gulf of Mexico | collected 2013-07-27
TTTAAAATATTGCCCGCACGTCAAAGTGGGGATGATGATTTTACCGACTTAATGCCGTGGAATGTGCAGCTAGACTTCGACTATAGCTAAGCGCACTGCTTAAATGCGCGCTTACTTATCATCGGCGCAGCAAAGATGATTTATTTGAAGAAGATAAGCACTACCAAGTCATGTAACATGACTTGTGTGTTGTATAAACACTTATAACTAGAACAGGCAAGCCCTCATTGCAATACGAGCATGCTTCACATTCATCTTTATGGAAATAGCTCTTTTCCCAAGAACAATTGTCACGGGCAGGCGATGCCTTTTGCAATAGAACATTTGATCGTAAAGTTTTATCTAAAAACTTCGAATGGGAAGACATATGTGGATTCAATCCTCCTGCTATTGCATCTATACCAAGGAGTTTATACTAGATATTGAGAATTAAAAAATGGACAACTCAAACTCTTTTTATTATTAAAACCTAAAATCAGACAATGAAATAAATTGTTATCAGAGCAACAAGAGAAAAAAACTTATGATTTAATCACTGCAGCGCTTATTGCTGTAGAAATGACTCGTTTAGAAGGACAGATAACCGGTACAAAAGTAATGTCGCTCATGAAATCAAAGAATATTGGGCAAGGTATTCCCATATCATTTCGGAATATGATGGCTTTGTGATTGATATATAAAACTAGTAATCCCGATGCTACGGAAAATAATTTTTTATATCAATACCATCAAAAATGCTTAGAATTACCACCTATAAATTTACAAAGCTATAAAGTAGATCTGCTTAGGAACGCTTAAAAGAAAAAGCCAAGTATGTATTTTCGCTGTTATCATCTGAAATGTTAATATCACACTATATCCAATATTGAAAGGTATCGGACTTAAGATGATGTAAATGGTATATTTTCTGTTTTTGAATACCAATCAATCATTATCGAGTAAATAACCATTCACTCCCCCTCTGGTTTAGGTCCATAAAAAACGTCTGCTTTAGAGGAAATATGACGATTTGAGAAACTCAGGTTTTCTACCTATTTATCGATTTTGATTACTTTGGCTATGTTCTCTATATCTACAGTACTAACGCCATAATTTTCAAATACAAGTTTCCATTTCAATAATACACTTTTAACATTATCTATAACTATTTCTGCTTGGTGCTGGGTTAAACCAAACTTTTTAAAGTGCCTAATAGCTTCATGTATACTTGGTAGCATATCGTCATAACCTAGTTTCAATTGATGATATGATCCGTAAGTCATGGACGGTACAACGTCATAAGCGGGTGACAATTGCCAACCGTTTTCCTTGCATGTAAAGCTGAAGTTTCTAAGGTGATCATCGGTATTGTTCAATGCCCGATTAAAAAGCATTTGCCCGAAGAGTTGTTGCTTATCCTCAAGGGGCCTACATGAATATAAAGAGATCAGTTTAACAATGTCGTCATAAGAGGCTATAAATGGATCTGATTGATTGTCTGGGCTTTTAAGTAAAGCGTTTGCAGTTATTTGATGGTATCTGCCATGATTCTCGGTTACATCAAAACGCTCTACTAATAATACACTTTCTTCGTTAACGTGCTCTATTGTTGTTTGAGCTACAGATAATCCCGCCATTTCCATTAATTTCAAACAGGCATGTTCAACAGTGGCATAATCAAATTTATCCCCGTCTTTAGCAAATTTTGCAATATATGCTTTGTCATCATCGTGGACTAATACTTTTGGTCTTGCGCCACCAATGCTAGAGCCTCTTGCAAACATGGCGAGCTTGTACTGCTCAATTTCTTTGTCCGTTAACGTGCCAAGATCAATTTTTTTAGCAATTGATTGCAGCTCGAGTAAATCATTAATGCTACAACCTAAACCGAAAGAAATATCCGAACTATCTTCACTAGAAAAGTGAAGCGCACCAACAGTTGAATACTCCATCACCTTGAGTAAATCTGATGTGGAAGGGTAAGGAATGTTATGTATTCTAGATAATACCTTTTTACCCCATGAGTCCGGTAAAATATCATCAATGAATCCTGGGGTGGATTTATCACAATATAACTTAAATACATCTGATGTCAGATGTAAGGTAGATGGATCTATAGGGTGTTTAACTTTTGAAAGATAATCCTTGTGATAAGCAAACTCAACACTATCTACTTGCTTTCTAGTGTTCTCTATTACGCCAGCAATTCCACAACGGATAATGTCACCGGATGGTAGTTTGAATCGAACTTTGAATATGTTACTTACCACGTTGTAACCTTATCAATAATATTGAGTTCAAGTTCATTGTTGACAAATAATTCTTCGAGGTCTTTCTTACGGCCAAGAATAGTGAGTACCTTGCAGACGGTTCCCCACGCAACCCCTTCTTTTCCAGCTTCAAGGTTTTGAATAGTAGTAAGGCCAACACCTACCCTAGCCGCAAAGGTCTTTTGGGTATCATTGGGAAATTTTCTTTTTCGGAGGGCTTGTATTTCCTTCCCTTTATTTAAAAACCAATCGTTATCCATAAGCCTTACCAAAAGCAAACCTGTTATAACAGGTATTGTATATCATTAATTCAATTAATGCCTGTTATTTCAGGTATTAATTTTTGATTGTAATTAATGTTTTTAATAATTAAAGCTACCAAACATCTTGAATTATAGTGCCTCTCAAAAACTCATGCGCATTAAAATTTATTCCAGTCTGTTAATGATCCTATAGGCAGCGGGGGACTTATTACACTTTAATCCCTATTTCCGTTAAAGAAATAAATAGCCAAATTAAATTATATCTCATGATATGCATCAAAACTTGATAGAAAATCATTTTTAGACTGTATACTCTAAGGCGCTTTCGCCCCCATTGTGAGATAGAAACTATAAATTAGTGGCCAGAATTAATTAGCCACTACAATGTGGTACATGCTATAAAAATATCATTATGGAGTACGGTTCATACTTCCATCTCACGATGTGCCCCTTTATAGATTTTTTATTCATGCCGGATGTATAATCCGCAAGTTCACCTTCAAATTATTAGGAACTATTATACTAATAGTGACTCATTTGGCATTGAAACATCAGTTAGAAACTGATGCTATGAATCCACATCGAAATCCACAAAGTATTGATAAAGCCTAGCAAAATAATTTTTCACTAGGCTCTTTTTCAAGTAAATGAGACTGGTTTATGGTAAATTAAAATTTCGATCACTAAATTGCTATGGTTTGCATGGCTCTGGCGGGAATTGTTACTTTTATTTCTTGATCTTCAACGATGTAATTATAGGTAATTGATTCATCTGATTGGTTCATGACTACCGTTATAAGTGAGCCATCCTTATTTTGAAATGCAGTGGTTAATAAGGGACTTCTGCTACTCGTTGCGCTAATTCTTATGGCATCTGGGCGAATGAATTTAGAAAAATGGCCAATGTAGTAGTAAGTCGGCGTGTAAATTAATTCATCCGTTGAAGTATCGGCATGAATCGGCGCAAAGCAAAAGTTTTGCACATGATTTGGACCACCATTTTGATCTAGTAGAATATTCCAGTCAGTCCAGCCTACAGTGCCTCGATTAAAGTCCATAATCATTGAACGACCGTAGCGTTCAGCGTTAGGCCAATATTGATATTTCTCGGTTGAGAATTTTTCATTGGTGCCTTCAGTGAACAAAAGCTTCATTGATGGGTAAGACTCGGTAACGTTGGCTAAATTATCGTGCATTGTTTCACCGCCAGTCCAATCTTCGTACCAGTGAAAACCGATGCCCCAAGCATATTTAAGCGCTTCAGGATCATCGAAAATAGTATTGGCACGATGACTGATTAAATCACGATTATGATCCCAAACAACAATGTTTTTATCTCCTAAACCTTCTCGCTCCATAATTGGCCCTAAATGATTCTTAAGAAAATCACGTTCTTCTTCAGCAGTATAAATCATCGATTCCCAACGTTGAGTCGCCATAGGTTCATTTTGAATGGTTATCCCCCAGATAGGCATACCTTCTTGTTCATAAGCTTTAATGAATTTAGTGTAATAAGTTGCCCAAGTGTCATAATACTCAGGCAAGAGTTTACCGCCTCGTAGCATATTATTGTTGCTTTTCATGAACGCAGGGGCGCTCCACGGGCTGGCATATAAAGGTAGGTCTCCGCCTGCATAGGCAATGGCTTTTTTAATTAAAGGGATACGATACTTTTTATCGTGTTCGATAGAAAAAGTTGACAGTTCTTTGTCTCCTTCTTCAATATAGGTATAACTGCCACTAGCAAAATCAGAGCTGTGAATGGTTGTTCTGGCTAGCGAATAACCAATACCTGAGTTTTTATCGTAATAGGCCTTTAAAAGCTCATCTTGTTTTTTAGTTGATAGTTTAGCAAAGACTTCGGAGCTTGCATCAGTTATGGCGCCACCAATCCCCCAAAATTTTTGAAAGGTAACATTAGGGTTTACAAATACTGATATTTCAGTTTCTAAAGGTTGCTTAGCTGCTTCAAAATGTTCAACTTTACTTTGGCTTAATCTCAGCTTAGTATCTTTTGCCGTGGTATATATCTGCGCTTGCTTTGCTACAAAATGGGATTGTGTGTTACTGGCAATGTTTTCAGCGTGTAAAGTATCTGTCAATACGACACAGCTAAGTATTGACGCCACTAAAATTTTTTTAGTCATTATATCCTTCCTGTTTAAACGTGTTTAGTGATGACTTGTTACTCGGTTCTGATGCTAAAGAGCAAGTCATGCAGCGATGTGAGTTTGTTTAGTCAGCACATTGCCGGAATTGACTTTTAATGTCGTTCTAATCAAAATGTTTGGGCACAAAAGAACGTTCTAGCTGTTAGAAGAACGTTTGCGCTATAGGAAAATTGGCTAAAATAGTTATAATCGATAAGAAAGCGGTAGTAGCATTGTTTTGAATAATCGAATGGATTTTGATTATAGCGGCAAGGTAATTTATATAGATAGTTTATTTAGGTGTTATTAAATGGCAGAAACATTATTCAACTTCCACGATCTTATTTTATTATTAACAAGTTTTGAATGTTTAGTTTTCGCGTTTATTATTTTTTCAAATAAAGCCCTCAATAAGTACTCTTATACACTTTTTGCCGCGCTACTATTATCTCACTCTTTAATAGCACTACATGAGCTGATATTTTGGGGGGCAACATTTCGAGAGTGGGTGTTAGCACTATCACCTAATTTATTTTTTGTTTTTAACTTTTCGTACCTACTTGATGGGCCATTAGTTTACCTGTTTATTAGTAGCTTATTCTTGCCAAGCTTTAAATTAAATAGGCGAACATTCATACACTTTATTCCCGTTGTTATCTTCCTCAGTTATATGTTTTTTGCATTCTGGTCTTTGGAACAGCCAGTAAAGACAGCCCTAATAAATAGCTATGATATAGCTTATAGTTGGCATTACGTCTTAATTGACTTACTGGTTAAAAGCCTTCGGATTGGTTATATCATTGCAACCCTGAGGTTAGTAAAAAAGTATGCAAATACTGACAAAACAGTAACCGCAGAGCGCACTCCCTGGATACGTTATATATTGACAGTATTTTTGGTATTGTTGATATGGGAGTGGCTATTAACAGCGATAAAAGTATTTGCCCTTAATTACTCCATCAATCTTAAGTTGTTAGAGTTTATTGGTTTGACCGACTATTACGCTATGTTTGCTCTAATTAACCTGATGATATATGTGGTGTTGATGGAAACGATCAATAAAGGCCACTTTAAGAAAAACAAACTGTCAGAGCCAGTCAATATGGACTATGTTGCCCGTATTGAGCAGGCTATGAATAGTGACAAATTATACCTCAATCCTAATCTTTCCTTTGAGCGTTTTTCAGAGCAAATTGATATTCCAGTTAAGGAGCTTTCTTCTACTATTAATCGTCATTTTGAAATTAATTTTTATGAATACATTAACCAATACAGGGTCATTGAAGCCAGAGATCGTCTAATTGCTGCAGACAATGTCGATAAAAACATAACCGAGATATTTTACAGTGCCGGCTTTAACAGTAAGTCGGTATACAATACCTTGTTTAAAAAGGTATATAAGTGCACTCCCAGCCAATATCGCAAGCAAGCGTTAGCGAAAACCAGTAAATAATCACGCCAAAATGTTTTTTTTAGTAGATAAAACCATTCAACATTGCACAAGCGTGTCTTGCTGCAAGTAAACTCACCACTATAACTAAAAATATTACTTGTTTATTTATCAGTGCCTTACTCGTTAATTTGTTAGCCCTTAGCGTTCTTTTCCTGAGAAGAACGTTCGAAATCAGTTATTTTCTCCTGAAAGAACGTATTTAAAATATTTGTCATTAATATCGACAGTCACAAAACGATATCAAAGTCACATTTAGACGACATTTTGATATTGATGATATGACCAAATAGGAAGCATTTGATGGCGTCACCGATATTTATTCCAGCAGAAGATAACCTTAAAAGTGATTGTAAGAAAAATAATGGCCAAGTTACTTTTGGTTTGTTTGCCTTAACGAGTTTGTTTTTTATGTGGGGTTTTTTAACCAGCCTAAATGACATTTTGATCCCACACTTTAAAGAAGTTTTCTCACTTAATTACACCGAAGCGATGTTAGTACAACTATGCTTTTTTGGTGCATATTTCATTATCTCTCTGCCGGCCGGCCAGTTGGTTGAAAAAATTGGCTATCAAAAGGGCATAGTAACAGGCTTGGTGATAGCCGCTGCAGGTTGCGGGATGTTCTTGCCCGCCTCCATAATGGTTTCTTATTCAGTGTTCTTACTGGCCTTATTTGTTTTGGCCAGTGGCATAACCATTTTACAAGTTTCAGCCAACCCATATGTAACAGCGTTAGGCTCTTCAGAAACGGCTGCTGGTCGTTTAACCATGACGCAGGCGTTCAACTCGTTAGGTACCACTATAGCGCCATTTTTTGGTGCCTTTTTAATTTTGGGTGTCAGTATCGAGGGGCTTGAGTTATTAGCAGAAGCACAAAGACAGGCGCAAAAATTAGAAGTGGTGCAACTGCCTTATATTATTTTAACTAGTTGTTTGTTGATCTTGGCGTTGATTTTTTCAAAATTAAATTTACCAGCTATAGACAATCATCAAAATAACAGCCGAATAGCCGGTAGTGAGCAGGTATCTATATGGTCGCACCAGAATCTGTTATTGGGCACTTTAGGTATTTTTCTTTATGTGGGGGCTGAAGTATCCATAGGCAGCTTTTTAATTAACTTCTTATCAGAGCCTCATATAGCAAACACCACAGAAAGTGAAGGAGCTAAGCTAATTGCCTACTACTGGGGGGGAGCAATGATAGGTAGGTTTATCGGAGCCATTGTCATGCAGTTTATTAAACCCGGCTTATGTCTTGCGTTCAATGCATCTATATCCATCATACTCATTTTACTGGCCATAACTTTATCGGGTGCTATGGCCATGTACGCCATACTAGCGGTTGGTTTATTTAACTCAATAATGTTCCCCACCATCTTTAGTTTGGCCTTAAAAGGCCTACAACAGTACACCAGTCAAGGCTCTGGCCTACTGTGCTTGGCTATTGTTGGTGGCGCAATAGTACCTCTATTGCAAGGGCTTATGGCTGACGCACTTACTATTCAACAGTCTTTTGTTTTACCCATGCTTTGCTACGTATATATCGCTTATTTTGGCGTTAAAAACCTTACAGTAAAAAATTAATGAAACATAAAAACACAAATAACATTACTATAATAACGGGAGAGATAAATGCAAAATCAATTACTAGGCAAGAAACACTTGCTTTCGAAAGCAATCGCAGTTGCATTAATGGGGGGAGTTATTGCCCCTGTGTCGGCTGCAGAACAGAAAAAAGAAGAGATTGAAGTTATTGAAATCAGTGGCTTAAGACAAAGTTTAGTATCATCCATTGCCATTAAACAAGACTCAACCAGTTTTGTTGAGGCTATTTCTGCGGAAGATATTGGTAAACTCCCTGACGTTAGTATCGCTGAATCCTTGTCTCGATTACCTGGTTTAGCCGGGCAACGAGTTAACGGCCGAGCTCAGGTAATATCTATTCGTGGTATGGGACCAGATTTTACTACCACCTTGCTTAATGGTCGCCAACAAGCGAGCTCGGGTGATAACCGTGCTCCAGAATTTGACCAATACCCATCAGAATTAATTAATGGTGCCGTGGTTTACAAATCAGCTGACGCTTCTGTTGTTGGTATGGGGCTGGCAGGTACCGTAGATTTACAAACCATTCGTCCACTAGCGCATGGTGAACAAAATATTGTATTAAATATTCGTGGCGAGAAAAATAGCATAGATACACCAAATTCAGACATGTCTGATACCGGTGTTCGAGGCAGCTTATCTTATATTGACCAGTTTGCTAACGATACTATTGGTATTGCGCTAGGTTACTCATACACAGATACACCAAGCTTAGTTCAACGTACCAAAGGTTGGTGGTGGGAAACACAAAGTGAAGATGCTGTTGGTGCTGAAAATACAGATGCTTTGGTTTTAGCAGGCCAAGAAGTGGTTGGCGTATCAAGAAACCAAGTTCGTAATGGCTTTTTAGGAGTCTTTGAATGGAAGCCTAATGATATGTCTCACACTACGATTGATACGTATTATTCAAAATTTGATCAAGATGAAACAACTCGAGGTGCTTACTGGTTTAGCACTGCAGGCACCGGTGATGGTACAACATTTGAAAATACTAATTTTGCTGATTTTGGTGGTACCAATGTTTTGCAAAGTGGCATAGCTACGAATTTACATCCAGTGTTACGTAATGACTCAAACAAGCGTGATGATGAGTTGCTTGCTTTGGGTTTGAATAATGAAACCATTGCGGGTAACTGGATTATCACGACTGACCTTTCATATTCTAGCTCTGAGCGTAAAGAGCAAGTAGCAGAAACCTATGCAGGTTTAGGCGGAGCAACCAATATTGGTTTTGATATCGTACAAGAAGGATTTAACCAATATACTATAGGTACAGATTATACTGATGCGAATACGGTACAATTAAGTGACCCAGCACCATGGGGCGGCTGGGGACATGACGGTACTATTCGTCACCCTAAAGTTGAAGAAACGGTAAAAACTTTCTCTATAAAAGGTGATTACGACCTAATCGATACCGCTATTGGTGATGTTTTTAGTAGCGCCGTTATTGGTTTTGATTACACCGAAAGAAGTAAAGAAAAAGATGTTGCTGAATTTGATTTAAATCTAAAAAATGACCGTGCGCCAACAACGATTGACGCTCAATACCTTGTTAACCCAGTTGACCTTAGCTTTGCAGGTATTCCGGGGTCAATTAGTTACGATACCGATGCCGTTATTGCGAACTATTACGATACCAATAGTATTGAAGATGAGAGTCATTGGAACAAAGCTTGGTCAGTAGATGAAGAAGTTACTTCACTATTTTTTAAGATGGTAATTGATACTGAGGTTTTTGGTTTACCATTAACGGGGGATTTTGGTGCTCAATATATTGAAACTGAACAAAGCGCAACAGGTTTTACCTTAGCAGATGATCCAGATTCAGACTTACCTCTGTTGGTTGACCGTTCAGATCAGCACTCTTATACCGACGTATTACCTTCTCTGAACTTAAAATTAGAAGTTGCCGAAGGCCAATATGTGCGTTTAGCCGCCGGTAAATATATGGCACGTGCCCGTATGGACGATATGCGCGCAACGTTATCTGCAGGTGTGGGTATTGATCAAACATGGAGTGGTGGCGGTGGTAATACTAAACTTGAACCATGGCGCGCCGATGCTATTGATTTAGGTTATGAGTTTTACTTTAGTTCAAGCAGTTATGTTGGTTTCACCTATTTCTATAAAGACTTAGAGTCTTATATTTATAACGATCAAGTTTTATTTGATTTCACTGGCTTACCTAATGAGAGTGGTTTCACGCCTATTAGTAACATCGGAACCATGAGTCAGCCAACCAATGGTGAAGGTGGTACAGTCGACGGTACAGAATTTAGCTTCGTGTTAGATGGTGAGTTAATTAATGATACTTTAACTGGCTTTGGTATTGTCGGTAGTTTCTCTTGGACTGATTCTGACATTCAACCAGACGGACCAGACAGCAGCACTAGTTTGCCGGGCTTATCTGATGAAGTAAGAAGTTTGACCGCTTATTATGAAAAAGATGGTTTTTCTTTCCGTATCAGTCAACGTTATCGTTCAGCCTTTAGAGGTGAAATAGCACAATTATTTGGCAATCGTGGTTTCTCAGAAATATCTGATGATGAGCAAGTGGATGCACAATTTAGCTATGAACCACAAAGCGGTACTTTAGAAGGAACGACCTTCTTATTCCAAATCAATAACCTCACTAATTCACCTTATGAAACTAACTTAGGTACAACACTAGAAAACGGTGCAAATTTACCAGAGTTCTATGAAGAATATGGTCGTCAGTTCTTATTTGGCATGAACTATAAGTTCTAAACATTGTTTAGCTGAAGATTAAAATCCTTTATTAAGCTAGCGCTTTATAGAGGATTTTTTTTAGCTGATACATTTTCCAAATACTTTTAGAGAAAATAAAAAACATGAAATATAAACAACTAATATTTGCAGCTTTATCTTTTTTAATTATAAGTTGCTCTGAACAAGTTAATCAAACATCAGAAACTAATACCACCAATAGCAGCTTGCTTAATGAAGATGTTATTTTCTACCTAACCACGCCGGATCAGTCGGTATTGTTTCAACAGCAAACACTTAAAAATACGTTACTAGGCCACGAAAACCTAGCTAAAATCAAAGTATCGACAAACACAAGTTACCAAGAAATTGACGGTTTTGGCTTTTCACTTACCGGTGGTAGTGCAGAGTTAATTAATGCGATGTCGGCAGATGCAAAAAATAATTTATTAAATGAGCTATTCGGTACCGGACTAAATGACATCGGTGTTAGTTATTTAAGAATAAGCCTTGGCGCTTCAGACTTAGATGCCAAAGTGTTTTCATATAATGACCTACCTTTAGGTGAAAGTGATATTGCGCTAGACCATTTTTCTATTGATGAAGACAAAAAGAATCTCATTCCAGTATTGCAACAAATTCTAGCGATTAACCCAGAAATAAAAATTATGGCCTCGCCATGGTCTGCGCCCACTTGGATGAAAACTAACAATGCCTCTAAAGGCGGCAGTTTAAAAGCGGAATATTATGATGTTTATGCACAATATTTTGTTAAATATATTCAAGCAATGCAACAAGAAGGCATTATCATTGATGCGATAACCGTTCAAAATGAGCCATTACACCCTGGTAATAATCCAAGTTTGTACATGGAAGCTGCAGACCAAGCTGTGTTTGTGAAAAGTGCGCTAGGTCCATCATTTAAGCAGGCTAATCTGGCTACCAAAATCATTATTTATGATCATAATGCCGATCGACCTGATTATCCTATTGCCATTTTAGATGATGAAGATGCCAACCAATATATTGATGGCTCTGCTTTTCATCTTTATGGTGGAAAAATTGAAGCTTTGAATCTAGTTCACCAACAACATCCCGATAAAAACATTTATTTTACCGAGCAATGGATTGGCGCTCCGGGTAATTTTCCAGAAGATATTAAGTTTCATACTAGAGAGCTTATTATTGGGGCAACGCGCAACTGGAGTAAAACAGTTTTAGAATGGAATTTAGCCGCTGATCCCAATTCACAACCGCATACCGATGGCGGCTGTACTCGCTGTTTAGGTGGCATTACTCTTGATGGCGACCAGATAACAAGAAACCCAGCCTATTACATTATTGCCCATGCGGCTAAACACGTGCGTCCTGGCTCTGTGCGAGTTACTTCAAACAGTAGCAATGAATTACCGAATGTGGCATTTAAAACGCCAGCGGGAGAAGTTGTGGTGATTATTATTAATAATGGCGCGAGTCCGCAACATTTTAGTATTGACGTTGATGGCGAAGAAGTGATGACTTCATTAGCAATGGGCGCAGTAGCGACCTTGGTATTTCAGAAAAACTAATCGTTAAAAGTCATCTTTAAAATAAAGAATCAGTCCAATGACGTTGGACTGGTTCTCAATGAAAACATTGATATTATTTGGATTTGGCCAAGCAATGTTGTGCTATAAACTCAGTGTGGCTCGGTAAATTAGTTAAGCAGTTTTTGATCACCGCTTGGGTGTTATTTACAAAAAACTCAAGCTCTTGTTGAGTCTTTAAATCAACAAATGGATCGTATTGCATAGGTAACATGTTTTGTCCTACCAAGACTTGCACCCAACTTTCTTCACGAAACAATTCATCTGCTTGCCTTTCAACACGACCATAGCCTTGAAATATATCCAACTTTTGCTGCAATGAATCAGGAATAGTCATGTTTTTGCAGTAGCGCCAAAACTCACTATCGTCTCGTTGAGTGACTTTATAATGGGCAATAATAAAGTCTCGTATTTTTTCAATTTCAAAATCGGCTTGTCGATTATAGTGGTCGATGTTTGCTTGGTTAAAGCTATTATCCGGAAACAGGTTAACTAAGCGTGTTATAGCCGTTTGCACAAGGTATAAGCTAGTTGACTCTAACGGCTCTAAAAAACCTGCCGACAAACCAATAGCAACGCAATTACGATTCCATGCTTTTTTGCGTTTGCCTGTGGCAAATTTAATCAGACGCGGTTCAGCTAACATCTCACCATCTAGATGCTTTATTAAAGTATCTTGTGCTTGTTGTTCAGTAGAAAACTCGCTGGCATAAACATGACCATTGCCAGTACGATGTTGTAAGGGAATACGCCATTGCCAGCCTGATTGATGGGCTGTAGAACGTGTATAAGGCAACAGCGGTTCGGTACGTTTGCTGGGCACTGCGATGGCGCGATCACAAGGCAGCCAATGACTCCAATCCTCAAAACCTGTTTTAAGCGTTTGCTCAATTAATAGACCACGCATCCCTGAACAATCTATGAACAAATCGCCCGAAATCTCTTCACCATTAGCTAATAGCAATGATTGTATAAAACCATTTTCTGGATGTTTTTTTACTTGAGTAATTGTTCCCTCAGTACGTTGCACACCGAGTTTTTCGCTAAAACTTCTTAAAAAACGGCCATAAAGTCCGGCATCAAATTGATATGCATAAGCGACATCACGTAATGGCGATTTTGACATATCAGCTCGAGCAGGTGAAAAACTATTAGCTAAAGCAATTTGATTATTAATTGAAAAATCATCAAGAGAATGTACTTTTTGTTGGCTTTTTAATTTTAGCCAATATTGATAGAAACTTAACCACTCCCATTGACGCCCTATTGGACCAAAGCCATGAAGATATTGCTCGCCAATTCCACCCCAATTGCAAAACTGTATACCTAACTTAAAGGTGCCTTGGGTTGCTTCAACAAATTCTTTTTCATTTATTCCCAAAAGATTATTAAAAGTTTTAATGGCAGGAATAGTCGCCTCACCAACACCGATAGTGGCAATACTGTCTGATTCAACTAAACGAATATTATACTTTCCTTGCGTCATTTTTGCTAAAAACGCTGCGCTCATCCAACCTGATGTTCCGCCACCAACAATAATGATATCTTTGATGTTTGCCATAGACACTCAGCCCTCTATTTGCTTACTTATGAAATGAAAATCGTTCGTCAAAAATAATGTTTATCACATGAGTAATTTTAGCTTTTGTGATGGAGTATTTCATTGGTTTATGCGTTCGTTTGCTAATTCGAACGTTCTAAATACCTACCTTTCGATGAGAAAAACGAAATATAAGAATTAGTTTGTATGATGAAATCAGTAATAACTGACTAAACGATATATGGATAGATAATGAAATCTAAAATACAAAATAAAAAACTATATCCTACAGGTAGAGTGGCTATTTTAGGCGCAGTACTTATTGGACTATTTTCATGTAGTGAAAGTGATAATAAGGCAGAGATTGACCCTTCTATTTTAGTTATTGAAGAGGCTCCACCGATTGTGGTGAGCTATTCACAATTAAAAACTAATGGCACCGAGTGGCAAAACCAAGAAGACCAAAAAGTAGATTTGCGTGGCATAAACTTGGGTAACTGGCTGGGTATGGAAATGTGGATGTTCGGTTCAGATGCCCCTATCGGTGATGGTATTGAAGACCAATGTCGTTTAGAAAGTAAATTAGAGGAACGTTTTGGTGCGGAAGAAAAGGATGGCGTTATTAAGAGCCATCGCGATAGCTGGATCAAAGAAAGCGATTGGGATCAAATGAAAGCGGCTGGTTTTAACTTGATTCGCGTTCCATTTTTGTTTGATTTAATTGAAGATCCAAATAACCCGTACACAATAAAGACAGATGCATGGCACTATTTAGACCAAGCGATTGCTGCCGCTAAAGCGCGTGAAATGTATGTATTACTTGATTTACATGGTGCAGTAGGCCGCCAAGGTTGGGAGCAACATACCGGTTGTGCCGACAAAAATGAATTATGGGATAACGGCGAATATAAATTACGTACCGCGTGGTTGTGGCAACAAATCGCTGAAAAATACCAAGGAGAATCAACGGTAGCTGGTTACGGTTTACTTAATGAACCTTGGGGCACAGATGCAGAAACCTTAAAAGAGGTTGTGGTTGATTTGTATGATGCGATTCGAGAAATTGATCAAGAGCATATTGTGGTATTCCCTGCCCATAATGAAGGCGGTATCTCTGCTTATGAAAAACCTGCTGATGCAAACATGAATAATGTTGCCTTTGAGCATCATGCTTATCCCGGTATTTTTGGTTGGGGTGAAATTGGCTATCAAGTACATAGAGACTGGTTAACTTGTGGCGAGTTTGGTGATACTGGCGTGTGTGATTTGGCGCAAACACTCGTTGATGTTGACTCACCGTTATTAATTGGTGAAATGCAACCATGGACAGGTCTTGGTGAGTTAGGTGGTGATATTACCCGAGCAACGTTTGATCGTTACAACGAGTTAGATTGGGCAGTAACGGCTTGGTCATATAAAACCACGTCATTTGCTGGTGGCTTAGGTCAAGGTCCTTGGGGCTTAGTGACTAACAGTGGTGACCAATTATTAGTAAAAGCACAAACATGGGGTTGTAATGACTGGGAGTCGACATTTGATAATGCCTGTGATGTTTCAGCAAGAAGTACCGTGCCTTATACGGGAGAAGGTAGCAAAACCATGTACTTGGTTATCAAAACGGGTGCTTTCAATGGGACCGACGTAACCTATGACAACATCGCGTTAACTGATGATGCCACCGGCGATAATATTTTGCATAATGGTGATTTTGGTAGTAATGAAGATTGGACTGAATTAGCAATTTGGGGCGACCCTCGTACTTATGATTTCAATTATAACGCTGGCGAATTTGCTGGTAGCGATACCGGTGAAGCATTACGCATCACCTCAGCTGCAGGTAACCATAGTTTAATTTATCAAGCTATCGATGTGGTTGGTGGTCAGTCATATACCATTTCAGGTAAATTTAAAGATAATGGAGATGCAAACAACGATATGTGGGCTGAAGTTTATTTAGTATCAGAAATGCCGGAAGAGTGGGTTGATGTCACTGGGCGTGTCTTACTTGATGTTGATGTTAATAGCAGTACCTTAGAAGAAATCAATGCCTTCTTTACTTCATTTGGCAATATGGATTATGTGATTAACCAAGCGGTTATTGATAATTTAACCACAGGTGAGCCATCAGCTATTTTTGCTAGCATTCCAGGCAAAGCGGGTAATGTTGAAGTGCTTGTGACTGAGGTTGAAAACACTCTTTCATGGGAAGCATCATCAGGTGAAGTTACCGGTTATGACGTTTATCGTTCAACCTCGCCATCCTCAAACTTCCAAGTAGTATCAGAACAAACAGAAACTACGTTTGTAGATACTGATATTGAAGCTGAGACTGTGTATTACTACTATGTTATTGCTTTTAATGAACTTGATGAAGGTTACCCAAGTATTACAGCCTCTACAGGCGAAACAATATTGCAAGTACCAGGTCGTCTTGAAGCCGAAAATTACTCAGCAGCGCATGCTGGTGTTGAAACTGAAGCAACAGGTGATGCTGGTGGTGGTTTTAATATTGGCCACTTTGAAATAGGTCGTTGGGTTGAATACCAAGTAACAATTGAAACTGCTGGTGAATATACAGTTGAGTTTCGTGTAGCTTCAGAGCCAGGTAGTGATGGCTTTGAAATATTGCTAGACGATACTGTATTAGATACTGTAACGGTTGATGCTACGGGTGGTTGGCAAGCTTATCAAACTAAAACGGTTACTTTAACCTTGCCAGCAGGTGAGGCCTCGTTAATTCTGAATTCTGTGGGTGACCAATGGAACTTGAACTGGATTAATTTTATTAAAAACTAAGTGTTACTAATGTGAACTATTGAGTATTTGTTGTTGAAGTAGGCTGTTAAAACTTGCGTTTTAACAGCCTAAAAATAGGAAGATAATAAAATAGCTCTACTTTTTGCTTATTAACTCAAAAGATATCTTGCTTCAGCCTAAAAGTTAACTTCAGGCAACTGACATGGGGTAGCCCCAAATTAAGGCTTAAATTCCATCTCACTTTGTGCCCCTTTCCGCCTTAGAAAATGATTTTTAGACCATATACTCTATGGCGCTAATGAGATGGTCCGCCTCCCCTAAACTACACTTAGGTGCAGACTATTAAATGAGGAGAATCATCATGTCTACTATTAACATTCTTGGTATTGATATAGGAAAGTTTACCTTTCACCTGGTTGGCCATGACTTATCTGGTCGAGAAGTTTATCGTAAAAAGTTTAGTCGTCCAAAACTGATTCAAGTACTTTCTACTATCGAGATAACAACTATCGCTATGGAGGCCTGTAGCGGCTGTCATTGACTTGCAAGAAAGTGCCAAGAATTTGGGCATAAAGTGCTACTCATACCACCACAGTATGTTAAACCTTATGTCAAAACGAACAAAAACGATTTCATTGATGCTGACGCCATTGCAGAGGCAGCAACTTGACCAACTATGCGCTTTGTAAGCGTTAAAGCTGAATCATCTCAAGTAATATCAGTTATTCAACGCATACGTTCAAGTTATGTAAAAGATAGAACGGCTTGCATATCACGGATTGGAGCAACGTTATTAGAATTTGGTATGAGCTTTCCTAAGTCTCACGCCAAAATGAAAGTATTATTCCAATGGCTAGCTGAGCATGGCGAGCCAATACCACCGATGTTGCTTTTAGAGTTAAGAGACCACCATGACTACTACTTGAAACTTAATCAACTGATTTTGGCTCAAGAGAAAAAACTCAAAGAAATAGTTGACCTTGACGAACGAGCTCAACTACTCAAAACAATCCCATGAGTGGGGACTCTAACAGCTAGTCGTTGCTTATCAGACATAAGTACCGCTGTTGATTTTAAAAATGGAAGGCATTTAGCTGCCTGGCTTAGTGCCTCGTCAGTTTTCAACTGGAGGTAAACCAACATTACTAGGTATAAGTAAACGAGGGAATAAAGGCTAACGAGAGCTATTCATTCACGGCGCAAGAGCTGTTCTTGTTAGGCCAGAAAAAGCAGTAGCCGTTTTTGGTAACTGGATATTAGAATTACTATCGAGAAAACATTTTAACGTTGTGGTAATCGCGTTAGCCAATAAACTAGCACGTATCGCCTGGTCGGTACTTTCAACCAAACAATCATTCGAAGTTAGAGTGCAAGCCTGATTTGAAAATAATGATAAAGATGACAAAACGGTTAGACCACTGGATTGAAGACCTGTGGGGCGTTACAGCAACATAAGTAAGTATGCTTACTCGCTTTTGAGGACAATCTAGCGCGGATCTCATCGTGGAGCTGGGCCTACTGTATTGGGTAACCAACAAAGACTCCGAATACATTAGCGCAAACCAACTACGTTATCGATATTATTACTTGCAATATTGAGGCGGACCATACATAACGCCCCCCAAGCGAGATAGCGTCACCGTCCACTTCAAACCCTTAGTGATCTTTAGTACATATTTTTATCAGCAAACCATTGTTCTAAATATTCAATGCACTTTACTAACTTTGCTGGCACAAAAGCCCTTGCTGGATATAAAGTATACAGGGTTAACATCGGCTTTTTTGAATCAGCTAATACTTCAACAACTTGACCGTTTGTTAATGCTTGTTGATAGACAAAGTCAGGGATAAAACCAAGTCCAAGACCTTGTTTTATTGCCTCCATCATAAACATGGTGTTATTAACGCGTAGGCTACCTTTAACCACAATACCATCTTCAATAGGCCAGACATTTTTACCTTTAAAATAACTATAAATAAAACAATTATGATCTTTAAGATCTATCGGAAGCGCAATATTCGGGTGTCTCTTAATATAATCTGGTGATGCGCAAATCCTATATGTAAAACGTGTCAATGCTCTGCCAACATAATTAGAATCTATCGGTATACTTGAGGCACGAAAACCTAGATCAAAACCTTGCTCTACCAAATCAATACTCTCATCCCCTAAATGAATATCAAGTTCGATTTCAGGATTATCGCGCATAAAGTCGGCAAACATTGTTGATAAGTCTGTGATCCCAAGTGCCATTGGGGCATTTATCTTAAGTTTACCGCGTAAGTTCTCCTGTAAATCTTGTACAAAACTATCGGCGTCATCGAGTTTTGATAATATCTCTCGTGCTCGTTGCAAATAACCTTCGCCAGCATGGGTCAATTGTACATTTCGCGTAGAACGATGTAATAAACGCGCACCCATGTCGCTTTCAAGACGGCCAATCTCTTTACTAACCATTGATTTAGATGAGTTTACTTGCTCTGCTACTCGCGTAAAACTGCCTAAATCGGCTAATCGAACAAACAGTTGAATTGCACGTAGTTTAACCCCTCTTCCACGGTGTTATCATCTCTGCATACGTGTGCACCCTTGCTTTACGTTGTTGAGTTGTTGCTTTAGGCCAAACCGCCCAATGGATGTATATTTTAGAGTTAGTTGTGTGCACTTTAAAAAAAGGAGCTATAACTCCTGTGTTAACATCTTCGCCTAAAAGGCGTAAATGTAACGCTTCTTTGTTTTGAATAGCCCACCACTGATAATATCCATCGATTATTTCTTTCGCTTGTTTCGCGTTTTGAGCGATCAAGTCCCGTATGGATTCCTTTATTTTTTCAAATCCACACCCCATTGTATTTTCAGACACCATAATTTCTCCAACCTTTCTTCAGTAAGGTAATTCTACACATAGGGAATAATTAGATACCCGAGTTAGCCTTGTTTTTTTGCACGCTTAAAAGGGGTGTTGATTTACAAGTTACTTTTAGGGCAGTAGCCCCAATAACATATGTTTGTATATGTATTAGCTGTATGCATCCCCACGTTCCTGCATACTTATCAGAATGCAGAGCCCAGCCTAAGACCAGTATGCAAAGTTACGTTACTAGTTTTTAGTTTTAGGGGGTTACCACAAAAAACGCCATGATTGATGCACTACGCTAAGACCAGTATGCAGCATTGTGAACCACAAGCTTTATTGATAAAAAGGCCTCAAAAAAACAGGAATGATGCACTGCGCTAAGACCCGTATGCAGAACTGTGAATTATGGTTTCATGCGTCAACTTAAAAAAAAGAGTGGATATTGTATACTGTATTCGTATTTGTGGCCTATATACCTATAATTCTGGTTTCATTCCGTATTAACCACTAATAAAAGACGGCTAACTCGGGGTCATATTATCGAAGGTTGTGTAAAATAACCGCTAGAAGTCCTGCAGGACTTCTGGAGTTTGTTTTTTTATGGATCACCTCAACCGGGTAGGTCTAATTAGTGTGCTAGACGTCCTGCAGGACGCCCACAGGACGTCTAGCAATTTTTATGTAAAAGTTATGGATCAAATACAGGGTAAGATTACGTATGTTCAATAAATGAGCTGTAAAACTTTCTCTGCATAATCAGTATCGAGTGCGGCTTTAAAGCGCTTAGCTTTCAGGCCTTTTTTACAGCTCCTTTCAAGTTTACCGACATGTTTTCAGCGGCATTCGACCGCCTAACTCGACTCAAGTCTTCATTGAAACTTACGTCAAGCACCCAGTGTAGCTGATTCTCAATGCTCCAATGCTTTCTAACTGCATTGCCAAACACTTTGGCATCAGCATCTATTGAGCAGATAAAGTAACGGATTTCTTTACTTACTTTTCCATCTACATGCCGCTCTGATTCAGCCATTCCCACAGTTATTAACCCATCCCATTGTGATGTTAAATCATTAATACTTGTAAGAACATCCGTGATCCAATACGTGCCCACTATCGACTTCTTCATAATGCTCATGTGCTACATTTTTAAATTCATCACTTTGACAAATTGTAAAAAAATCCATAATCGAACGGTGTAAATGTCCTTGATTACCTTTAACGGCAATAACGTAGTCTGCTTCTTTATTACGTATTTTTTTAGCTATTTCCTTTTGACATCCCATCGCATCAATCGTGACAATACTCCCCTTGATATCGAGTAAATCAAGCAGTGCTGGGATAGCGGTTATCTCATTTGATTTCTCTGCGGTTTTAATTTGGCCTAATACAACACCATTATTAGCAGCAAAGGCACTAACCATGTGGATTGCGCTTTTCTTTGATTTCTTGTCATAAGAGCCTCGAACGGTCTTCCCATCGATAGCAATAACTTCTCCCAGAGTGTCTTACTGTGCTGATTTCATCCAGCTAATGAAACAGCTTTGCATCGCTTCTGGCTCTATCGAAGACACAACTCGTGCGATGGTGTCCTGTACGGGAATGCCATTCTCAAAAGAGCCATATTTTTTTAATAGCTCAATTTTGTTATGAGCGACTTCTTCAATTGATTCCCAGCCATCTGCGCCGCAGATCACTCCAACCACAAGTGTTAAAAGAATATCGTGAAGCATATGATCTACCTTTGACTGTTGGCGATGATCAGGGATTGACGAAAAGTGTTCGTTAAAGGCAGATAGCATTTTAGACTCCTATGGATAAGGAGCCTATTTGATCACAATTTGGCTTAAAATGGAAAGTTCATGATCTTACCCTGTCCCATCCCCCTACAAGACGAAAATAGCTATTCCACAGGGGGGATAAGTAAATATTTATTAATTACTACATACTACGGTGAACATTTAAACTAAACCTAACAATGTAGCGAACAAGTTCGATATGTATAACTTTAGCAACGAAAGCCGTTCATTTCACATATTTAGCGGATAATTTTACTAAAAAAACCAGATTAAATCGTAGCTAAAAAAATCTGAACGAATATGGCACTTTATTATCGACTATTCTTTTTACTCCTCAAAATTTTTCTATGCCACCCTTTATAGTATGTCCTTTCAAATATTATTTTCCATGTATTCAATGGGTTGATACACCCGTCTCAACCCTAAAAGCCAATTAGTAAAAATGACTCAACAATAAGAGCTAACACCATATAAACAAAGGGTTTTAATTGGTTGGCACACCCATTGCAATTGTTCTCGTATCTTTAAACAGAGGGTGCAACTATGAACAATAAGAACAGCTCTATCTCACGTCGAAAATTTTTAAGCAGCGTAGGCTGCGGTGTTGCTGGAACCGTCGTAGCAACGACTATGATTGGATGTGCAACAGCTTCAGAAGATAAAACCAGCGTAATCAGCATGCCCGAATCAGGTCATATCAGCCAAACGTTGTTAGTCATGGCAAAAGACA
>MAAC01016308.1_pt1 | contig 21705 bp, 17 predicted proteins | sample 1115981 | NCBI WGS metagenome assembly MAAC01 (sample SAMN04961126, study PRJNA320927) | seawater metagenome | isolation source: sample BD02T64 sea water enriched with oil for 64 days | place: USA:Gulf of Mexico | collected 2013-07-27
TAACTTTTGGCATAATCAGGCTTTGAGCTATTAATGCACAGTATTGCTTCATCCATTTCTCGGCCTAAAATAAACTCAATAACGTGCTGTAGCAACATCAGCATTGCCTCAACAAAAATCATATGGGCAGTTTTTAGGTTCTGTGTCAGTGTTAAGCGAATAATATATTTATCATCACGGATCATGGGGTTGTACAGGATAAATGGAGTGCGTATATGACTGTATTTTTGGAAAATTTCGATAGCGTCAGATAATGTGGGGCTATTGATGGCAGCCCAACCAACCGGGCCATGAGTAGAAGGGTGAAGCAAAGAGCCTAATAGTAATCCTATGGCGGGGTTGCCGGACATTTTCTGAGTATTCAAAATAACGGATACAAACTGATCTAGTGAAACATAATCACTGTTATGCAATGTTTCGGAGGTTAGCCCAACTTCATGGAGGATTTTTTCCGTTGATATACCCTCGTTTTCCAATGTCCGTATGGCTATTTGGATATAGCTAACGGGCAATGTTTTTATTGTTGACATGCTGAGATGATGATGGGTTTCAATTGGTAACTCAGGAAGTTCGCTTAACTTGATTGTCACTTATTGACACCCATGTGTCAAATAATGACACTGGTCTGGCAGTGCTGATTGGACATATAATTACTGATCGAACGAAAAATAATGTTCGTTTATTCTAAAATATGAGGAGTATGTAATGGCGACAATAGAACAAGAATTGCCGAAAGAATCGCCGAGTGAGGCGTTGTTTCAGTCTTACCTTAAAGCACCAACACTAGCGATCCCAACTGTTTTGATTTTCATTGGCGTTATGGCCGGTCTTGCAACAGTCTGGTATTACGCATTAGCGGGAGCGCTTCCCTTGTGGCAAGGCGCGCTTATGAATGGTCTCTTAACGTATTGGTTGTTTAGCGTTATTCATGATGCGTCACACCATTCATTGTCTAGTATTAAACCGATTAATGAAACACTAGGTGCCATAGGCCTGTTTTTCTTATTTCCCTATGCGCCGATGGTTGCGCTTAGATGGGTGCATAACAAACACCATATCCATGCAAATGGCCCTATGGATCCTGACCGTTTTGAACATGATGCAACATGGTGGCAAGCACCATTCAAATGGTCTTTCTTTGACGGATATTATATTTATTACTTCTTTAAGTACGGAATGAAAGTTGTAAAAAGGCATTTGGTGAGCCTTATCATGTACTACTCAGCTCTAGTGGCTTTGTTTGTTACGGCATTGTACTTTGGGTATGGTTACGAGTTATTTATGTTGTGGTTTATACCGTCACGCATCACCGTATTTTTGATTTGTGTTGTGTTTGTTATTTTGCCTCATGCGCCAGGTACAGTGGGCCAAGAACAAGATAAATATATGGCAACAACAATGCGTATGGGTTGGGAGTGGCTATTAACACCAGTATTGGTGTATCAAAACTATCACTTGATTCATCATCTCTGGCCAGAAATACCGTTTTATAAAATGCATAGGGCTTGGTATTTAAAGTATGACGAAATCAATGCTGAGAATATCAGTGTGCAAACTGCTTTTGGTGTAACACCGGCCAATATTGAATCTCATATTAATTTTGATCATTCAAAGCACCCAGTGGTACCAGCTTAAATAGCTCTACATAATGGTCCAATAAAAAAGCGCTTTTATAAGCGCTTTTTTATTGCTTGGTCGGAACTCATAGCTAAGGAAATTAACTAGTAATCGACGTTAGTTTTCTTTTTTATATGACACATAGTCCTGAAGCGGCATGTGCTAAGTCTTGATATTTATTACATATCGTAGGCAGTAGTGGTAGCTGCGCTTTACATGGATTATGGCGATGAAATATTTATGCTGTGGATTATTCCTTCGCGTATTTCATTTTTTTTGATATCAGTCGTTTTGTCATTAGCAAGTCAAACAGCATTTGGCATTGAACCGGCGAATATTGAGTCACATATGAATGTTGAACATTCAACATTTAAAGCGCGAGCATAGAGTTAAGTTTTAGGAAAGGCACAATAAAAAGGCTCCTATCTGGAGCCTTTTTATTGTGCTTGGGTTAGGGATGTTATGGTCGTATCAACACCTTTAAGGCATTATCAGACTTTTTATAAAAGGTTTCAAAAGCTTGATCAATGTTATCGAGGCTAAACTCATGAGAAAAATATTCAGCAGGGTTGATAACGCCGCGTTCCATGAGTCGTATGCCTTCCCACATAAAAGGCTGCACGTTGGCAAAACCGTTCATGTGTAAGCTGATATCGCGTAAAAAAACGTCGGCTAGCACTAAATTAAATTCTTGGTCACAAAAAACACCGATCGCGGCAATGGTGCCGCCAGGGCGTATGATGTCTATACACATTTGTAAGGTTTCTGGGTAACCGACTACCTCAATGACTTTATCAAAACCTCGGTTGCTGGTTAATGCGAGTGCTTTTTCTTTCCAACCTTCTTTAGTTGAATTGAAGGTAGTCGCACCTTTTTTAGCAGCAATAGCTAGGCGGTAATCAAGCTGATCAATGCAGATAACTTGCCCCGCAGACTTGCCCAAGGCAATATCCATTGCCAACAAACCGGTAGGGCCACAACCAATAATTGCGACGTTTTCGCCGGGTTGAATATCAGCCAGATTGTTGGCGATTATCGCAGACGGTAAGCTGCAAGAGAGTGAAATTGCCGATGCATCATCGATGGCGTCGGGTACTTTAATAGCATGTCCGTCGGCATACGGTAAAATCAACGCTTCTGTATGGGTGCCGTTTAAATCACCAAAAGGCATACCAAAACCATACACAGCTTTTTGTGTGGTTTCGCAATGTGCTGTTTGCCCCACTTCGCACATATAGCAATCACCACAAGAGCATGAGTAAGCCATAGAAACACGGTCACCTTTTTTGAATTTTCCTACGCCATTACCTACTTCGGTGACGCGACCGATGAGCTCGTGGCCAATTTGTGAATGTCCGCGTTCCAAAATAGGGTCCATTGCGCCACGGTACAAATGTAAGTCAGACCCACAGATGGATGTAGCGTTGACCTCAACAAGAATTTGATGGGGCTCTTCAATGCTAGGCTCGGGTTTTTCGCCGCAGCGAATATCTTCAGGACCATAATAAATGGCAGTTTTCATAGTTAACCCCTCTTAATTGTTTATTTAATTGTAGTGACTTAAATCATTAAACATTTAGTCATTTAATGACATAGATCATCTTATGAAAATATAGTACAGAAGAAAAGGCAAATACAGGGATCTACTTAAACGCTTTAAACGGACTAACGTTAGGTATTTAAGTTGTAGCAAGGTGGGTGGTTTGGTGTGCTCGGCACGTTAAATGCCTCCTGTTTTTTTTGGTTAGAACTAAGTGATTTTATCGAGAGGGAAAATGAAATTTCACACATTATTAATACCGTTTACTTGTGTAATGCTCGGAGCTTGTGAAGCACCTTTGGTGCTAGATGGCGTTGAGCAATCAAAAACAGAAGCCATCCATCGTACAGACCGTATTCAGGCGGTAGCCTCATCAGGCAATGACATTGTTGTTGCTGGTATTGGCTTTATTTTGAATTCTAGTGATTCAGGAGAAACATGGAGTCGTACCCAACCCGTGGGGTTACCGGCCTTTATTAGCGCAACGATTTGCCCTAACAAAGATCAAGTGGTTGTATCAGCTGAGAAGCAAGCGTGGGTATCAACCGATAGCGGTAAAACATGGCAAGCAAATGATTTAGCAACTGAAGAGGCACCACAGTTTCTTAGTTGTTCAGCTGACAATAGGTTATGGGTTGCTGCGAGTTTTAGCACGATCTTAAATAGTACTGATCAAGGACGAACTTGGCAGCAAACGACATTTGATGAAGATCTCATTCTTACGTATATAAATTTCTTTGATGCGCAAAACGGTATAGCCGTGGGTGAGTTTGGTAGTGTTTATAGTACTGTGGACAGTGGCGAGAACTGGGTTCAAAAAGACGAACCAATTCCAAACGACTTTTTCCCATTATCGGTTACTTTCGCTGACAGTTTACATGGTTGGGTGGGTGGTTCTAGTGGGGTAGTTTTCCAGACTAGCGATGGTGGGAGCACTTGGACAAGAGAGGCAACCGGTACAGATGCACCTATTTATGGTTTGTCGGCCAGTAAACTTGGTGTGTTTGCGGTAGGTGGTTTTGGAACATTTCTGGAAAGAAAACAGGGGCCGAATGAAGTGGCTATTTGGCAAGACTCAACAACGGTTGAGACAAGGTCTTATTTGCGTGCTCTTACACCCTTAGGTGATAAGGCGCTCATTTTAGGTGGTGGGGCAGGTACATTACAGGCATTGATTAATGGTGGTTTGGGGTATATGTCAATTGCCAACATTAAGGGCGGAGAATAATCATGGGTGCTATAACAAAGCAACTTAAAAAAATTGACCGTCTGGTGTTTGCATTTCCTAAAGTGACTGCATTGATCATTTTGGCGATTAGTACATTCTTTGCGATGCAAATTCCAGGGGTTAAGATGGTATCTAACTTTGCCGATTTATTACCGCAAGAACACCCCTATATTCAAACACATAACACGCTTACCGAAACGTTCGGTGGCGCGAATACGGTGATTGTGTCGCTAAAAGTAGACGAAGGGACTATTTTTACTAACGACGTGTTGAGCAGAATTAAACGCTTAACCGACAAAGTCGATGCGTTGCCTGCTGTGAATCATAATTTAGTTAATAGCTTAACGCATAGAAATACTCGTCGGGTGTGGTTAAACGAATATGGAACCATGAAGTCTGCGCCGTATTATGACCCACTTAAAGAGCATTATTCTGAAGAAGAGTTGCAGGCGATGCAAAATCAGGTTGTGGCGAATCCGCGCGTGTATGGCCTATTAGTTTCGCCAGATCTTAAATCTGCACTCATAAAAGGTACGCTAAATGAGGGTGACTTAGACTATGAAGAAGTCTTTAATGCGTTGGCAAAACTTAGGAATGAAGAAAAAACTGATGGGTTAACAATCTATGCCAGTGGCCAACCAGTATTAGTAGGCTGGGTAACAAGTTATGTTAGTGAGGTCATTCAAATTTTTGGCTATACCTTAGCCATTTTATTGATTTTGTTGGTAGCGTATTTTAGAAAGTTCTATGGTTTACTGTTACCCCTTATTGGTATCGCCTTGACGACGACTTGGGGCTTGGGAATGTTGTCGTTGTTGGGCTATAACCTAGATCCATTGATGCTAGTTGTACCATTCCTTGTATCTGCAAGGGCTATGTCGCACGGTGTTCAAATAGTGGAACGCTTTTATACCGAACTGGGTGAAAGTGGGGATAAACAAACAGCCGCACGTAATACCTTTGAGGGTTTGTTTAGGCCAGGCTCTTTAGGGGTTATTTCAGACGCTATTGGTTTGTTGCTTATTTCATTAGGCTCTGTGCCAATTAACGATAAATTGGCGATATATGCGTCACTTTGGGCGGGTAGTGTGATTGTTACGGTGTTGATTTTACTGCCTGTACTACTTGAGATTTTGCCGCACAAGCAAGCTAAAAACACTGAGCATGTGCTTTTGCAAAAATTATTTCCAGTTGTCTCCAAAATATCGTGCACCCCCAACGGTGCACTAGCAACGTTATTTGTTTCGTTTGGTTTAGTGATTGGGGGTGCCTATTTAAGTTCAAAGGTGCAAATTGGTGAGGCAGAGTCAGGCTCTCCATTGCTGTATGCGGATCATGACTACAATATTTCTTCTAAGGCGATAAACCAAGCGTTTCCCGGTTCGGAAGAAATGTTTATTTTGGCGCACTCCGATAAAGAACATGGTTTGAAACACCCCGATGCGATTAAAGCATTGGCTGATTTTCAAAACTATATGATGCTTGATCCTGAATTAGGCGGCACCAAAGGGTTGCCAGACTTGCTCTCTCAAGCCAGTCGGATTATCCGAAATGATGATCCGCGTTGGTTGGTGTACCCAAAAGATGAGTTTGAATCGGGTGGCCTAATGTTCGCTTATATGATGTCGAGTCCCATTCCGGGGGCCCTGTTAGAGTTTATTGATCCAGATGAACAAAACGCCAATATTGTTTTCTATTATAAAGATCATAAAGGTGAAACGATTCGCCGTGCTATCCATATGGTTAAAGAATGGAGCAATAGTGCAGCGGCACAAGTAGAGGGTTTCTCGCTTAAATTAGCGGGTGGCTTAATTGGTGTAACGGCGGCGGTTAATGAAGCGTCTTACCAAACCAACGTGATAGTTATCCCCTTGGTTTTTTTGCTTATATTGGTATTTGTTACTGCATTTTACTGGTCTATCCATGCGGGTTGGCTAATGTTGCTCGCGATGGGTTTTGCAACAACGTTAACGTATGCCTACATGGGCATAGTTGGGTTGGGTATTAACGTGAATACCGTACCTATCTTGGCTGCGGGCATTGGTATTGGTGTGGATTATTCCATCTACATCATGGATAAAATTAAAGAGCAGTACGCTAAGCTCGGTAACTTTGAGGCGGCTATTCAAAAAGCGATTAATACCACCGGTGTCGCAATTGGTTTCACTGCTTTTTCACTCATCGCGGGTGTCATTATGTGGGTGCTGTTATCAACCATGAGGTTTCAAGCGGATGCAGCTATGTTGTTAATTGTTATGTTGCTGCTCAACGCCTTGGCCGCTATGTTCTTAGTACCTGCATGGGTTATGACATTCAAACCAAAGTTTATTGTGGAGAAGTAATCATAAGTTCAAATCATTGATTTGGTGAAAATTTAAGTGGTAAAAGCGCTCAAAAAGTTGTTGCTGTTTTTTTGCGTTGCAATATCAAAGGCAGCATTAGGGGAAGCTTATAGGTAGTAAGTTTTTTTGAAATTAAAAAAAGAGTAGGGAGACACTATGAAGAATAAGAAATGGCATTCTAGGCCATTAGCTACTATTGCACTGATAGGGATGGCGGTACTGCCCTTGTCGCAACAAGCGGCTGCGGGCATTAATACAGGTGATGATACGTTGGAGATCAGTGGTTTCGTCGAAAATGCAACGTACTTTCGTGACCACGTTGGGTTGTCAAAATTCCGCAATACACTGCAATTAGAAGGTACAAAAATACTGGGTGGTATCGGTGCGTTTGATGAAGTTAGTATTAATGGCACTTTTCGTGCGACATATGACGGAGTTTATGACCTGAATTCTGATGAATATGGTGATGGTGCTGGTGGTGCAGTATTTTTAACGCCGGTAATACCTGCGACCCCTGCTGGTTTTAATGTAGCGCCAGGGGAAGGTATTCCGCTAGGTAACCTTACAGCACGCGGGCTTGATAATTCTGGTCTAGAAATTTTAGGTCAAAGTCGCCATAGCACCTCGGGAAATGGTGTGGAGTTGGTTGTTCCTGTGCGTCCGTGTGATAAAGACTCGCGTGGTTGTATCGGCGGGTATATGGATGACACATTAAATGATTTACGTTATTCAGATTTCAATGATCGTTGGGATTTTATACGTGAGTTATATGTAAACGCTGTGATTGATATGGACAGTGGTACGACTTTCAATTTAAGTGTTGGTAAAAAACAAGAAGTTTGGGGTCGTACTGATTTATTCCGCGTATTAGATGTCATCAACCCGGTTGATTATTCTAGGAATAATATTTATGACGAATTAGAAGATACGCGTATTCCTTTGTGGATGGCAACTGCTGAATGGCAGTTTGGTGCGAATAACTTATTGGATGACATGAATGTTCAGTTTGTTTGGATATTTGACAAGTTTAGGCCTAATAAGTTGGGTCAATCCGGTACGCCTAATCAAATTCTAGGTGCGGGCGAATTGTTTCGTTCGTTAAACCTATGCTGGGAAGAAGGCTGTACGACATCTGTATTTGCCGGTGCGGGACCGGATGATGCGAGTATTGCAACTAACTTTGGCCCTGGTGTTCTTGGTGTTCGTGATGCACACCTGCCTGACTGGTCTCTGGATAACACACAGTTAGGTGTGAAATTTGAGGGGGTTTATGGCGATATTGGCTTTTCATTAAATGCATTCTATACACGATCTCAGCTACCTTCATTGAGAGGGGGTATTCCATCAGACAATCCATTTACTGGATCAGCTCTAACAGGTGGTGCATATGGTGATGCGATTGAATCTCAGTTTTATAGCCATTTAATATCATTTGATATTCACTTTCCACGTGTCTTTTTAATGGGTGGTTCGCTGGATTATTATTCAGACCCACTAAAAACGGCATTCAGAGTTGAAACAGCATGGACGAAAGGTGAGGAGTTTGCTGACACGACTCAAGAGAGGCTTTTTTCTGAATCTGAAGTGGCGCGTTGGGTAATTGGTGCGGATCATAATTTGTTTATTCGCTCGATTAATAAAAATAAAGCGTTCTTAATTTCTTTCCAAACTTTTGGGCAGCATATTCTGCAACATCAACGTGAAACCCATAAATTTGGTGAATCTGGCATGCCTGATAGAAAAGACAATTATATTTCTACCTTGTTAACCAAAGGCTGGTGGATGAATGACCGTTTTAGTGCACAAATAATTCAGGCTTACGATTGGGGTGCTCAGGCTTACGTGGTCTCACCATCTATTGACTGGTTGATTGATGATCATTGGCGTTTCCAGTTAGCTGCGAATATCAAGTTTGATAACGGTGCTGAAGATTTTTCTGACTGTACTAAATGTAATCCATTTGCACCATTCACTGTCTCATCTGACCCTATTCATGCGACAGGTATGTCAGGCGATGCTGGTTTAGGTGGCTATGAGCCATTAGGTCGTTTCATTGACGGGCCTATCGGTACGGCACGAAATGAAGATGAAATTCAAATGACAATTCGTTACCGCTTCTAAGGGACGCTAATAAAGCAGCATTCACTTAGTTGAATGCTGCTTAGGTAAAAACTCTAGGACTAAGTATTGATTTAAGGAGATTTAAATAAGATGAGAAAAATGACAAAAAGTTTATTTGGCGCGGCGCTATTAAGTGTAGCTGCAAGTGCGTCGGCAGTGACGGATGCAGATATTGATAATTCGTTCCAACCATATACGAACGGCTTCCCCGTAGCAGACGGTGTTGTGGCTGGTTTGGTAATTAATAAGGCTAATGTGGATAAATATGCAAGCGTCCTAGACGCTGGTATGGTTAAGCATATTAAAGATGATTGGGTAGAAATCACGGTTGGTGACTCACAGGATATTATCCTTAATCAAAGTTATATTGATGCCACTAAAGCGGGTTCTCAAAATGTAAAGCTTGGTGCTAAAGTTGGCGAAATAGAAGGTTATGTTGCTGGCCGCCCATTCCCAATAGAGCCCAATCTAGATGACCCTCGTGCAGGTGAAAAAATGGCCTGGAACTTTCAGTACGGTTATAACTGGGGCGATGGCGCGGCTATTTCACCGTTCTACTGGAAATACCGAAATATGAAAACAGCGCAGGTTGAACGGACAATTAAGTTTAATTTTTATTTCCTAAATTTAATGCACCGCGTGAACCATGAGCCTAAACCTGAAATTACGCCGAACCCAAGTAAATTGTTCCGTGCTATTTATTTGAATGTATCAGAGCCTTTCGATGTTAAAAACACACAGTTGTTGATTCACCGTCATAAAAACGATTTAAAACGTGATAACGCTTGGTTGTACCTAGGTTTTCAACGTCGTGTGCGTCGTTTAGCAACGGGTCAAGTGACCGACTCTTTCCTAGGTTCTGACATTATGATTGAAGACTTTGAAGGTTATAATGGCCGTATATCTGATATGAACTGGACCTTCAAAGGCACAAAAAACATGTTGTTGCCTGTGTATGATTCATCTAAACAAAAGCGTACCGATGAGTTTAAGGAATCTGATGGCTATACCTACACAACGTATCATGGGAAAGGCGGTTGTTTCCCAAACGTGAATTACTCATTAAGGAAAGTATATGTTGTAGAGTCTGTGCCGATTGACCCTAACCATCCAATAGGTAAACGTGTGCATTATATGGATGCGCAAACCTTCACATTGCCACGTACGGTCACTTTTGATCGTCAGGGTAAATATTGGAAATCCTGGATGATCGGTCAAGCACACCCAGATACTCACTTACCTGCGAACAAGGGTAGTGGTGTTGCAATTGACGATGCCTTTGGCATGATGGATGTGCAGGCCATGCATTGTACAACTGGCCAGTTTAAAGGTATTGTTGATCCAACATTGGTTAAAAAGAAACAATTTAGCGTGCAGTATATGCGTTCATTTGGTAAGTAATTTTTTATAGTAGGGAATTACAAAAAAAAGCCGGCGGTTACGCCGGTTTTTTTTGTAATCAGGTTAATGAGGAGATAATGCTTCATCAGCTAATAAAAATGAGGCTGATCATATTTATAGGAAAAATAGAGTGACTCATGATAAAAAAAATGAGATTGATCACCTTTGCGCGAGAAACAGAATAATGGGTTAAAAAAAAGTGTTAGATTAACAACTGGTTACAATTAGAGGAAGAATAATGGGTAAGAAACAAGATATAGATTTTGCAAGTTATTTAATTGACGATAAAGAGAACGGCATTTATCGGGCGGACAGAAAAGTATTTACTGATCCAGAAATTTATGAATTAGAAATGAAATACATCTTTGAAAAAAACTGGGTGTATTTGTGTCATGAAAGTCAAATAAAAAACCCCAATGATTTTTTCACTGTATATATGGGTAAACAACCCGTTATTGTGACGCGTGATAAAGACGGTGAAATTCATGGTTTCATTAATGCCTGTACTCACCGTGGCGCGCAGCTAGTTAATACTGGGTGCGGCAACAAAAGAAAAATGGTCTGCCCTTTCCATATGTGGACGTTTGATATGAAAGGCAAGCTGCTTGACTGTGGTGAGCACAAAGGCAACGTTGGTTATAGTGATAGTTTTAGTAAGGATGACTTAGGTCTACAAAAAATTGGTAATATCGAAAGTTACCGAGGTTTTGTATTCGGTGTTTTAGATGATAATGCGTGCACTCTAAAAGAGTTCTTAGGTGAAACGACGCAGTCAATTGATTTAATGGTTGACCAGGCCGATGAAGGTCTTGAGATTCTGCCAGGAAAAACGACTTATACATACAATGGTAACTGGAAGTTACAAGCCGAGAATGGCGTTGATGGTTATCATTTAGAAGCAATTCACGGCAACTATGTGATGACAATTGCAAACCGTAAGAAACTGCAAGCCGAAAATGACGCGGTTAAATCTGCTGACGTAGGTGCATTGGCTAGTGGTACTGCTGAAGAGCTTCCAGGTGGGTATTATCATTTTGGTAATGGTCATGTGATGTTATGGGCAAAATTTCCAAATGCTTCTGATCGGCCGCTTTATGTGGGTGGAAAGATGCCTGAGTTGCAGAAGAAGTTTGGTGAGCAAAGAGCTGAATTTATGGGCGGCTATTTACGAAACACCTGTATCTATCCAAATATGTTTTTAATGGATCAAATGAGCACGCAAATTCGCCATTTCCGTCCTGTTTCAGTCGATAAAACTGAAATTACTACTTATTGTATTGCCCCTGTGGGTGAGTCTGATGATGCGCGAGAACGTCGTATTCGCCAATATGAGGATTTCTTTAACGCAACGGGTATGGCAACGCCAGATGATTTAACGGCATTCAATAATAGCCAGCTTGGCTTTATGGGTGAAAAGGCGCGTTGGAGTGATATGTGTCGTGGTGCGAAAAATGTTGTTGAAGGTCCTGGGCCATATGGAAAAGCTTTTGGGATCAACCCTGAAGAATCAGGTACAAACCTTGAAGATGAAGGGCTGATGGTAGCGCAGCATAAAAACTGGGCGGATATGATGAATAAAGCACAGGCGGAGGAGAAATAAGGTGGATGCTTCTACAAAAGAACAAGCAATAGACGTAATTATTAATGAATCGGCTGCTCTTGACCATAGGCAGTGGGATGAATGGGTTAATTTATATACAGAAGATGCGACATATTGGATGCCCGCTTGGATTGATGAGCATACTTTAGTCAGTAACCCTAAAAGAGAAATTTCATTGATTTATTATGGAGACCGTTCGGGCTTGGAAGACAGGGTCTTCAGAATTCGTACAGAGTTGTCGTTTGCGACGACGCCACTTCCACGCACTTGCCATATGAATTCAAATTTTAGAGTGTCTGAAAATGATGCGGGTGAAATAGTTATTCATTCGTCTTGGGTGACGCATTGTTATAGTTTAAAAGTTTCACGTGCTGCATTTGGTGTGCAAGAGCATCGTTTACGTAAAACCGACGATGGTTTGAAGATTTGTTTTAGAAAAATAACCCTACATAACGATATGGTTGATACAGTGCTGGATGTTTATAATATTTAGTTAAGAGTGATGTTGTTTTAATAAAAAGCCCGCGTAATAATTTGCGCGGGCTTTTTTTGTGTGTGGAAAAGCTAAACTAAAAAGAAATGACCGATTTCTAAAGCTTAGAGATTGGTATGGTAGAAAGCGTCTCTAAAAGCATCATTAATTGTGTTTGTTGTTTAAAATACTGATATAGCTAGGGTTGATTAGGTCGGGCGCGGTCCAGCCATCAATGTCATATTCGCTCAAGCATTTATCTGCAAAGCCTGTTAACTGGTCGGCCAGTTACTACTTGGACAGAAGATCTAATTGGTGGTGGTATTTTCTATCATACCGGCGTGTTGAATGAGGCATTTACAACGCTCTATACCTAGTTTAGCTGCCACGAAATTAGTTGGATTAATATTTAAAAGGCCGTGTATTTTTAGCACGGCCTTTTAATTTTGCTTGAGATGTGGGTTTTTAATTATTGTGGTTTCCTACTTCTCAATAATTAGTTTCAATTTTTAAGGGTTTCCGAAGGTTTTTCAAAATAAAGACGTTGATAGAGCATTGAGAAGTGGCTGGCATGTTGAAAACCAAATTTTTCGGCGGTTTCTATGACCGATGTTTTTTTAGGCGTAGATTTGATAAGAACATTACGAACGAGCTCTAGTTTTTTATTGCTGACGAATTTCATTGGGCTGATATGAAAAAATTTCGTGAAATTCATTTCGAGAGAACGCCTGCTAGTGCCGGTGCAATTAACTAAATCATTCATTGTAATATTATTATGGATATTTTCTTCAATGTATTCAATGGCCTGTTTTATAGAGTGAGGAAGAATTTGAGCTCTTTTAGCTTGTCTTAGTTCGGGCATAGAGAGGGTGAGAGCTTCAAATAATAAGTTTTCACAATTCCTTTGCATATAATTTGACTCCATCAGTAATGGATTGCCTTTATTGGTGGAATCAATATAGTTAATTAGGCTAGAAATGGCCATGGCACCGTTTGCAGTTGGGCTAAGTTTTATTTCTTTACTTTTCTCAGGAAATTTAGAACATATTTTGAAGTATTCCTTAAGAGAAGCAGGGTCAATAGTAATTGTTATGGCTTGACTAAGGTGTTCCCAAATAACATTGACATTGCAAGAAGGAGGTACTATGAGAAATTCATTTGGTAGTATGGTTTCACCGGTGTTATTGCTATAGATTTTGCCCTTGATGGGACACAATAGATGATAAGTTGTTAGTGGTATAGACTGGATCATGGCTTCCATACCCATTGAAACGTGATGTATGTCGCTGCCAGCTATATGTTGTGAAGTGATTAAGGTTTCTCCGATGTTTGCCTTTTTAGCTTTTAACGTATGTTCGTCCATATTATTTACGTTGTTAATATAATCACAGATTATATTTGGGGACCGAGATGATATTAGCTTCTTCCTGATATTGTCCATAGAGCCCATTATGGCGTCACCGTGACTAGTAAAATTATTTACAAATAATACACACTAAGTTGCCTATTGTACAAAGGTTGGAATTTAACGTTAAATTTGGATAAAAAACAATCAATTGTAATTTAGTAAATGGCTTAAGAGGGGGGGTAAATATACTTGCGCAAAATAGATATGCTTTGCGTAAATATGATAACAAGTTGTTGCTTTACTGGATTAGAATTTACGTTAACCAAAAAAATGGGAGATAAAAAATGGGTAATATTCAAGCACCAGTGACATTTGAACAACTCACTTCTTTTGATAGGAAAGAATTTCTTAGACGTGCTGAAATTATAGGCAAGCTTGGCGAAGAAGATGCAATGGAAGCCGATAAAAATTGCCGTGCAAGTGCACGTGTTATTCAAGCCATAAAAGCTGCGCAAATCGCAGACTTATGGAAGCCAAAAATTTATGGCGGCTTAGGCGTTGATTTAAAATCATATAATGAAATTGTTCGTACCGTGTCTCGTTATAACGTAACTGCAGGCTGGCTAACTTATTTTTATTCGATTCATGAAGTTTGGGTAGGCTATATGCACCCTGAAGGCCGTGAAAAAGTATTCAATGATGGTGGCCTTGTTGCCGATGTCCTAGCGCCTGTTGGCCAAGTTGAAAAGGTCGGTGATGACTATAAATTATCAGGTCAATGGAATTTCGCCAGCGGTGTTCTTGATAGCACTTGGATTGGCCTTGGCGCTGTCACTCAATTACCCGATGGTGATGCACCTGAGTACTGTATTTTTGTTCTACCTGTTTCTGACTGTGAAATTATTGAGAACTGGGATGTAATGGGCATGCGTGGCACTGGTAGTAATGGTGTACTGGTAAAGGATCTAACGGTACCTTCTCATATGATTCTTCCAGCTGGCCGTATACTTGGCAGCGGTAAACCAGTGGGTGGAAATTATGATTCTTCTGAGCCCATTTATCGTATGCCCTTCCTGCCATTCTTTGCAGGCTTTTTCCCCACCGTCGCTCTGGGCGGTGCTGAGCGAATTGTTGAAGAGTTTAAACAACGTACAGAAAATAGAGTTAGAGTTTACTTAGGTAATTCCAAAGCTACAGCGACAAGCTCACCTCGAGTTTTAGCTGAGTTAAAAATACGTTTGTTTGAAATGGAAGGCCTTGTAGAACGTTACCAAAACCAGCTTGAAAACTGGCTTGAAAAAGGTCAAATAACAAACACTGATGAAGAAAAATCGATGATGTTTGGCCTACGTGGCGCCATTGCTAAATGTGGCGTTGATATTGCCATTAAAGCTACGCAGGCTCTTGGTGGTACAGCATTATATAAAGGTGATCCAGTGGAGTTGTTTACGAGAGACCTGATTGTATTAGGTGCGCATTCTAGCCATATCTATGAGGACGCCATGACAACGTATGGTGGTGCCTTGTTTGGCGGCCCGGCCCACCCAGTTTGGTAAATAATAAGAAGGGCAGTTAAAATGAGAATTAAAAATCAAACTTAAGAGGGCGTATATTATGGCTATTATTGAACACAATGAATGGATGCGACGGGCTGAATTAATTGGAAAAAAAGCTGAGCCAATGGTGGCGGAGGCCGAGGAGACAGGGTGTTTTTCTTTAGAACTGCGAGATTATGTTCATGAGCTTGAAATGCATAAGGCACTGAGACCTGTGCAATATGGTGGCTCGGGCATCGGTGCATTTACTTTCTCAGAAATTGTTAGAACGATTGCGAACTACAATGGGTCGGCAGCGTGGTTGGTCTATTTTGTTATTTTACACGAGCAATGGGTGGCTTTTTTAGATGAAAAAGGCCGTCAGGAAGTATATGACAGTAATAAATTAACAGGCGATATTTTTATGCCGCTCGGCCAAATTGAATATGTTGACGGTGGCGTTAAAATGTCGGGTCAATGGTCATTTGGTAGCGGTGTTTTATGGAATGATTGGATGGGTTTAGGTGCCATTGTGCAAGTGCCTGGTGAAGATCCGCAACCTTGTTTGGTGAATGTTGAAAAGTCGCAGTTGGAGGTGATTGAAGACTGGAACCCGTTTGGCCTTCGAGGTACGGGAAGCCATAGCGTGAAAGTAGAAGACGTTTTTGTGCCTTGGCACCGTATTCTGCCCGTGCTCAATGTTAAGAATAAGGGTGTACCTGTGGGTGGGCACTATTCGGATGAGCCGATCTTTCGTGTGCCTTTTATGGCGATGTTCTGTGTTGGGTTTCCTGCGATTTCTACAGGCTTAGCGCAACGTGTCGGACGTGACTTAAAGACTAGAATAGAAGCTAGGCAACGTATTTTGTACAACATGAAGGAATCTGAGTCGCCAATTGCACAAAGAAACCTTGCTGAAGTGATGGTAAAAGTTGACGCGATTGAAGCAATGAATGCGCGATATGTTGATCAACTGGAAGAGTGGACTGAAGCCGGAACGCCCGTTGTAGCAGATGAAGAGAAAAATAAAATGGGTGCTTGGCGCTCACATATCGGAAAAGAAGCGTCGGATTTAGCTTTTCATGCTATGAATTTGCTAGGTGCTTCAGCGACAGGCAGTGGTGATCCGCTTGAAACGGCGGCTCGAGATGCTTTTATGGTATACATTCATTTAGGCCAAATTTATGAAGATAACATGATGGCTTATGGTAGAACGCAGTTTGGTTTATCAGGGCACCCATTGTTATAAATTCTTAATTAGAAGGTCCGCGCTCTGTATGAAGGGCGCGTTTTTTACGTAGTTAAAATGAGAGCGTTAAATGCAAGCAACACATACAGGCCAAGTTGTTCATTCGGCCGAAGTTAGTAAAGGGATTATTCTTCTTAACATCAAGTTAAATGAGCCTTCCTCAGTGGATTTTAAGGCGGGGCAGTACGTGGCCGTTTTATTGCCTGATTCTGATAAGGCGTCATATTATTCAATTGCTTCATCGCCAAATAAGAAAGGTGAAATAGAACTGATCGTTAAAGAAGATAAATTGGGCGCTGGAGCGGTATATCTATTTTCCTTAAAGGAAGGGGATCAAGTCACTTTAAACATGCCATTAGGCGATGCTTTTTTACGTGACGATAGCGATAAGAATATCGTTTTTGTTGCCGGTGCGTCTGGGGCCAGCTATATCCGCTCGATGATCCATTTTTTGGATGAATCTAATCATTTGGCTTTCCGTGAGATTCATTACTTTTTAGGTTGTCGTGAAGAAGATGAGTTGATGGAACCGAGCTACATGCATGCATTAGCAGAAAAGTATGAAGGCTTTCATTTTCATCCTGCTTTGTCGCATCAAGACGACTGGGACGGGCATACCGGTCTCATTACGGATGTTGTTGATAAAGTCCTGTCGAATGACCTGTCTAAATGGGAGGCGTATTCAGCAGGCTCTCCAGCGATGGTGAAGGCGGTGGCAGACTTGTTGATTTCGACTAAAAGTCTAAAGCCTACCCAATTTTTCTCCGATTTATATACCCCCGAAATATAAAGCTGAGCCAAACGACTTTCGTTTGAGCGAAACTTATCCTCTGTGTGGGTAAAGCTGAGCCAAACGACTTTCGTTTGAGCGAAACTTATCCTCTGTGTGGGTAAAGCTGAGCCAAACGACTTTCGTTTGAGCGAAACTTATCCTTTGTCCGGCTAAAACAGGTTCAAACACCTTTAGCGATGCCCAGTTTAATACTAGCGACGGACGTTAGCTTCTGAATTGCTTAATTGATAGAGATAGGCCTATCAATAATAAGTTCATCAAATGATGAAATCATTGTCGAACATATCATAAACATAAACCTTATTTATACAGCTGATCGCTTATGAATAGGGGAAACCCTAGGCTGGCATAAAGATTGCTCCATGGGTTGAATGATGACAGCAAAAAAAAACAATTCTGGTATTGAAGGGCAACGATATGTCCGCGTCACCAAGGTGGTGAAAGAGAAGTACGTTGAATTTGAATTTTCTATTGAAGACCCGACCATACACGTTGAGCTAGTGTTGCCTTTTGAGCATTTTAAGAAGTTTTGCAAAACCAATGATGTGAAGCACTTAAGCCCGGAGCAAGAAGCAGCTGTTGAATACGATAAGCTCAAATGGCGTTTTGGTGCACCCGGCTTCGATGAAGAAACCGAGAACGACTAATTTTTAAGTTTAGGAGAGCAATGAATGAGTATTGAGATTTCGGCAAAATCCATACAGCCAGTAAGGCTGACCTACGGTAACTTGGAAGAGCGTTTTGGTGGCAAAAAGCCGGCATCACGTTATCAAGAGGCGGTATACGATGTGCAACCAACTGCTAACTTTCATTACCGTCCCCTCTGGGATAAAAATCATGAGATTTACGATAAGAGTAGAACCGCTATTGTAATGGAAGATTGGTATAGCTTTACCGATCCTCGTCAGTACTACTACGGCACATACACGATTGCGCGTGCTAAACAGCAAGATGTTGCTGAGCATAACTTTGCCTTTGTTGATAAGCGTGATTTGTTTGACGCTATGCCAGAGGCGGTAAAGCAAGCGACCCGTGAAATTTTGGTGCCGTTACGCCATGTTGAGTGGGCCGCGAATATGAATAACTGCCAAATAACAGACGAATGTTATGGTGCGAATTTTAGTGCGCTGGCAATGTTTAATGCGATGGATAGGTTGGGCATGGCTCAGTATGTGACTCGCTTAGGCTTGTTACTGGATGGTAATGAGGAAACTGCGCTAGATGCAGGTAAGCAAGCTTGGATGGAAGCGCCTGAGTGGCAGAAGCTTCGGCATGCCATTGAAGATATGTTTGTTCTTGATGATTGGTTTGAGCTAATGATTGCGCAAAATTTTGTATTGGATGGGTTGATATTTCCGCTCCTATACGATCGCTTTGAGAAAAAGCTAACGGCGGAGGGTGGTGCGACCGTCGCGATGTTAACCGAGTTTATGGATGATTGGTATAAAGAAACTGTCCGTTGGACGAATGCCTTGGCAAAGGTTACTGCAAAAGAGTCCGATGAAAACAAGGCCTTATTATCATCGTGGCTGTCTAAGTGGATCAATCGCTTAACCGAAGCGGTTGAGCCCATTGCAACTAAAGCGTTTGGGGCTGAAGGGGTGAATGAGCTCGCAGAAGTGAAACAAGAATTGTTAGCCCGTTTGGCTAAGCAAGGTCTTACGGTTTAATAAGGAGAAAAGCATGTCAGCTAAAAAAAATACAGTGTTTTTAATTGTGCAAGATAACGATGATGCGCGTCCAATTATTGAAGCCGTTGAGCAAGATAATCCAGAAGCCAACATACAATATCAGCCGGGTATGGTGCGTATGGAAGCAGCAGGGCGATTAATTGTTCAGCGCGAAACAGTTGAAGAAAACATTGGCCGTGAATGGGACGTACAAGAGTTGCACTTAAATTTAGTGTCATTAGCCGGAAACGTTGATGAAGACGAAGATAAATTTGAACTTAGCTGGCACTGATTGCCAGAAATATAGAGGATGAAATAATGCCAGCAAAAAAGTTAAACTTACGCAAACGATACGAATTATTAACGCGAGGTATGGGTTGGGAAACGACGCATCAAAAAATGGATGATGTGTTTCCTTACGATTCATTTGAAGGAATCAAAATCACCGACTGGGATAAGTGGGAAGACCCATTCCGCTTGACGATGGACGCGTACTGGAAATTCCAAGCCGAAAAAGAGAAAAAACTGTACGCCGTTATTGACAGCTTTGCTCAAAACAATGGCCAAACAAATTTGTCGGATGCGAGCTACTTAAGTGCTATTAAGTTATTTATTACGGGTGTTACGCCAATTGAATACGCCGCGCACCGTGGTTTCGCTCATTTGGGCCGTCATTTCCGTGGTGATGGTGCGCGTGTCGCTTGTCAAATGCAGGCTATTGATGAGCTGCGCCACCAGCAAACTCAAGTGCATACTATTAGTCATTATAATAAGCATTTTAATGGCTTGCATGACCCTTTTTATCAGTTTGATCGAGTGTGGTATTTATCGGTTCCTAAGTCATTTGCTGAAGACGCATTGTCATCAGGGCCCTTTGAATTTATTACGGCCATTTCATTTGCATTTGAGTACGTCTTAACCAATTTGTTATTTGTGCCCTTTATGTCAGGTGCGGCTTATAACGGTGATATGGCGACGGTAACATTTGGTTTCTCGGCGCAGTCGGATGAGTCTCGACATATGACCTTGGGCTTAGAGATTATTAAATTTATGCTTGAGCAGCATGAAGATAATTTGCCCATCGTGCAGCGTTGGATGGATAAGCATTTTTGGCGTGCTTACCGCCTATTAAGTCTTGTTTCAGCTATGCAGGACTATATGTTGACCAATAGCCCGATGTCATGGAAAGAAGCGTGGGATGTGTACTTCGTTGAAAACGGCGGTGCATTATTTGAGGATTTGTCGCGTTATGGTTTAAGAATGCCAAAATACCATGAGTTGGCAACGGCTGAAGCAGATCATATCAGTCATCAAATTTGGTCCGTATTTTGTTCGCTGGGTAATGCGACGGGCTTTCATACTTTCTTACCAACAGAAGAAAAGATGGCTTGGTTATCTGAGAAGTATCCCGATACATTCGACAAGTATTATCGCCCACGGTTTGAATACTGGGCTGAACAGAAAAAAGCAGGCACCTTTGAATATCAAAAAGGCTTGCCGCAACTTTGTCAGGTATGCCAAATTCCAATGGTGTTTACAGAAGTGCAAACAGACCCAATGCAGATCAGTTACCGAGTGACTGAGCACGCTGGAGATAAATATAATTTCTGTTCAGATGGCTGTAAAGACATCTTTGAACACGAGCCCGAAAAATATACCCAAGCTTGGTTACCGGTACATCAAATTTATCAAGGCAACTGTGGTGGTCCAACGCTTCCGGAAGTGCTTGAGTGGTATAAATTCACGCCTGAAGATAGTGGCGATTACATCGGGTCCCAAGATCATGCGCGCTGGGAAGAATGGAAAGGCGCGGATAAAACGGCAAAACAAGCGTAGTGGGTTATTGAAAAAGAAGCATTAGTTTTTAGGAGATAAAAATGGCAGTTATTGCAAAAGACGGATATGTCGATATCGTCAGAGATAAAGTAGAAAATTTTCACGGTAATCAATTAGTGTATGTTGGTTGGGATGACCACTTGTTGTTTTCAGCCGCATGGGCTTTTCCGGTGCCGCCCGAGATGCCATTTCAGGCGTTTATTTCAGATGTCATGTCTGTTTCATTTAGTGACCACCCTGATTATAAAAATATTGATTGGGCAGCGGTTGAGTGGGTGTTAGATGGGGAATCATTTGCGCCTACATTAGATAACTCATTAAAAGAAAACGGCGTTGTCCACAAGTCGCTGATTCGATTTAAAACACCTGGTTTGATGGGTATAAATGGCACAAGGCTATAAATAATGAGCTATGAAGTAACCATTGAACCATTGGGTGTAACCATTGAAGTTGAGGATGATCAATCAATTCTTGATGCTGCGCTGAGACAGGGTGTTTACTTGCCGCATGCTTGTGGTCACGGGCTTTGCGGTACTTGTAAAGTAGATGTGCTTGAAGGCGATGTTGAGATTGGTGAGGAAGCGTCTCCATTTGCGCTGTTGGACTTTGAACGTGATGAAGGTAAGTGCTTAACGTGTTGTACAAAACCTGAGTCTGACTTAGTAATAGAAGCAGATGTTGAAGAAGAACCGGATGCTGCCAATATTCCGGTTCGTGACTTTGTTGGTAAAGTCATTAAAATAGAAAAGTTAACACCTAGAATAGTTGGTGTTTTTCTTGAAGTTGAAGGCGATGAAGTGGAGTTTCAGTCGGGCCAATATGCAAACCTGCATATTCCTGGCTTAGACACGCCTCGTCCATTTTCGATGGCGCAGTCACCTAACGAGAAAATGGTGCTTGAGTTTGATATAGCACTCATTCCAGGCGGTGAAGGGACGACGTGGATTCACAAT
>MAAC01016860.1_pt1 | contig 21662 bp, 19 predicted proteins | sample 1115981 | NCBI WGS metagenome assembly MAAC01 (sample SAMN04961126, study PRJNA320927) | seawater metagenome | isolation source: sample BD02T64 sea water enriched with oil for 64 days | place: USA:Gulf of Mexico | collected 2013-07-27
TGGTTTTAAAAACAATCTAATTATGCCAAGCGGTAAAAAAAGAAAGAGAGCAAAAATCTCTACACACAAACGTAAGAAAAGAGCAAGAGCAAACAGACATAAGAAAAAGTAAGCATTCGCTTACTTTTTCTATGTTGCTTTAAAAGCGACAACGTTCATTGACAAGAAGTTTAAACACTTCATACAGGCAAAACCCTGTAACATTATTTTAATCCATCTACACAATTAAGTGTAGTATAAAACCATTTTCAGAATGAAAACAGAATTAATTATTCGTTCAAATTCATCTGATATTGATTTTGCCTTACTAAGAGATGGTAAACTTATAGAGTTAAATAAAGAGACAAACGATAATAAATTTTCTGTTGGCGATATTTTTATTGCTAAAATCGGAAAAGTATTATCTGGCTTAAACGCTGCATTTGTTAATGTTGGTTATCCAAAAGATGGCTTTTTACATTATCATGATTTAGGCGCACAAGTAAGCTCTTTATCAAAATTCCTTAAGAAAGTAAGCACAGGTAATTACAAAGAATACACTTTAAAAAATTTCGGCTTTGAGAAAGATATACACAAAGACGGAAGCATTAATGATGTCCTAAAAACAGGGCAAAACACATTAGTACAAATTGTAAAAGAACCTATTTCTACCAAAGGACCACGTATTAGTTCTGAGCTTTCAATAGCTGGTAGATATTTAGTTTTAGTTCCTTTTTCAAACAGAGTTTCGGTGTCTCAGAAAATAGCAGATCCGAAAGAAAAAGAACGATTGAAAAGATTAGCCCAAAGCATAAAACCAAAAGGTTTTGGTGTGATACTAAGAACTGTTGCTGAAGGTAAAAAAGTAGCAGAATTAGACAGGGATTTACAAAACTCTTTAGAACGTTGGGAAAAAATGTGTAAAAGCATTGCAAATACAAATACCCCAACTAAAATATTGAGCGAGTTAAACAGAGCATCTTCTATTCTAAGAGATGTTATGAATGATTCTTTTACAAATATTGTAACAAACGATGCGTCTTTATTTGAAGAAATAAAAGACTATTTACAAGAAATTAACCCCGAAAAGGTTAACATCGTTAAACTACATAATTCGAAAATACCAATCTTTGAAAAATTTGGTATTGAACGCCAAATAAAAACTTCTTTTGGTAAAACTGCTTCTATGAGCAAAGGTGCATATTTGGTTATTGAACATACCGAAGCATTACACGTTATAGATGTAAACAGTGGAAACCGATCTAATAGAGCAAACTCTCAAGAAGACACTGCTTTAGAAGTAAACTTAATTGCAGCAAAAGAAATTGCTAGACAATTACAGTTAAGAGATATGGGCGGTATTATTGTAGTAGATTTTATTGATATGCAAAGTGCAGAAAACAGACAAAAACTCTATCAATATTTGAAAGATGAGATGTCTTTTGACAGAACAAAGCATAAAATTTTACCTCCAAGTAAATTTGGATTGGTACAAATAACACGTCAAAGAGTTAGACCAGAATTAAATATTAAAACAAGAGAGCCAAATCCAAATAAAGATGGAGAAGTTGAGGCTCCGATTGTTTTAATTGATAAGATTGAAAATGAATTAGAAAGAATTATATCTAGCGGAAAAAACTATAAAAAGATTACGTTAAACACGCATCCATTTATAGCCGCATACCTTACCAAAGGTGTTTCTTCTATCCGTTTTAAATGGTTTATTAAATACAAAAAGTGGATTGATATATTACCTAGAGATGCTTACCAGTACTTGCAATATAAATTTTATAAAAAAAGCAAGTAAGGCATTACTTTTATCGAAATAAAAACCGCATCATTTTAAATGATGCGGTTTTTTTTATCTCCTATAATCGCAGGTAACTATAGGCTAACTCTGTGCTTCATGGTATGTGTTTTTAATTTAGCTTTCTACACAAATAGATTTTCTGCTTTAAATTAAAACCAGAAACCCAAATTAAAATACCAAAAATTCTTTTTTGTGTCTGGAGACCAAGAATATTTAAGGCTTACTGGGCCAATCAAGGTGTTTATACTATAGCCTAATGCGTACCCTGATTTTGTACCATTAAATAACTCACCTCCATTTAAAACACTGTCATCTACTCTTGCATAATTTGCAATAAGGTGCAGATATTGTTCTTTAGCAAGACCAAACCGAAACTCAAATTCAGATTTTAAGAACGTTTGCTCAGACAGTGCATTGATTTCATATCCATAAAAAGGAACAAAATTATTAACGAAGTTTTCATTATAACCCCCTAACAAAAAATCAAAGGTCTTTGAGTGCACATCTCCTAAAGTAAACCCAGCTTCTGACGTATATAAAAAGGTGGTATTATTAAAAAAGGTTTTAACAAAACCAAGCTTTCCTTTTATTTGCGAAAACTGGACAAAATCTTTATTAAAATCTGAAGACCATACATACCACTTAAATTTCGCATCCAATAGAACACCTTTGGTCGGAAAATTAGCATTGTCATAGGTATCCAGCTTTAAATACGAATAGACATTAAAGTAATTGCTCTCATCAAAAACAAAAGGATTCCCATTTGATGTCGAAATAGTTTCTGTTTTAGCAGAAATATTTTGATGCTCTAAACCAACACCAAAAGCAAATTTCCGATCAAAAGTAGTTTGAATATATGCTCTACTAGTGAAATCTGTATATTGTAAATTTATTTTATTTATCCCTGCAGAGTTGTATTCTGTATCTGTTCTAAAACTATTGTATCGAGTACTAAATCCATAGCTATAATAAAACCCATTGTCTACAAAATATTGAATTTCTGCTCTTGGTTTGTCTCCAATCACTAAGTCAATAGATACCGCATCATTTTTAAAAAACAGGTTCTTTTGATTGTAGTTAATTAAAACTCCAGATTTATAAACAAGATCGTAATGAACACCTAGTCTAATCGTTGCTTTTTGTGGACTCTCCTTAATATTTAATAACAATTTCTTTCCTTTTCCATTTTTACTTAAGTGATAATCTACGTGTTGAAAACCTCCGGTAGCGACTAAATATCCTAACTTTAAATTGATTTCTTTATTGGTTAAAGAGTCACCTTCTGATATTTTAAGTTTTCCTAAAATATAGGCACGCGTATAGTCTTTAGCCCCTTTTATCTCAATTTCATTTAAAAGGAATTTAGAATTTATATCCCCAATCTTCAAAGGCTTTCTTTTAATAATTTGAAGCGCAGCAATACTATCAAAAACGCCTGTAAACTCTTTTGCCTTTTCTTCTCCTTTTACTAAAATCTCCTTAGACTTTTCAAATGAAACTACAGAATACATATGAATGTCTGGGTGTATATACACATCTGTCAATTTAATTTTCCTAGAAGTATCTTTATACATCTGAAAACTAGAAATCTGACTTAATACATCAATAGCAGATTTGATGTTTTCTTTGTTAAACAATTTCGATTGTACATCTACTCCAATGATAATATCAACTCCCGTTTTCTTCATTTCTTCAACAGGAAAATTATTTGCGACACCACCGTCTATCAATAATTGATTGTTAATTTCTACTGGGTCTAAAAGTGTAGGAAAAGAGCCACTCGCTCTAAGTGATATTGGCAAGGAGCCCTTAGACAATTTAACCTCTAATCCGGTTTCAACATCTGTTGCAATACAAAAAAACGGAATCGGAAGTTTAGAAAAATCGTTAATTGAATCAACAGGTGATAGTAAATAGTTTAAAAAACCAAGCACGTTTTGACCTCTAGACACTCCTTTTGGTAAGCCGATTTTCCCTTTATCTACCGGTAAAGAAATGACATGTTTTTCTCCATGTTCTTTTTCAAAAAAGGGTTTAGATCTTCTTGGATAAATGTCTTGTAACAGCGTAAAAAAGTCTGTTTCTTTTATAATTTTTTCTATTTGAACAGCGGTATACCCAGCAGCATACAAACCACCAATAATTGCTCCCATGCTTGTACCTGCTATATAATCTATTTGAACTCCAGCTTTTTCTAGCTCTTTTAAAACACCAATATGAGCAAATCCTTTAGCACCACCTCCACTTAATACCAAACCAACTTTAGGTTGTTTTTTTTGTGATGAAACAACAAGTGGGAGTATTAAAAATAATAAGAATACGATTCTTCTCATTCTGATTTTAGATTAAAATAATTGAAAATAGTTTGTGCTCTAGCATGGCCTATTTCTTTTTCTAGCTCCTCAAATGTAGCACTCTTTACACGTTTTGCCGATTTAAACTTACGCAATAAGGTGGTGATGGTTTGTGTACCAATTTTTGGTATTTGCTCTAATTCTGATTGAATGGCACTTTTACTTCTTTTATTTCTATGAAAAGTAATTCCGAATCGATGGGCTTCGTTTCTTAAAAATTGCGTGATTTTTAAAGTTTCAGATTTTTTATCCAGATATAATGGAATTGGGTCATCTGGATAATAAATTTCTTCCAAGCGTTTTGCAATTCCAATAATGGCAATTTTTCCGCGCAGGCCTAAAATCTCTAAGCTTTTTAAAGCAGAAGAAAGCTGTCCTTTTCCCCCATCAACAATAATTAACTGAGGCAATGGTTCGTTTTCTGCAAGCAATCGCTTATATCGTCTAAAAACCACCTCTTCCATCGAAGCAAAGTCATCTGCACCAACTACTGTTTTTATATTGTAATGACGGTATTCCTTTTTACTCGGTTTTCCGTTTTTAAAAACAACACAGGCAGCAACCGGGTGTGTACCTTGTATGTTAGAATTATCGAAACATTCTATATGTCTTGGTTCTACTTTTAAACGCAAATCTTTTTTCATTTGCGCCATAATTCGTTTTACATGTCTGTCTGGATCAACAATTTGCATCTGTTTAAAACGGTCTTGTCTAAAATACCGGGCGTTTCTTATGGACAACTCTACAATTCTCTTTTTATCGCCCAATTTGGGTACTGTTACTTTAATTTCATCTCCTACACTTACCTCAAACGGGGTGTAAATTTCTTTAGATTGCGAATTAAAGCGCTGTCTAATTTCTATAATGGCAAGCTCTAATAATTCTTTATCAGACTCGTCTAGCTTCTTCTTAATCTCTGATGTATGAGATTGGATAATAGACCCATTGGCAATTTTAAAAAAGTTGACATAGCCAAAGCTCTCATCAGATATTACAGAAAACACATCCACATTGTTAATACTTGGGTTTACTACGGTTGACTTTGCTTGGTAATTGGACAATAGATCTACTTTTTCTTTTATTTTCTGCGCTTCTTCAAACTCCATTTTTGATGCAAAACTGAGCATCAGTTCATTAAATTTCTCTAACGATTCTTTAAAATTTCCTTTAACAATATTCCGAATTGCAGAAATGTCAAACTGATAATTTTTTTCTGTTTGTAAGTTCTCACACGGGCCTTTACAGTTTCCTAAATGATATTCTAAGCACACTTTGTACTTCCCTGCATCAATTTTTTCTGTATGTAAATCGTAGGTACAAGTTCTTAGCGTATATACTTCTTTTATTAAGTCTAATAATGCCTTAGCAGTTCTAACAGATGTATAAGGACCAAAATATTCAGAGCCATCTTTAAGTACGGTTCTTGTTAAAAATATTCTAGGAAAACGTTCTTTCTTTATACAAATCCAAGGATAGGTTTTGTCATCCTTTAGCATGACATTGTACCTAGGTTGGTACTTTTTAATGAGATTATTCTCTAACAACAAGGCATCTGTTTCTGTATTGACAACAATGTGTTTTATACTAACAATTTTTTGAACCAACACCCTTGTTTTTCCATTTTCGTGGGTTTTGGTAAAATACGACGCCACTCGTTTTTTTAAATTTTTTGCCTTGCCCACATAAATAATCACATCGTTGGCATCATAATACTGATACACTCCTGGAGAATTTGGCAATGTTTTTAGTTGAATTTGTAAAGCTGTAGGCATAAAACGAAATTAAAGTTTTTAACAACAACTCCAACCTGAAAAAGAAAAAACATTATGCTCTCTATAAATATATTTTAATGTACATTTAAACCCCGTATAAATACCTGTTTTTTTAGCAATGGGTATTTTAACCTAGTATGTATAATTTTTTCTTTAGTTTTATATCGGAACCAATTAAACAATTTAAACCCTTTTTATTATGAAAAAAAAGAATACCGTTAGTTTAAAAACTGCTCAAAAATGGATTGCAGAATGGAGAGATTTAGAATCTTCTTACAACAAGTACCATCGCCTTAAAGCTTTTAACATTCCTTTAATAGACCTACAAGAAGTTATAAAAGAAAAAGGTGTTGCAAATGTACGGGCGTATCTTGGTGTTGCAAAGTTTGAAAACCATGATACGAAACCGCCAGAAGTAATCTATGAAGAAAAATTATTGATTGTTGGTGTTGATAAAAATGGAAAAGACATGATTTCTGTAATTAAAGCTCCTGATGGTTTAGGTGATGGTGAAGGAGATGATATTTATGATTTTACCTTACCTTGCCCAGATACTTGTGATGATGAAAGCCCGTTAAATGGTGGATAGCAAATGAATTTTCTTGAAATCACAGCTTATATTGGACATTTTATTTTGTTCATCAACTTATTGATCTACTCTAAAGGCTATCGGTATAATAAATCGGTAGCTTTTAAAGTATTTATCTTTTATCTTATAATTACTTTAGCAATTCAACTAATATCAACATATCTTAGAAGCTTTAAAATTCCCAACTTATACCTATCTCATTATTACTTTATTGGTCAATTTATTTTATTTAGTTTATTCTTCAAGCAACTTCTTAAAAAGAAATTACATAAAAAAGGAATTACTTTATGTTTAATTATTGTCCTGACTGTTTTAGGAATATATTATTTTCTATACCCCTCCAACTATTATAAGTTTAATGTTTTTGAAATTATTATTACCTCTATCCCTTTAATAATTTATTCCATTTTCTTTTTTGTTCAGAAAATAGAAGACGCTGATAAAAAATACATCTATATCGTTTCTGGTTTTTTTTTATACATCTTATGTAGCACCTTACTTTTTACTACTGGAAATATTACAGCTGAGATTAAAAAAATAATTTGGGAAATTAATTCCTTATTATACGTAACATTCCAAGTTTTAATCTTTGTAGAATGGTACAAAAATTTTAGAAAAAAAACCCTGGTGTCATTCCAACAGAGAGACAAAGGAGTGACAAGGAACCACACGTTTTGAAATGACAGTCTGTTTCGTCATTTCGACAGAGTGACGAAGGAGTGATCTTTCGACTATGCTCAAGACAGGCTAAGAAATCTCACTAATTGAAACTACAAGTAAACAGATTTCTCAATCGCCTGAAAGAGGCTCATTTTACTGAACTACTGAATCAAGTTCAGCACATGTAAATTCAGCACATGCGAAACGACAAGTAGATTGCTTTATCACTTATAAAAAGCACTCAATACCTCACCAAAAAAAAAGTAAATAACGAATAAAAATTCACAGGCCATAAATCCCTTTCTTTTTATTTCCGTATCTTAGAATCACGATTCCAATAAAAAACAGCATAAAAGAGCATTCTTTTTTGTGTAACATATACGCCCCCAGATATGAGTTCTTATGATCTACTTGCCAATTTCGGACACTTATTATTAATCATAAATTGTATTCTTTTTTTAAAAAGCTATCGAAACTATGCTACAGCTTTTAAAATATTTGCTTTTTACTTAGTAACCATTCTTATCATACAATTAACCTCAAAGTATCTCAGGTCCTTTAAGATTGAAAACTTATACCTATCTCATTATTATTTTATTGGTCAGTTTCTTTTTTTAAGCTTTTTTTTTAAACAGCTTTTGAAGCATGTTTTATACAAAAAAATGATCATTATTGTGCTCTTTATTGTGCTAAGCATGCTGGTAATATATTACAGCTTATATCCTTCTGCCTATTACAGTTATAGTATTTTTGAAATTGTGATCACCTCAGTTCCACTACTGCTTTATTGCCTTCTTTTTTTCGTTCAAAAACTAGAAAGGGCAAACAAAAAATTCAACTATATTGTCTCCGGTCTTTTTTTATACATTTTATGTAGCACATTATTATTTACAGCGGGAAACATTAAAGCAGAGATCAAAAGAATTGTGTGGTATACCAATGTATGCCTTTACATCATATACCAACTCTTAATTTTTACTGAATGGTATACACACTTTAGAAAAAGCGAGTCTTCTACTTAGTTTATGAGCAATAATCAAATATCTTTAACATTTCTATAACATTATTTATTCATATAAAAAATAGGTATATATACCTGTTTATTAGTCTTTTAGCGACAATTACCCAAAAAAAGTGTACATTTAAGGTACCATGACACCACACAACAACACAAATCGTTTTTACTACAAGTATACAAATCATGTACATGAAGATTCTTTGTTGCGAAGTCATTTTCCGCTTCCCTTATAACTGCCCTATTTTTTATCCCCATAAAAAAGGCACAGCGCAACAACCCACCTTACTTTATTAGAATTTCATTTTTCCATTAATACGTACTTACATAACGTAAGAAACTATTATATGGACTAAACAATTAGTATTCATTTTTAAAGATCCCTCGGTATGAAAACAAGAACATTTTTACCCATTTTATTTGCTGCTATTGTAATTTTAGCCTGCACAAATGACCAATTTTCTGAAACAGAAAACAACACCCCAGCTACACTTCAAAAAAACTGGAATCAAACAGAATTAACCACTTCTTTGTACAACAATTTATCAGTACTATCACACCACCATATTGATGCTGAAAAATTAAGAAACATTGCTTTATTTAAGTCAGTAGTAAAATTTCGTTTTACACTTGGCTTGAACAAAAACTTAGAATTGGAAATTGACGTTGCAGGTGTAGACCAAAACGGAACAATTGTCAATTCGTTTACTAGCGTTTTAAACACAAATAATAATTTAAAAAGCAGCATAAATGAACTACAATATAGCACCTATAGGTATAGGGCGTTATCTAATGCTACTACGCATTTATTACCGTATAAAACGGCCTATACCTATATTAATAAATGGCAAAACGCAATTCAAAAGAAACAGATTGAAACCCTAATCTCATATAAAGGAGAGCGTATTCGTTATTATAGTCTCCCAAAACAAATAGTTATAGATATGACTTCTTCCAAAAACGTAAGTGCAATTGCCTTGTTTTTAGGCATCAATACTAATGACAAACTAACACCTGTATTTATCCAAAAAAAGCAGAATGGTAGTTTACTCCTAAAAGCAGAAAACAATTATTTAGGAACTATTAGTGATGGAGATGAACCTAGTGATGGAGAAGGAAACATTTACGACTTCACAGAAGGCTGCCCAGATATGTGTGATTAATAATACAATAAAAAAATACCTAGAGTCCCCCAAATAACCCCTTTAAACTTTTAAAAGAGTTTAAAGGGGTTATTTAATACTAAAAAGGACCTTCTAATTAAAAAAACCTACAGGTAAAACTACCTGATTTTCATCTTTTTTTCAAACATCTCTTAGCAATTACATTCTATTTTTAATTATCTTCGTTTTGCATCAACCAAACCCAATAGATGGACGAATTATTTTCAAAGGATAACCAAGTAATAACCATTGTTATAATTGGCGTTATATTGCTCTTGTTAATGGGCGTTTCATTGCTCTTATTCTTCTTCTTTTCTCGTAAAAAAATCATTGAAAAAGAGCTAGAGAAAAAGTCTGCAGAAATTGTACATCAAAAAGAATTAATACACTCTACTATTCTTACCCAAGAAAGTGAAAGAAGTCGTATAGCCCAAGATTTACATGATGATATCAGCTCTAAGCTAAATGTAATCCATCTTAATTCCAATCTTTTACTAGATGGAGATTTGACTGCAGATGAGTATTCTGAAGTTAATAAAAGCATCATAGATATAACCAACAGAACGCTACAAAGTGCTCGAAAAATTGCACATGATTTATTGCCACCAATACTCGAGAAATTTGGATTTCAAACTGCTATTGAAGAACTAGTAGATGATTTTAATACCACTAAAAAAATAGTGATTTCTTACAAATTAAAATACCCAAAACATCACTTAAATAAGACCCAGGAACTGCATCTTTTTAGAATTTTACAAGAGCTAATTAATAATTCCATAAGACATGGTAAAGCAAAAAACATTAACTTAGTCATTAAGATAGACGACTCTAAATTACATTTTAAGTATTCTGATGATGGAATTGGTTTTGATATAAAACGTGCACATCTTCAAAAAGGGTTGGGTATGAAAAACATAGAAAGTAGAGTTGAACTATTAAACGGAACTTTAAAAATTAACAGTCAAATTAAAAAAGGAGCAACATTTACAATAAATATTTAATTCCCCAGAATTATGAAACAAAAAATAAAAATTGTCATAACAGATGATGAGCAGCTATTTAGAAAAGGAATTTCTTTTCTTTTACAAAGAGAAGAAAATTTTGAAATTCTTTTTGAAGCAGAAAACGGTCAAGAACTAATTGACAACCTCGACGCTAAAAATTTACCAGATATCATTTTAATGGATTTAAAAATGCCTATTCTTAACGGGGTAGAAACTACCAAGATAATACATAAAAAACATCCGTCCATAAAAATCATAGCACTTACAAGTTACGATGGTAAATCTTTTATTACCAATATGATAGATGTTGGAGCATCTTCTTATTTATTAAAAAACACAAACCCAAAAGTTGTTGTTCACACCATAAATGAAGTCTTTGAAAAAGGCTTTTATTATGATGATAAAGTGATGAAAACCATACATGAAAACTTACTTTCTTCAAGTGGTAAAAAGATAAAAAGCGATTTAGATAAAAAATTATTATCGAATAGAGAACGTGAAGTTTTAGAATTAATCTGTGCACAATTAACAACTGGAGAAATTGCTAAAAAATTATATATTAGCCCAAGAACTGTTGATGGACATCGAAATAACTTATTACTTAAAACAGGTTCTAAAAACGTTGCAGGATTAGTTATTTACGGAATTCAGAAAAAGTTAATCGAGCTTGCTGTTGAATTATAATTCTCCTTTCTTTTCCTCTTTCGGAAACGCTTGTTTATTAAATAAAAACAACAAGATTACCCCTATAGTGATAAAGGAATCTGCACCATTAAAAATAGCATTAAAGAAGGTAAAACTTTCTCCTTCATAAATTGGAAAATACAACATGTCCACTACCCTACCATAAAATAAATCACCATAGGGGTTTTCTGCAAAGAGTGTTGCTGTGCCATGTGCAGGTGCATCAAAAATAATTCCATAAAAAACAGAATCAATAATATTACCTACAGCTCCAGAAAAAACCAATGCAATAGCAATTACTACTCCAATATGAGCATTTCTTTTAATGGTATTTCTTAACCAATATAAAATCCCAAAAACTGCGGCAACTCTAAATAATGTCAAAAACAACTTCCCTGCTTTCCCTCCAAATTCAAAGCCCCAAGCCATTCCATTGTTTTCAATAAATTGTAATTTAAACCAACTTAAAACATGAACAGTTTCTCCATATTGAAAATGGGTTTTTATATAAATTTTACTTGCTTGATCTAAAATTAAGGCTAATAAAATGGTAAGAATAGCTACCGTTTTTTTTGACATATAAAAAATGTGAATGAATTTTAAAAGAGCTTCCTAATATGGAAGCTCTTTTTATTTTATTGTTTTCTTTTAGCTTCTATGCTCAGTGTAGCATGAGGAACTAATTTTAAGCGTTCTTTTTGAATTAACTTTCCTAGAACCCTACATACACCGTATGTTTTATTTTCAATACGCTGTAAAGCGTTTTTTAAATCTCTAATAAATTTTTCCTGACGAATTGCTAATTGCACATTCGCTTCTTTAGCCATTGTATCTGCACCTTCATCAAATGATTTAAACGATGGTGATGTATCATCAGTACCGTTATTTGCATCATTTTTATACGCACTTTGTAAAGAGGCTAAATCTTCTTCTGCTCTGGCAATTTTTTTTAAGATAATTTCTCTAAACTCTTGTAAGTCTTCATCTGAGTATCTGACTTTGTTTTCTGTCATAATGCTTACACTTTATTAATTAATATTTTGCTTTTAATGTTATCGAATTCAACCTCAACTCCATCTGTTAATGAATCAACAAAAACCATTTCAGAGGTTAAGGTCTCACTCATAATATATGTTTTATTTTCTGCAACAGAAGCTTGTAAGTTTTCAAAGTTTAAAACTGTCAACTTAATTTTATCTGTTACTTCTAAACCTGAATCTTTACGTAAATTTTGAATTCGGTTTACCAATTCTCTAGCAACTCCTTCCTTACGTAAATCTTCCGAAATTGTAACATCTAAAGCTACTGTTAATCCGTTGGCATTTGCAACCAACCAACCTTCAATATCTTTTGATGAAACCGCTACATCGGTGATATCCAAATGTATACTTTTTTCGGCAATTTTAATAGAAAGATTTCCATCTTTTTCTATTTTAATAATATCGTCCTGACTAAAGTTTTGAATCGCATTAGAAATAGCCTTCATGTCTCTTCCAAACTTAGGCCCTAAGGTCTTAAAGTTTGGTTTAATCTGCTTCACTAAAATACCTGAAGCATCATCTAACAGCTCAATTTCCTTTACGTTTACTTCATGCTTAATTAAATCTGAAACCGCTTCTATTTCTTCTTTTTGAGTCGCATCCAATACCGGAATCATTATTTTTTGTAATGGCTGACGCACTTTAATTTTCTCTTTAGCTCTTAATGACAATACTAAAGACGTAATTGTTTGTGCATTTTCCATTTTACGCTCTAAAGAAGTATCGATAAATGATTCATCATAGGTTGGGAAATCTGCCAAATGTACACTTTCAAAATTTTCTTGCTGTGTTGTTTGCGTTAAGTCTTTGTAAAGCCTATCCATAAAGAATGGCGCTACAGGTGCACTTAATTTTGCAACCGTTAACATACAAGTATACAGTGTCTGATAGGCAGAAATTTTATCTTGCTCATAGCTCCCTTTCCAGAAACGTCTTCTACACAATCTCACGTACCAATTACTTAAAAATTCTTGTACAAATTCAGAAATTGCCCGTGTTGCTTTTGTTGGCTCATATTCATCATAAAAACCATCTACTCTTTTTACCAACGAATGTAATTCTGATAAAATCCAACGATCAATTTCTGGTCGTTCATTCAACGGAACATCCGATTCTGCATAGGTAAAATTATCTATGTTTGCATACAAGGTAAAGAATGAATACGTATTGTAAATTGTTCCAAAGAACTTACGACGAACTTCTGCGATTCCCTCTAAATCAAATTTTAAATTATCCCAGGGATTTGCATTGCTAATCATGTACCAACGGGTAGCATCCGCTCCATATGTTTTCAAGGTTTCGAAAGGATCTGTTGCATTCCCTAAACGTTTCGACATTTTCTGTCCATTTTTGTCTAGTACCAATCCATTAGACACTACATTTTTATAGGCAACTGAGTCAAAAACCATGGTTCCAATAGCATGCAATGTGTAAAACCAACCTCTTGTCTGATCTACGCCTTCTGCAATAAAGTTTGCTGGATAACTTTCATTATTATCAATCAATTCTCTATTTTCAAACGGATAATGCCATTGAGCATACGGCATAGCACCTGAATCGAACCACACATCAATCAAATCATTTTCACGTTTCATTGGTTGACCTGAAGCAGAAACCAACACCACTTTATCAACTACATTTTTATGTAAGTCGATTTTATCATAGTTTTCTTCTGACATATTGCCGACTTCAAAATCAGCAAAAATATCTTCACCCATAACACCGGCCTCAACAGCACGTTTCATTTCAGATTTCAATTCTTCTACAGAACCAATCATGATTTCTTCCTTACCATCTTCAGTTCTCCAAATAGGCAATGGAATTCCCCAAAAACGAGATCGAGATAAATTCCAATCATTGGCATTCTTTAACCAGTTTCCAAAACGACCTGTTCCTGTCGATTCTGGTTTCCAGTTAATTGTTTGGTTCAACTCGTGCATTCTATCTTTTACATCCGTAATCTTAATAAACCAAGAATCTAACGGATAGTATAAAATAGGCTTGTCTGTTCTCCAACAATTTGGATAACTATGCACATATTTCTCTACCTTAAAGGCTTTGTTTTCTGTTTTTAATTGGATGGCTAATTCTACATCTACAGATCTCTCTGGTGCTTCACCATCATTGTAATATTCGTTTTTTACATATTTACCAGCATATGTTCCCATTTCTGATCTGAATTTCCCTTGTAAATCTACCAAAGGAACTGGGTTTCCATCTGTATCTAATACTAATAAAGGTGGAATTTCTGGTGTTGCTTGTTTGGCAACCACCGCATCATCTTGTCCAAAAGTTGGTGCAGTATGTACAATTCCGGTACCATCTTCTGTAGTCACAAAATCACCAGAGATTACTCTAAATGCATTTTCTGGATTTTCATATGGCAATGCGTATTTCAATAATTGTTCGTACCTAATTCCAACCAGGTCTTTCCCTTTAAATTCGTTTAAAACTGTATACGGAATTTGCTTATCACCTTCAGAATATGCTGCTAATCCAGTAACACCTTCTACTTGATTAAACTTTTTTCCTGCAAACTGTTTCGCTACTAAATTCTTAGCTAGTACAACCTTGATCGGTTCAAATGTATATTGGTTAAATGTTTCAACCAAAACATAGTCAATTTTAGCTCCAACAGTTAATGCCGTATTACTTGGTAAAGTCCAAGGGGTAGTGGTCCAAGCTAAAAAGTGTACATCTCCATCAACTTGTAAAAAGCTTGGCAATGTTTCTTTAATGGCTTTAAACTGAGCAACTACTGTGGTGTCTGTTACATCTTGATAGGTTCCAGGTTGATTTAGTTCGTGAGAACTCAATCCGGTACCAGCTTTTGGAGAATACGGCTGAATGGTATAGCCTTTATACATCAATTTCTTGTTGTAAATTTCCTTTAACAACCACCAAACAGATTCCATATATTTTGACTTATAGGTAATGTATGGATCTTCCATATCTACCCAATAGCCAATTTTTCGAGTCATATCATTCCAAATATCAGTATAACGCATTACTGCTTTTTTACAGGCTTCGTTGTACTCTTCTACTGTAATTTTTGTTCCGATATCTTCTTTGGTAATTCCCAATTCTTTTTCAACACCTAATTCTACAGGCAACCCATGCGTATCCCAACCTGCTTTACGCTTTACTTGGAATCCTTTCATTGTTTTATACCTCGGAAAAATGTCTTTGATAGCACGAGCTAATACATGGTGAACACCTGGTAAACCGTTTGCTGAAGGTGGGCCTTCAAAAAACACAAATGGCTCTTTTCCTTCACGTGTGGTTACACTCTTTTCAAAGATGTTATTTTCTTCCCAATAATCTAAGATTTCATCTGCTACTTTTGGTAAGTCAAGTCCTTTATATTCAGTAAATTTCGTACTCATTTTTTCTTGCTGTATAATCGATGTGCGAAATTACGGATTTTCTCTGATTTAGAGAGTTTATTGCATAAAAAAACACCTCCCTCGAAGGTGTTTTACTTAGTTTTCAAAAAACAATCGAAATATTTATGAGATACCTCGCTCCTTTTTAATCTTTTCGTAGGCATTTTGGATTTGCAAGAATTTTTCCTCGCCTCCTTTGACATGCTCTGCTCCTAGGTCTTGTAATTTATCTGGATGGTATTTTTTAGCCATTTTTCTGTAGGCTTTTTTAAGTTCACTATCTGTAGCAGATTTTGTGATTTCTAAAATTTTATACGCACTATCTGTTTCATCATAAAACATGGCCTTGATTGATTCAAAATCATAATGATTGATGTTTAAATATCCTGCAATTTTCTTAATTTCATTTACTTCTGAACCCGCAACATGTTGATCTGCCTTGGCAATCCCGAATAAGAAATGTAGTAATTGCAATCTTGATGCATGCGGCATATGTTGTCTTATTTGCCCACAAACTTGATGCGCAGATACTTCTTTTTTAATAATTCCGCCAAACAATTTAAAGGCATGATTTGCTCTTTCTTTACCATACATTCCAACAAACTGTACTCTTACAAAATCAAGCTCTCTTTGATCTACTTTTCCATCTGCTTTTATAACAATAGAAGCCAAAATTAGTAAGCTAATTTCAAAATCTCCAGATTGGGTATTCCCTGATCCTCCTCTTTTACGTTGTGCTTCTTTGTATTCATTTAAGACATCATCTTTAGAAACACCATCCACAAAGCTTCCTACTGCAAATCCAATAATACTTCCTATTGGCCCTCCCAGCGTAAATCCTAATCCTGCACCTAACCATTTGGTAAAACTTCCCATTTAATTCTAATTTTTTATGTTGCTAATTTACAAAGTTCTATTGTTTGACGAATCTTTTTTAAGATTGTTTCAATCTTATTTGTATTTATTTTATTTGCGTGAAGGATTGTAGTGGCATCCTTTTTTATTCTTTCAAAAAAGATACAACGGAAAGCCTGGTTATTTTATTGCTTTTTTAATTCCACCATTAAAAAAAGGCTATAAAATGAACACGCCCATAATTCGATGATTCTTAACATAATATTAATTAGAAAATTAAGTATCTTTGTAGTTCAAAATTTTATAAAATATGTACCCAGAAGAATTAGTAAAACCAATGCGTGACGAATTGATAAACGCTGGTTTTGACGCTTTATATACTGCTGAAGATGTTGATACTGCTTTAGCAAAAGAAGGAACCACTTTAGTAATGGTAAACTCTGTTTGTGGATGTGCTGCCGGAACAGCAAGACCTGGAGCAATTGCTTCACTAGGAGCAGATAAATTCCCAACACATTTAACAACTGTTTTTGCTGGTGTAGAAAAAGAATCTACACAAAAAGCGAGAGAATACATGATTCCTTTTCCTCCATCTTCACCCGCAATTGCATTGTTTAAAGATGGAAACTTAGTACACATGTTAGAGCGTCATCACATTGAAGGAAGATCTGCACAAATGATTGCACAAAACTTAGCACAAGCATACGAAGAGTTTTGTTAATCTAATTTAGATTGATAGAAAAAAATATTAGATAAAACCACGCCATTTGCGTGGTTTTTTTATTTTTACTTTATGGAGAAACAACAACTAATTAAAAACACCATTGCATTTGTAAAAGAAACCTTAAAAGGCGCTGAAGGAGGACACGATTGGTTTCACATCCAACGAGTGTTGAACAATGCAAAACTCATTGCCAAAGGTGAAAATGTGGATTTGTTCATTGTTTCTTTAGGAGCACTATTACACGACATTGCTGACGCTAAATTTTACGATGGTGATGAAACTGTTGGCCCAAGAATTGCAAGAAATTTTTTAGAGAATCAGCAAGTAGATGAAAGCACAATTGTACATATAGAAAACATCATTAACTACATTTCATATAAATCTAGTTTGTCTGGGGAAAAATTATTTTCTTCTCCCGAATTAGATGTTATTCAAGATGCCGATAGATTAGATGCTATTGGAGCAATTGGAATTGCACGCTGTTTTAATTATGGTGGATTTAAAAACAGGGCATTATACGATCCTGAAGTTGCTCCAAATTTAGAAATGACGAAAGAGGAGTACAAAAAATCTTCTGCACCAACCATCAATCATTTTTATGAGAAATTACTATTGCTAAAAGATAAGATGAACACCAAAACAGGACAGCGAATCGCTGCTGATAGACACAACTATATGGAAGGTTTTCTAGCGCAATTTTATGACGAATGGAATGGTGAAAAATAACATAAAAAACCTAATGGCTAATGGCTAATGGCTAATGGCTAATGGCTAATGGCTAATGGCTAAACTATTATTTCCCTGGAAAATTTGCTCTTCTTTTTTCTAAAAACGCTGTTGTTCCTTCTTTAAAATCTTCAGTTCCAAAACAGTTTCCGAATTCAGAAATTTCTGTTTCAAACCCATTAACCCCATCATTAAAATTATCATTGATTGCTTTGATTGCTGAACTAATTGCTACAGAAGAATTTCTTGCAATTTTACTTGCCATCTTCATTGCCAGTGGCAATAATTCTTCTTGAGTTGTAACATAATTTACCAGTCCATAGTCTTTAGCATCTTCTGCAGAAATCATTCCTGCTGTCATTACCAATTCCATTGCTCTTCCTTTACCAACTAATTGTGCCAAACGTTGTGTACCTCCATAACCAGGAATTACTCCTAAAGAAACTTCTGGTAAGCCCATTTTAGCATTGTCAGAAGCAATTCTGAAGTGACTTGCCATTGCTAATTCCAATCCACCTCCCAAAGCGAACCCGTTCACTGCTGCAATCACTGGGGTAGACAAGTTTTGAACAAAATCAAATAAAATCTCTTGTCCGTTTCTTGCTAAATGCGCTCCTTCTTCAACAGAAAAATGTGCAAATTCAGAAATATCCGCTCCTGCTACAAAGGCTTTTTCTCCACTTCCAATAATAATTATGGTTTTTACAGTAGCGTCTTCATCTAAATTTTTAAAAGCATTGTGTAATTCATTGATGGTATCAATATTTAATGCGTTTAATTTTTTGGGTCTGTTAATGGTTATTATTGCACAGCCATTTTCATTGGTAATTAGTAAATTCTCGAATGTCATATCTTTAATTTTTTGGTAGCGTAACGGTGAAAATTGTCCCTTCGCTTTTACTTGATGTAAATGCAATTGAACCACTATACGCTTCTATAATTTTTTTAATCATTGGTAAACCTAATCCCATTCCACTAGATTTTGTGGTGAATTTCGGCTCAAATATTAAGTGCTCTACCGAATCATCTATTCCTTTGCCATTATCTGAAACAGCTATTTTTATGGTATCCTTTTCTGACGAAACCCGTACTTCAATTCTCGGATTTTCTATGCCCTCTGTTGCTTGAGTTGCATTGGTTATTAAGTTTGTTACAATTCTAATTAATTGTGTTTTGTCAAGGTTCCCTATTAATTCATCCTCTGTAAAAGAATACGAAATATAACTTTCATTAAAAATATCTAAGGCTAGTTTAACCACTTCAACAACATCAATCTTTTCTCTTTTTTGAGTTGGCATTTTTGCAAAATCAGAAAAAGCAGATGCAATTGAGCTCATCACATCAATTTGCTGAATTAATGTCTGACTGTATTCTTTTAGTTTTTCTTTAATTTTTGGATCTTCTGGATCAAATCTTCTTTCGAAACTTTGTACCGTTAAACGCATCGGTGTTAGCGGGTTTTTAATTTCATGCGCCACTTGTTTTGCCATTTCTCTCCATGCTTGTTCACGCTCACTTTGTGCGAGTTTCACAGCACTTTCCTGTAGCTGATCAATCATACTATTATACGCATTTACCAACGTAATAATTTCAGAACTCCCAGATTCAAATTCAATTTTTTCGTTTCGCTTATTTAAACGTGTTTTATGAATTTTATCAGAAATTGTTTTTATAGAGCGTGTGATATAACTCGATAAAAAATAGGCCAATGCAACTGCCATTAAGAGCATTAGCAAATACACATAGGCAAGTCGATACATAAACTCCCGCAACTCTTGATCTTGTTCTGTATTGTCTTGAGAAAACTCTAATTTTATAACCCCAATATTATTTAACTGTAAGTCATTAATATAGGTAAATGAAGTTTCAAAACTGATATTTTCTACTTCATTCGTTTTAAATATTCGGTGATTTGACTTTGCTTCTAACTCTGTTAAAACTCTTGCAGGAATATTATCTATACTCGCATCATCAAATGGTTTTATTGCGGCTGTTGACGTAATTAATAAATTTCCTTTTAGATCATAAATTGAAATTTCTATGTTATGCACTGAAGACATTTCGAAAATTCGTTTTTCGAAAATTGATGCAATTTTATCCGTTGTCAAATCTGATACTGAATTCCTTTTTAATTCAAAATCTACATCCTTCTTTGTATTTAGCTCTTTACGCCCAAAACGAGAGATATTATAGTCTTCGGTTTGCTCATCATTCTGGTAAATAGTAACCCCTACCATTAAAATAGAAGCTATCAACACCAAAATAATCATGGCAAAGAAAATACGTATACGTAACGATATGCTTTTAAACTGAAACATTATTTAATTATAATTCGTTTTGTTTTCATTAGTAATACATCATCAAACTCTCCATCTACATCCCAGTCATATTTGCATTTACCTACAAACCCTGCTACTGTTTTCTCTATCAAATACCCTACCTTAACATCTCTTCCTTCATAGAAAAATTCGACAAAAAGCGAATCATTCTTTACATTCCAATTCCCCGTAGACTCTCCTTGTTTTTCTCCTTTTTGATTGATAAACCAGGCAGAAAATGTTCCGTCTCTATTGTATTTAGATTGCGCTCTTCTTGGTGGGTTATTCAAAAATTCATCTTCAAAAACAACCGTAGAATCAGATTTTTGATAGGTTGGCATATCTATTTTTAAATAGGTCGTTTCCCAAGAATCAATTAGGTATTCCTCCGTCGATTTTTCTCGAGAACAACTCGCAAAAAGCATTCCGAAAAGCACTGTAAATAAAAAAAACTTGATTTTCATTTTTGAGGTGATTTAGAGTGACAAGGTAACGAAATAATGAATCATAAAAAAGCCGCTATCGAGTTTTCAATAGCGGCTATTATATCCTTAAACCTATTTGTGTTTTAGTTTCATGAGTATCAGAAAAAAGGTTGACACCACTGTAATTCCGTTTGCTAATATCATTGGCAAACTGTCTATATGTATTCCGTAAATCAACCACAAAACGATTCCAATAAAAAAACAGACATACATTGTTAAAGACAATCCTTGTGTATCTTTTGTTTTCCACGTTTTATACACCTGTGGTAAAAATGACGCTGTTGTTAACACAGCTGCAATCATTCCTATGATTTCGTACAAATCCATTTTTACTTTTAATTTATTTATGTTCTCGGTACAATTTTCTCGCTCTTTCGAAAATCACTCGAACTGACAATCTGGAATCTAATTCATGAGATTCCTCGAAATCATTCGGAATGACACATGTAGACAACACATTATTATCCGCAAACAAGCTCATACCTAAAAAAGGCTGCGCCTTTAACCTACAATGTTGATGATTTTACCAGGCACAATAATTACTTTCTTTGGCTCTCGCCCGGCGAGTTGTGCAATTGTTTTTTCGTGCCCCATGACTGCTTTTTCAATATCATCTTTGCTCATGTCTAATGACAACTCCATGGTAAAACGCATTTTCCCATTGAATGAAACTGGATAGTTCTTAGAACTTTCTACCAAATGACTTGCCTCAAAAACAGGAAAATCTACTGTTGAAATTGATTCTTTATTCCCTAACAAACTCCACAATTCTTCTGCAATATGAGGTGCATATGGCGAAACTAATAATGCCAAAGGCTCTAAAATTGCACGTTTGTTACATTTTAATGCTGTTAGTTCGTTTACAGCAATCATAAAAGTAGAAACCGAGGTATTGAAAGAGAAATTCTCAATATCTTCTTCTACTTTTTTAATGGTTTTATGTAGTGTTTTTAACTCATCTTTTGTTGGAGCAGCATCAGAAACTTCAAACGTTTCTCCATTATGGTACAACTTCCATAATTTCTTTAAGAAAGACGATACCCCAGAAATACCTGAAGTTTTCCATGGTTTTGCTTGTTCTAAAGGCCCTAAAAACAT
>MAAC01015527.1_pt1 | contig 21624 bp, 17 predicted proteins | sample 1115981 | NCBI WGS metagenome assembly MAAC01 (sample SAMN04961126, study PRJNA320927) | seawater metagenome | isolation source: sample BD02T64 sea water enriched with oil for 64 days | place: USA:Gulf of Mexico | collected 2013-07-27
TTCATGTTGAATGTATTTTAGGTAAAAGTAGTATTTTTGCTCTTTATATTTCAAAAATTAAGCCAAAGAATGGATATCCCATCTAAATATATTGCAACAAGTGTAGAGAATAAATGGTATGACTACTGGATGAAGAATGATTATTTTCATTCAACACCAGATGAAAGAGAGCCATATACAATTGTAATTCCACCACCAAACGTAACAGGAGTCCTTCATATGGGACATATGTTGAATAACACAATTCAAGATGTTCTAATAAGAAGAGCTCGTTTACAAGGTAAAAATGCGTGTTGGGTTCCTGGTACAGATCATGCATCTATTGCTACAGAAGCAAAAGTAGTAGCCAAGTTAAAAGAGCAAGGAATTGATAAAAACGATTTAACAAGAGAAGAGTTTTTAGCACATGCTTGGGAATGGAAACATGAATATGGTGGCATCATTTTAGAACAATTGAAAAAATTGGGGTGTTCTTGTGATTGGGAAAGAACGGCATTTACTATGGATCCAGATATGTCTGAAGCTGTAGTGAAGGTTTTTGTAGACTTATACAATAAAGGGTTAATTTACCGTGGTTATAGAATGGTAAATTGGGATCCAGAAGCAAAGACCACATTGTCTGACGAAGAGGTAATTCATGTTGAAAAACAAGGAAACTTATACTATTTAGAATATAAAATTGAAGGTTCTAATGAGGTGTTGACAATTGCAACAACACGTCCAGAAACTATTTTTGGTGATACGGCAATTTGTATCAATCCAAACGATGCTCGTTTTACACATTTAAAAGGAAAGAAAGCAATTGTTCCATTATGTAACCGTGTAATTCCGATTATTGAAGACGAATATGTTGATATTGAGTTCGGTACAGGGTGTTTGAAAGTTACACCAGCACACGATGAAAATGATAAGGTTTTAGGAGATAAGCATAAATTAGAAGTAATCGATATTTTTCATGAGGACGCATCTTTAAATTCTTTTGGATTGCATTACGAAGGGAAAGATCGTTTTGTAGCCCGTAAAGAAATTGTAAAAGAATTAGGAGAGAAAGGAATTTTAATAAAAACGGAATCTCATTTAAATAAAGTAGGTACTTCTGAAAGAACTAAAGCAATTATAGAACCTAGATTATCTGATCAATGGTTCTTGAAAATGGAAGATTTGGCAAAACCTGCTATTGATGCTGTTTTAGGAGAAGAAGCAGAAATCAATCTATATCCAAAGAAATTCGAAAATACGTATCGTCATTGGATGGAAAATATTCGTGATTGGAATATTTCTCGTCAATTAATGTGGGGACAACAAATTCCAGCATTTTTCTATGGAGATGGAAAAGAAGATTTTGTAGTTGCAGAGAATGCAGAAAAAGCGCTTGCGCTAGCAAAAGAAAAAACAGGGAATGCATTGCTGTCAACGTCAGACTTAAGACAGGAGTCTGATGTGGTAGATACTTGGTTTTCGGCTTGGTTATGGCCAATGAATGTTTTTGATGGAATTCGAAATCCAGAAAATGAAGAAATTCAATATTATTATCCAACAAACGATTTAGTTACCGGTCCAGATATCTTATTTTTCTGGGTTGCACGAATGATTGTTGCTGGATATGAGTTTAAAGATAAAAAGCCATTCAATAATGTATATTTAACAGGTTTGGTACGTGATAAACAACGTAGAAAAATGTCTAAATCTTTAGGGAACTCACCCGATGCATTGAAGTTGATTGAAGAATATGGAGCTGATGGAGTGAGAGTAGGCTTATTATTAAGTTCTGCTGCTGGTAATGATTTAATGTTTGACGAATCTTTATGTCAACAAGGAAAAGGGTTTGCAAATAAAATTTGGAATGCTTTCCGCTTAGTGAATGGTTGGAAGATTGATGAATCTGCAGCACAAACAGAGGTTGCTAAAATTGCCATCGATTGGTACGAAGCAAAATTTCAAACAGTATTAGCTGAAATTGAAGATCACTTTTCTAAATACAGATTATCTGACGCTTTAATGGCGATTTATAAATTAGTTTGGGACGATTTTGCTTCTTGGTTCCTAGAAATGGTGAAACCAGAATTTGGAAAACCAATCGATAGAAAAACATATGATGCGGTAATCGTGGCATTTGAAAATAACTTGAAATTATTGCATCCATTTATGCCTTTCTTAACAGAAGAGATTTGGCAATTTATAGCAGAGAGAACTCCAGAAGAAGCATTGATTATTTCAAAATGGCCAGAAGCTACAAAATATAATACCCAGTTAATTAAAGATTTCTCAATGATTACAGAAGTAGTATCTGGAATAAGAACCATTAGAAAAGAGAAGAATATTTCTTTTAAGGAAGGGGTTGAATTGTATGTTGTAAATAATGACAATGCTACAACAGATTTAGACGCTGTAATTAAAAAACTAACAAATACAGCAACAATTACCTATGTGTCCGAAAAAGTAGAAGGGGCTTCGTTTAGAGTAAAATCTAATGAGTATTTTGTACCTGTTTCTGTAGAAGATATTGATGTTGAAGCAGAAACAGAGAAACTGAATGCAGAGTTAAAAAGAGCAGAAGGTTTCTTATTCGGAATTACAAAGAAGTTATCTAATGAACGTTTTGTAAACAATGCACCAGAAAAAGTATTGGAATTAGAACGTAAAAAAGAAGCAGATACTTTAGCGAAAATTGAAACAATTAAAAACAGCTTGGCAAGTTTGAAATAACTAGTAATATAATATCACTATAAAAAAAGCTCCTCGATCGAGGAGCTTTTTTTATAGTGCATAATTTTCAATTTTGTAGTTTTTCCAATATTGCATTAAAATAAAGGAACAGATAACTGAAGAAGCAATTCCTTCAATAGTAATCGCAAATATTATTAATGGTAAAGTTAAATTTGATCCCCAAAGGAACGATTTTTCTAACACGGTTATAAATTCAGGGTCAATTAGGCTAACATAAGTAATAAGGCCTATAATAATTATTCCAACAGCAATGATAGAAGTAGCAACTCCAATAAATAGATTTGAAATATAAAATGTGTCTTTGTTTTTTTGGATGTTGTTTTTGATAGCACTGTTAACTCCCCAAACAACAAAAAGGAAATTTAAGAAACGTAATTCAGAAATAGTATCTAAGCCAAATAGTTTCATGGCAAAGAAATATATAACAATCCCTAAGACTATTTTTAACGCATTTTTTATAATTATATGATTTGTACCCATAGTAGATTTTTAATAAAATTGTATTGGGGCGTCTCTAATTTACAAAATTATTAGGTGAAAAACTACTTTTTATTGATGAACTTATGAACAGGATACTAACTTTTTAGGGCTTTTTTAAAGCCAATTGCAGCTAACAATCCAATAATTGGAATGATTGTAAACAATGTGAATAAGTTTTGGTATTCTATAATAGTAGGATCTTTTCCTAACATGTATCCTACAAATAAAGACATAAAAATATCTGGCGTAAACCCTACCACAGAGATAATTCCTACTAAAGTTCCAGTTAATTGAATGGGTATTTTAGTTTCTTCAATAATAGCAAAATACAAGCCTCTTAAAGAATAGGTTCCTAAGGCCATAAATACGAAAAAAGTAAATGATAAAAATATGGGTTGATCATAAAAGAACCCTAATCCTAATACAGAAGAAGCAATAATTAAAATTGTAAAACAAGGAACTATTAACTTTGAAGGAACATACTTATCAGCAATCCAACCAACAGTTACCGCAGCAATAGGTCTTAAATATTGAATAAATACTGCAAAATAGGTAGATTCTTCTAACGAATATCCCCAAACATCACGCGCATAGGTTCCGTAAGTACCAGTTAATTTATACGCAGAATAGGCGCAGAAAATAATTAATGAATGATAGATAACTTTTCGTTGTTTCATTAATAAGAATGCCTGTTTAAAATCAAATTGAAACTCTTTAGAGTCAGATTTTTCAGCTTTTTCTTTTGGCAAAACAAACCAAACTAATAGAGCTACTAAAAAGACGATACCCGTAATGGTTCCTATAATATATTGTAGTGTTTGCACTTTGTCTTCGAAAGTAATATTTAGCCCATCAGCAGGAAAAAAATAACTTAAAATTGCTGCTCCAGACAATGCAATGGTTGCTGCAAACAAGCCTCTTCCTCCATCTAACAATCCAAAAGACAAGCCTTGATTGTGTGAATTTCCCCATTGGCGAGTTGCTTTAATTAAAGCTGCCCAGAATAAGAATATGGTAGAAACTCCCCAAAAAGCATATAGTAATTTCAGTGTAAAAATTGATGGTATCATGGTCATCCAAAACCCACCAATTCCGGTAAGAATTAATGAAAGACACAATAATTTCCTAGCTTCCCATTTATCAGCAATAAAACCTCCAAAGAAATAGGAGATTACAGCAGTAATTCCGTACAAAGCTTGTGCTTCTCCTATCTGAGCATCAGAAATTAGAAAAGCGTCTCTAATAACGGGTTTAAAAACACGCATTAAAATAAAAGGTAGTAAAAAAATAGCTTCACCCGCTATAATAAGGGCAAACATTGAGGTAATTTTGTTTTGTTTAGACAAAGGATTAAATTTTACGTTTATGTATGAAAAAATACGGATTTAAAAATAACAAAAAATGTATTTGAAAATTAAGATTATTTTCAAATACATTCTTATCTGTTTTAATTGCTATTTATTCTTTTCTGCGTTTCGCTGTCATTTCTAATTCACCGTCTGGTGTGGTTATTGTACCTTTCATTGAATCACCATCAAACTCAAATTCAAAATCAATTGTAGCGCCTTCTAAGTCAACATTTGCAGTTAGGTCATTACCAGAAATTTTTATTTCTTGCAATTCTAAAGTCCCATAGCTTGTGGTTTCTATAGAAATATCATATTTCCCATCATTCTTAGTAATTGTCATTTCACCCTCAAGAGTTCCTTGTTCTGTTGGTACTTCATAATCCCATATTCCTACAGGATCCAAAACAGGGGATGATTGCATAGAAGTAAGCCCAATGGTTGCAATAAAAAATAACAAGCCAAGTGTTAATTTACTTTTTAATAATTTTGAATGTTTCATCTTGATACGGGTTTAAATTAAGATGACTAATGTACAATTTTTACATAACAATATTACATCCAGTATATTAATGTCGTTTTATTTATTTTAAAGCTTCTTTTAATATGGTTATTGGGTGTTTTGCAATTCGTTTTGTCCCATCAAAAATTTGATGTCTACAACTAGTTCCAGCAGCCACAATTTCTGTATCAGTAGCACAGTTTCTTATTTTCGGAAATAAGGTGTCTTCTCCAACCTGCATGCTCAATTCGTAATGTTCTTTTTCGTATCCAAAACTACCTGCCATTCCGCAACATCCCGTATTTAAGATGGTCACTGAATAATTTGTCGGAATGTTTAAGATGTTAAAACTAGCTGCTGTGCTAGACAATGCCTTTTGATGACAGTGCCCATGAATTTTAAGGGCCATTGGCTCTTTGGTAAACAAGTCTTTGTCAATATTTTCGTTTTCTAATTGGTTGTTTAAAAATTCTTCAATGGTAAACGCATTTTTTGCAATTCTTTTAGCAGCTTCCTTATCATCAGCCAATCTGATATATTCGTCTCTAAAGGTTAAAATAGCAGAAGGTTCAATTCCGATTAATGGTGTTTCTTTTGTAATAAGGTCTTTAAAAAGTGTTACATTCTCATTGCAAACTTCTTTTGCTTCTTTTAAGAATCCTTTAGAAATAAAACTACGTCCACTTTCTTTATGATTTACCACTTCAACAGAGTATCCTAATTTTTCTAGAACGTGCACTGCATCTTTTCCAATTTCTACATCATAATAATTGGTAAACTCGTCATTAAACAAATACACTTTCTTAGAATGCATCTCATTTTCTTGGGAAGCAAACCATTTGCTAAATGTTTTGGAGGCTAATTTAGGAACTGTTCTTTTCTGAGCAACACCCATCACAGATTTTGCCAATGATGTATTTAACAGCACATTGGTAAGGGCAGGAGTAATGCTTCCTAATTTATTGTACTTTACATTGTTTGCAAACAATTTACTTCTAAAAGAATAGCCGTTTGTTTCTTGGTATTGATATAAAAACTCAGCTTTTAAAGCAGCAACATCTACATTACTTGGACATTCTGATGCACAGGCTTTACAGCTTAAACAAAGGTCAAAGACTTCTTTAAGTTCTTTATGGTTGAATTTATTTTGTTCTTTAGAATTGGTTAAAAACTCTCTTAGTGTATTTGCTCTTGCTCTTGTGGTGTCTTTTTCGTTTTTAGAAGCTCTGTAACTCGGACACATCGTTCCACCAGCAGATGCAGGTTTTCTACAATCTCCAGAGCCATTACATTTCTCAGCAAGTTTTAAAATCCCCTCACTTTCAGAAAAATCTTGTATGGTTTTGATTGTTGGTTCTTTTCTATCTAGCTCGTAACGTAAACTCTTATCCATCGGAAAAGCATCTGTGATTTTTCCTTTGTTAAAAACATTATTTGGATCAAATGCTTTTTTTATGCGTCTTAATAGCTGGTAATTCTCTTCTCCAATCATTAATGGGATAAACTCTGCGCGTACAATTCCGTCGCCATGTTCACCACTAAATGACCCTTTGTATTTCTTAACCAACTCGGCAGTTTCTGTAGTAATCTTTCTAAAAAGTACTACATCTTCCGATTTTTTTAGATTTAATATTGGGCGTAAATGAATTTCTCCTGCTCCAGCATGGGCGTAATACACGGCTTCTTGCTGATACTTGTCCATAATTAAGGTAAACTCCTTGATAAAATGGGGTAAGTCGTTTAAATCAACTGCGGTGTCTTCTATACAGGCAACTGCTTTATGATCTCCAACCATATTTCCCAACAATCCTAAACCTGCTTTACGCAAGGCAAATATTTTATTGATATCAGCTCCATATATTTTTGGATGGTGATATCCCATCTCCTTTTTCTCTAAATCTGCAATTAAATTATCTGCCAATACTTCTGCTTCTTCAATAGTATCTGCAGCAACTTCTAACATTAATACCGCTCCTGGATCGCCTTGTAAAAAGAACCTGTTTTTAGCGTGTTCTCTATTATTTTTGGTACAATCTAAAATCACTTTATCCATCAATTCACACGTATATAAGTTGTGATTCATGGTAATTACAGTGGCAATTAAACTCTCATTTACATTGTTAAAATGAGCCGTAACCATAATGCTTTCTTTTGGTTGAATAGCATCTAATTGAATGGTGATCTGCGTAGAAAAAGCCAGTGTTCCTTCACTTCCAGATAAGAACTTTGCCACGTTGATGGTTGGTTTTGTTCCGCCAAATAGATCTGAGGTTAAAAATTCATCAACTGCATATCCTGTATTTCTTCTGTGGATGGTTTCCTTAGGGAATTCTTTTTTAATTTCTTCTTGTACTGAGTCAAAAATCAATTCATCATAAATAGACTTGTAAATTTTTCCTTCTAAGGTTTCTTCTTCGAGCTTTTGTAAGAATTCTTCTGAAGTTATTTCTGAAAATGTAGCCAAGCTTCCATCACTTAAAATAGTATCAATAGCAACTACTTTGTCTCTGGTAACTCCATAGCGAATAGAGGTACTTCCAGAAGAATTATTCCCCACCATTCCGCCAATCATACAACGGTTAGAGGTTGAGGTGTTTGGGCCAAAGAATAACCCATGTGGTTTTAAAAAAAGATTTAGTTCGTCTCTAATAACTCCAGGGTGTAAAGTCACCCTCTTATTTTCTAAATCCAACGAAATAATCTCTGTAAAATATTTAGAAACATCAACTACAATTCCATCTCCTACACATTGACCTGCTAAAGAAGTTCCTGCTGTTCTCGGAATTAAGGTGGTATTATTCTCAGTTGCAAAAGCTATTAATTGCTGAATATCTGCACTATTTTTAGGATAAGCAACTGCCAACGGAATTTTGCGATACACAGATGCATCGGTTGCGTAAATAGTTTTATGTAAGTTGTCAAAATGAAACTCGCCAAGTAATGTATTTCCGAAAGATTCTAATTGTTTCTGGTCAATCATTGTGTACTATTGAATAGGAATATTTCTTTTAAAACCGGTATCGAAACAAATAAAAGTATCGGTACCAGCAACTCCGTTTATCAAATGAACCTGTTCGTATAAAACTTCACGTAAATGCTCATTGTCTCGTGCAAATATCAGAATAAAAATGGCATAATTACCCGAAACATAATTACATTCTACAATCTCTTCAATTTTTTCCATTTCTTCCATGACAGATTTAGCAAAACGTGCTTCCCGCAATCGAATTCCAGTATAGGATTTGGTTTTAAAACCTAGCATTTTTTCATCTAAGACAAATTCCGCATTTTTAATAACGCCTGCTTCGGTTAGTTTTTTGATCCGTTGATGTACCAAAGAGTTCGAAATTTTGAGTTCTTCAGCTATCTGCGAGTAGGCTTTACGTGCATCTGTACGCAATATTTGCAATATTTGCTTGTCTGTATAATCAAATTGACTTTCCATAAGAGTAGGTAGAATAAAATTACTGTCAAATATATGTAAACACCTCAAATTAAAGTCAAAATGATTTAAAATGATTTATCTAGATGTAAATTTACTTATTATATATGAGTTTATAAAGTAAATCGATTTATTTTTGTGGTGTAAATTAAACAACAATGACAACTACAGAAATTTTTGACAACTTGTGGAATGAGTACACTGAGAGAACGCCGTCTGCACAAAAAATTAAGAACTTATTTGAAGAAAAAGGAAATACGATTTTTAACGATCATGTTGCCTTTAGAACTTTTGATGATGAAAGAGTAAACATCGAAGTATTGGCAAAACCATTTATTGCTGTTGGTTATGTGGAGTGTGGTGAGTATCATTTTGAGAAAAAGAAATTGTATGCAAAACACTTTGAGCATGCTACAGATAAAAATGCACCAAGAGTCTTTATTAGCCAGTTGTTAACCAAAGAATTTTCTTTTGAGTTGCAAGGAGCAGTAAAAAACATGATTGATGCAATACCACAAGAAGAATTAACTTCTGGTGAATTGGTTTTTAAAGGACGTTTGTGGGAGCAACCTTCTTTTGATGTATATAAAAAATTACAAGCCGAAACAGAATATGCGGCTTGGTTGTATGTAAACGGTTTCTGTTCTAATCACTTTACGGTGGATGTAAATAAATTAGATACGTTTAGTTCTTTACAAGAAGTAAACGAGTTTATCAAAAACAACGGATTTAGTATGAATACTTCTGGAGGAGAAATTAAAGGAACTCCAGCAGAATTTCTAGAACAATCTAGTGTGCTGGCAGATAGAATTCCGGTTCAATTTAAGGAAGTAACCACAGAAATTACTTCTTGTTATTACGAGTTTGCTTTTAGACATGCTATGGAAAACGGAGAATTGTATTCTGGTTTTATTGCAGGTTCTGCTGATAAGATTTTTGAAAGTACCGATATGAAATTGCAAGAAGCATAAGCTGATTACAATTAGATAAAAAAAGCCTCACTAACAAGTGAGGCTTTTTATTTGTGATTTTGAATTCCCAATTAATTTTCTTTTTCATCATTCTCTTTGGATCTATCTTCTTTTTCTTCATCTAACATTTCCAAATAAAGATCCTCAACATGCTCTCTTGCCCAAGTGGTTCTTCTTAAAAAACCCAAGCTCGATTTCATGGTAGGGTTGTATATAAAACAACGAATATTGACACGATCTCCAAGATATTCCCAACCATAATACGCTACCAAACGTTCTAAAACCTGTACAAGTTTAACCCCGTGAAACGGATTGCTTAGTTGTTCTTCTGTTGCTGGCCTTCGTATGCGTTTGGTTGGTTTCTTTTCATTTGAAAGATCTTCTGATTGCTTTTGTATATCTGAAGGTTCCTTCTTGTGACTATTATTTGTGTCCATTGTTGGTCTGTAATTTATTGGAGCTCTTATTTTCTTGCTCATTATTAGCCGTTGTTAAGGGCTGTTTTAAGCGATGGTTTTTTTGGATATCCATGCAGTAATATCTTCAATAAAATATTGTAAAATTTTATCATAGTTATCATCAGTATCTTCAATGTCATAGGTTTTCCAATCTAACCAAAACTCTGATAATAAGGTATACAATTCTTTATCTAATTCTTGAAAAGCGATGAAGTATTTATGATACATAAATGCCGGATTGTTACAAGACTTCATTGCGAAGAATGTACCAATAAAAAAATCTATAGCTTCTCTATCATAAACATCTTTGTTCTTGTATCTTTTCAAGAGAATGTCTAACATTTTTTTATTCATTTTGGGTTCATTAAAATCACTTGTTAAAAGTCGATTTTCATAGCCCATTTTTAAAAATATTGGAAGCATTAATTCAAGTTCGAGACAATAGGTTACATGCTCTTTTAAACCATCAGAAAAAAGACTATTAATTTTCTCAGTCTTTTCCAAAGCATTGTAGAAATCTTCTACGATTTTCACGTTTTTAGATTTCAAGTATATGTGAATTAATTGATGTGTAAAAGAAGTTGAATTAAGGTCATTTTCATAAATACCGATGGTTGCACTACTGCCTGAAACGTTAGCACTATAATTTTGTTCTGTACTTGAAATTAATGCAATTTCATATATTTCATTTAATTTATTCCATAAATCAATGTTCTTGTCATCAATTAAAATAGTAAGATGTTCTTTCATTTAGTAATAATATTTTTCACTTACAACGTGTTTGTATAAGAATTGTGTGGCTATAAGCGCTATCTGCTTTTTACCAATGCGGAAAGATAATTAATTCGGGTGAATTTTCGTTTGGGAAATTCATAAGTAATTAATTATATATGGTGTTGTGACCAGTTTTTATTTAAATAACTCTCTATCTAATTTTAGGAAGTGAACAATGTCATTAATTGCAGACTCTGATTTTCCAGAAATAATTTTACTTTTACTTAACAGTCCGTCGGTGATAATTACCTTAACAGAATCCAGTTCAATTTTTTTTATAAAGTCGGGCTATATGTCCGAAACATTCAATTCCACATGCTTTTATCCATTCTGAGTTTTTTTGAGAGAATTCAATGGATCTTTTCATTGACAAATCGTAATCACCACTTTTAAGAACGATAGATAAAAGTCCATTAATTTGGTCAAATTCATTTTTCGATTTCAACAATTTAAGATTACTTTTATGTTCAAACTCTGGTGGTTCTTGGTATTTCAATTTCATTTTTTAATGTTTGCTAACGGTCATGGAAACAGATGTTTTTATCAATCTCCTTTTCCTGGAGGGACTATTACAAAAGCCCATACAGCCTCGTCAGGAACTCCATATTTATCCAGAAACTTTCCACCAAGACCGCTAACTTGTGATTTTTCATCCTCAATTTGAAGCCCATAAGTTTCTCCAAACATAAATTTTACTCCATTATCTAATTTAAGCGTATCAGTATCTTTTAAATTAAAAATTTTAAACTGATTCGGATTTATTTTTAAGTTTTCAATACCCCTAATTTCGCTAGAAGTTTCATTGTAAATAAATACTTTATATGATTTTCCAGTTTTATTGTATTTAGCAGGGATTACTAAAACTTCGTTTCCTTTTTTGATAAATTCGTTTCCATCTTTGTCAAAATACCTGTTCTCTTTTTTACAGCTTAAACACGCTATTAAGAGAATACTCAATCCGGATATTATTTTTCTCATTTATTCATTTCTTGTTTCTTGCCAATGTGTTTGTAAAAAAAAATATAGGGTTAAAAGGTGCTATACTTTCCCGGTTTAGAAAATTCTGTAGTAATTAATTAAATAGGGTTTAAGTATTTTATCGTTTTAGGAATTCAGTTTCTGTTCTTGATTTCATTCGCTTCAATAAACCAAACAATATTATTGATAAAAGAATACTATAACCAATCACTACTTTTGTAATTCCAAAATTTGCTAATCCAAGTATAATTCCAGTTAACCCTGGTTGTCCACCAATAATTTCATATTCAATTCCGCTTTGTATTTGGATTGCTAAATACAACGTCCAAATAAAAATTCCAGTTGTAAATAATAAAGCAAAAAATTGTCCTTTTCCATACTTTATAGTACTTGGAAGCTCAGAGCTATATTTTAAATTAGGATTGTCTTGTTTTAAAAACTCAAAAATTTCCGCTTTTATATTTTTATTATGTACTATTAATTCTTCTTCAGAATCATTTCCGAAATATATCTTGATTTGATTTTTTCCTTTCTGATTTTCAATTTTCTTAATGTATGAATATGGTATACAAAAGAGATTTTCCAAAAAAGAAAGATTTGATGATTCAGAATTTAGTTTACTAAGTTCATCATGTTTTGGATTTCCTTTATATAAATTTTTGTCTTTTATGAAAATTAATTTATTAGATTTGGAATCATCTATTTTCCAGTATTTTCTCATGCAGTTCTTTTATTATTGTCGATGTATTTCTTTAAATCTGTGATAAATATCTTTAAAAAGCAAACTTTAAAATCAACCAAGTAAAAAGTATTAGTACTAAAGTTATTCCAGTTATTTTTTTCGTTTTTTTGTTATAAAATGTGCTCATATTTTTATTTTTTTCTTCATGGTTAATTTTTTAATTGGGACAACTGATAATTTAAAGAACAAAGTTCTCATGTATCAATTCGATATTCTTGAAATACAGTTCTTGTTTTAATAGCAAGAAACGGTTCGTTAAAATTTAAAAGGTGAATTTTAAAAAGAGTAGACTTCATTTTCTTAGCAGGGTAAAGTTAGCAAAAAAAATAAGTAAGTAGTATTTAATTTATTGTCAATTATGTACCTTTTAATAAATTGACACTTACCGTAGCTAATTCATTATTTGGGAATCGTGTAAAATAGTTTGGATCTGGATGCAACCCAGCAGCAGCAGCTACTTTATTAAATACCTCAACTTCTAAAATATATTGGTCAGAATACCCATGTGTTGCATCATAGGCTGTAGCAGCACTTTTACCTATGTTTCTTGCTGTAAGTTTAGGATTAATTGTATGTAATTCTATCATTAATAAACCAAAACGCTCCACGTAAGGTTTCCATTTTTGTAAATGCTCAAATAGAGAATCTTCAACCAAATTATTGTTAATACGGACACCTTGATATGTATATGCTCCAGAAGATTGACTTATAGTATTAGTTGCTGTTTTAGGAGCTTCCCAAATACGGTTATGATCTAAAAAAGTACGTACATTTAATAAATCTTTAAGCTCAATACCATAATCTTCTTTTAAATCGTTGGCTAATAAATCGGGTCTACCAATATCTCCCCAAATGACTTTTGCCCAGATATCTGCTTTAATTAAATTGGCCCTTGTTACTTTTAAAGCAGCAAGATTAAAATCTGCTCCAACCAAGAGTAAAGGGTATTCATCTAGCATTTTTCCTCTTAGCGTTTGATGTTCAATAACATCAAAAATATGCTGAATAAATGCGCCATTACCACAGCCCATATCCAAAACACCTTTGGGTTGCTCATCAATAGGTTTATTAAAAAGTTTTATAATTACTTGATCAATCACTTTAAAATAAGTTGAATGTGCACCACCAGATCCCCAAACATTCATTTCTCTGTCTACGTGTTTTTCTGTATCGTTTGGAGCATCCGTTTTTAATACCAATGGGTTTCCAAATAGCAATTCATCCAGCTGTACAAAGGTTGGTAAATAGGATACGGTTACACCATATGCACTTGCACGTTTGGCAAAAAATAAGCCTTCATCTGTAAATTGATAGGTGTCTTTCTTCTTTTTAAACCAGCCTAATAGGGTTAGGAAATCTAGAATTTTTTTAAAGCTTTCAGGATCCTTATGGTATTCTTGTGCTCTAAAAGACGCTTCCATAAAGTATTTATGAAAAAAGCCATTCATACCTAATAAAACGACTATTGGAGCGATGATAACACCTTCTATGTGTTTTAAAATTTGATATTCAGTAGAAGATTCATTTTCTACGTGAAGTCCAAAATGAGAAGAATACTTCTTAAAAATACGTTCTAAAGCACTAAATGCATCAGAGCCAATACGTTCATTCGGAAACTTTACGGAATAGGTAAGTACCTTCACAGCATCTTTGTAAGTATGTGCTAAAGAAAATGCAGTGTTACTTTGTTTATTGATTTCGTATTCAATAGAATCATTTGCATTGTCAATGTGTTGTATTAACCAACCTTGAGATGCTAAAATTCTCAATCCTATGTTGAGATAGCCTTCATTGGCATTAAATTGTTTGGTTAAGTCTTTAAGGTGTACTTTTTGATGTTCTAATAAATAATCTAATACACCTTTTTTGTGTAAAGCATACATTGTTGTTGCTGTGGCAATGCCATCTAAATGTTTAAAGATGGTACCTCTTAGCTGTTCTTTATCTTGTTTTGTAAGCATTTTTTATTGTTAGATTATAAATATAAGAAAAAAGCCCTTAGTAATTGTAAGAGCTTTGTTGTTGTTATTGTTTTAGAATTAATGGATTACCTCATTTATAAGCTGTTAACATGTATGTTACTACTGAGATCAACTTTGTCTCGAAATTGTCTCGTTTTTTATCTTTTTTGAGCAATACCTAGAGCTAAATATTTAGATTCGTTACGCAACTACTCCAAATGAATTTTTATTTTTAGTGTTATTTTTGAATTGATTTGATGTGTTTTTTTTGCCTCCGGCCTTTAACGCTTTTTTATCACCTGTAAAAAATGTTTTATGATCATCACCAAGATCAGAACCAGCCATTCTTTGGTGTTTGACACAAGAAACACCTTTGCGAATTTCTTGTCTTTGAACATCTTTAACATAAGCTAACATGCCTTCTTTTCCATAATAACCTTCAGTAAGGTTGTTCATGTGAAGCGCCGATGTATGATATGTTGGTAAGGTAATTAAGTGATGAAAAATTCCTGCTTCTTTAGCTCCATTCATTTGGAACCTTTTAATTTCAACATCTGCACGATAGCATAATTCTGAATTATCATATTGTTCATCCATTAAATTATTTCTATCATACGCGGTCATATTCTCGCCTTCTGCAACCATCTCTTTATACACTTGATTTCTGAAATTTAGTGTCCAATTAAAAGAGGGTGAATTGTTATACACCAATTTAGCATTTGGTATTACTTTTTTTACTCTATTTACCATGTTTGCAATTTGCTCAACATTAGGCGTTGGAGTTTCTATCCATAATAAGTCTGCACCATTCTGAAGACTTGTAATGCAATCTAGCACTACTCGGTCTATATTTGAATTATGTTTAAATTTATACAAACCATTTGCAAGTCTTCTTGGTCTAACCAATTTACCTTCTCTTTTTATTAAAACATCGTCTTCTTTGGCATCTTCAATAGTAACCTCTTCAGCATCTACAAATGCTAAATATCTAGAAGCTAAATCTCCTGGTACTTGGCTTACTGGTAACTTTTGGGTAAGTCCAGCTCCTTCAGAATCTGTTCTTGCAACTATAACCCCATCATGTATGCCTAATTCTAAGAAAGCATATCTAACAGCATTTAATTTAGCTATAAAATCTTCATGAGGTACCGTAACTTTGCCATCTTGATGTCCACACTGTTTAGCATCTGATACTTGATTTTCAATTTGAATAGCACAAGCTCCAGCTTTAATCATTTTTTTAGCCAATAAATAGGTAGCCTCTTCATTTCCAAAACCAGCATCAATATCTGCTATAATTGGAACTACGTGCGTTTCAAAAGTATCAATTTGATCTTGTACATCTTCTCCCTTTTCAAGTCTTCTAAACAAATCATTCAATTCAATGGCGTCAGCTTGACGTAAAAAATCATAAATCTCTTCAATAAGCCCAGGAACGGCCGTTTTTTCATGCATAGATTGATCTGGTAATGGCCCGAATTCTGAACGCAATGCTGCAACCATCCACCCAGAGAGATATAGATATCTTTTACTGGTAGTATTGTGATGTTTTTTTATCGCAACCATATTTTGTTGTGCCAAAAAACCATGCCAGCAACCTAGAGATTGCGTATAGTTAGAGGGGTCGGCATCGTAGGCAGCCATGTCTTCTCTCATAATAGCTGCAGTATGTTTAGCAATATCCAAACCTGTTTTAAAACGATTTTGAATCACCATTCTAGCAGCATTTTTAGAGTTTATAGTTTTCCAAGTATTTCCATACTTTACTTTTAGATTTCTTATAGCTTCTAATGCAGAACCATAATTTGTTTGTGATAAATTTTCCATAATGTTGTGTTATGTTAATTATTATTAATTAGACCCTGTCGATTGCTGCTGCAATTACAGAATTGTTTTTTTAGATGTATCGATACGCTTGGAGCGTTAAAAATTCTTCAAATTTTTCTGATATAACAAGTTTATCAAAAAGCCCTATAGCTAGTTTGAACTTGGTGTTTTTAAAAGTGTCTTTTCCAACTTCATTCATAATTTTTTCTACTTCATCATTGAACAACTCTTTGTATAGTTCTACATTAAATACTCGTCCATCATCTATTGTTACTTCGTTTTTTAGCCATTGCCAAACTTGTGTTCTTGATATTTCTGCCGTAGCTGCATCTTCCATTAAATTGTAAAGTGCTACTGCACCTTGACCTCTTAACCAAGCCTCGGTGTATAAAATACCAACATTAATGTTTTTTCTAATACCTGTTTCTGTGACAGTTCCATTAGGTATTTCTACCAAATCTTGTTCTGTTATATGTATGTCGTTACGTGTTATGTGTAATTGGTTTGGTGTTGGCATATGTTTGTTAAAAATTGTCATCGCTATTTCAACTAAACCAGGATGGGCAACCCAAGTACCATCATGCCCATTTTTTACTTCACGCTCTTTATCTTTTCTCACTTTATCCATTGCAAGTGTGTTCGCTGCTTCGTCATTTTTTATTGGAATTTGAGCGGCCATTCCACCTATAGCATGAATGCCTCTTTTATGGCAACGTTGAATAACAAGTTTAGAATAAGCATCCATAAATGGGGTAGTCATTGTTACTTGATCGCGATTTGGAACGACGAAATTTGGGTGATTTCTAAATTTTTTGATGTAAGAGAATATATAATCCCAACGTCCACAATTTAAACCAACAATATGATCTTTAAGCTCGTAAATTATTTCATCCAATTGAAAACTGGCAGTAATTGTTTCTATTAAAACAGTTGCTTTAAATGTCCCTTTTGGAACATTTAGATATTCTTGAGCAAAGGTAAAAACATCATTCCACCATCTAGCTTCTGTATAATGTTCTAATTTTGGTAAATAAAAGTACGGAGCGGTGTTATTGCTTATTAAGGTTTTTGTATTATGAAACACGTATAACCCAAAGTCTACCAAACTACCCGAAGTTTCTTCATTATTTACTGTAAGGTGGCGTTCGTTTAAGTGTAAGCCTCTTGGTCTAACAAGTAAAACAGCAGTTTTAGGATTTAGTTTGTATGATTTGTTTTTTTTAGTATCTATGAATGAGATGGTTTTTTTAGCGGCATCTTTTAAGTTTTGCTGACCTTCTATTGTGTTTTTCCATGAGGGCACATTACTATCTTCTAAATCAGCCATAAACGTTTTAGCTCCAGAATTTAAAGCATTGATAATCATTTTTCTGCTTATTGGTCCTGTAATTTCTACGCGCCTGTCTTGTAAGTCGTGTGGAATGTTACCAGCAACCCATTCACCTTCTCTTATGTCTTTTGTCTCACTTGGGAATTTTGGAAATGTACCGTCGTCAAATAAATTTTGTTGATTTAAACGCCTACTTAATAATTGTAACCTCTTTGCATTAAAATTTTCATGAAGTTTCGTTAAAAAAAGTAAGGCTTCATCTGTTAAAATCTCGGGATAATGATTATTAGCATTTTTTGAAAATGAAATTTTTGATGAATTTAATAGTTTGTGTTCCATGGTGTTGTGGTTTTGTTTATGTGTTGTCTAAACGTTCATGTTTTTTTGAACAACTAAAATTGATCTATTATGACCGAAACAAATTTCAAAAATAAATCTAAAGTGCTTCTCAAATTTTAGCTGAGACTAGTTTTTTAGTAGACGAAAACACCGTAACTTTAGATAAGAGAAATATTGAGGGATATATAAAACCAACAATATCTTTACTATTTTGCTCGAAATTAAGTAAGGTGGGTATTTGATTTAAAGTAGATACAAGATACTAAGCATTTATTGCTGTTAGGTATGACTAAGCGTTCTGATTCTTGTAAGTAATATTTAAATGAAATAGAAAATAATACCCCAAGTCAAACCAAATTGTAGTTCTTTCTAAAAAAACAATAGATATGTCCTGAATTAAATGGTGTCTTTTAAAGTGTAGACTTTACTTTCTTTTTTTAAGCTGATCTTAATTCAAAAAAGCAGCAATGTTTTTTCTGAAGTTATCACCAATAGGAATTTCAATCCTTTCAATTTCAATATCATTTTTTGTATAGGCAGTAATTTTATCTTTGTTGACAATGTAAGAACGATGTACTCTACAAAACCGACTGTCTAGCTTTTTCTCAAATGAAGAAATACTATGTTTGGTAATAAGGACTTCCTTTTCAGTATGTATTTTAATATAATCTTTAATGCTTTCTACATATAAAATTGTATCAAAATTGACTTTTACTTGCTTTCTATTTACTCTAACGTATATAAAAGTAGCAGTACTTTCTGTATTTTTAGGTATTAATGGAGCTGCCTCAATATTGCGTTGTAAGTTTCTGAATTTTTCTATGCCTTTAAAAAACCGATGAAAAGTAATCGGTTTCAAAATGTAATCAACAGCATCCAATTCAAAGCCTTCAATAGCATAATCTCTATACGCAGTAGTAAAAATAACTTTGGGTTTGTGTACTAAATTCTTGAAAAAATCTGTGCCTTTTAATACAGGCATTTCTATATCTAAAATCAACAAATCTATGGTCTCTTCTTGGAGTATTTTACTCGCTTTAATAGCACTAGAGCAAGATGCAACCAATTCAAAATCGTCTAATTGCATTAAATGATTTTCTATCAATCTTCTTGCTAGTTTTTCATCGTCAATTATTAAACATTTGTATTTCATTTTGACAGTAATTTTAATGAGATATAGAACCGGTCTTTTTCTTCTTTAATCTCTAAAGAATGTGCATTGTCATATAACAACTCTAGTTGCTTTTTTACATTTTTCAGCCCAATTCCTTGCTTGTTAGAGAGTACTTTATTTGTTGCTATTGAGTTAGAGATTTCAAAATAAATATACCTGTCTTTTATTGATATTTCGATTTGAATAGTAGCTTTTTCTAGCTCTTGAGAAACTCCATGTTTAAAAGAATTTTCTACAAAAGTTAACAAAATTAAGGGCGCAATTAGAACATCGTTTGTTTCGTTTTTTGTGAAAGTAATAGCAACCCTATCGCTATATCGTATTTTTTCTAATGCAAGGTAGTTTTCTATCAATTCAATTTCTTTATGTAGAGAAACAAACTGGTCATTACAACCATACAACATATGATCTAACATTTCTGACAGCTTTTCAATTACTTCTGGTGCTTCATCAGATTTGGTGACAGATAAGGAATATAAATTGTTAAGTGTGTTGAATAAAAAATGTGGATTTAGTTGCTGTTTTAAAGTTGCTAATTCAGTAGTTTTTTTTTGTTCGTTAAGTTGTAAATATTTTTGTTGATTGTTATAATACTTTGCTAAAATAATTAAAAAGGTTGGGGTAAGAAATTTCAATGATTTACCAGAAAAAACAGAAAGTTTAAAAATATAATGATAAAACTGTTGTAGCGAATCAAATGTCGAATCAGTCCCGTTGTTATTCAAGAATCTAGGACGGAAATGAAACTCCTGTATATACACAAACAGCGAATAAACAGTTGCTAATAGAAATAATATGCCAACTATGAATTGTATGTTTTTTTTAGGTACTAGAAATTTTGGAACTAAAAAGTAAATACAACTATAAGCTGTAATTATTTGCATAAAAACGATGATGGCTCTATCTATAATTAATTGCTCGTAACTAGAGTAGTACTCAATGTCTGATGTAATTATAAAATAGGTAAAGATCCCAATCCAAAACAGTACATGTTTTACTAGTGAAATTTTTATAGTGTTCATAACTCAGCGAAAATACAATTAAAATAGCTCTGTATGCTTTAAAAGTAGCTGAATCCTTTCTTTTTAAAGACAAAAAAGCTGTTTTCGGAGACAAAACTTTTTTATTGAAAAAAACACTCTTTAATAGCCAAAATAGGGCGTTGGTCTATTTAAAAAATTGCCCTTATACTATTCCAATACTTTTATCAGCTAATTGTGCTTTTTAAATGGAAGTGCCATGTTTAACGATGTAATTTTTATAAGATGAAAAGAATTGTTTTTTATATAATCCTACTCTCAGGAGTTTTTTATACCCAAGCACAAACTGATAAGATTGTGTTTAGTAATAGCAACATTAAATTAGATGGTAAGTTAAATGAGTCTATATGGAAAGATCTTATTCCCGAAGGAGGATTCCTAAATTATATACCAAACAATGGTGATTTGGCTGATAATAAAACAGAAGTAAAAATGTTTCATAATGGTAAAAACTTATATATAAGTGCTGTGTATAATGATACAACTCCAGATGTGCAAATAGGCTCCTTAAAACGAGATGATATTGGAAGCGCAGGTGGGAATAGTGATTCTTTTGCATTGTTAATAGACACTTATAATCAACAGCAATCTGGTTATTTTTTTATTGTAAATATGGGTGGCGCATTGATAGATGCGCTAGTAGCAAGAAATGGAGATGGATTTCGGATTAGCACAAGTTGGAATACTATTTGGAATGCGAAAACTTCTGTAAAAGGGAATTTAAAAATATTTGAAATAGAAATCCCTTTAAAAGCACTTGGTTATAAAGCAGACATGCCAGAATGGGGAGTGATGTTTCATACCAGAAATATCAAATTGAATGAATGGACTACCAGCACTCCAATTGATCGTAATTATGCGCAATTTGATTTACGATTTACCAAAGCCTTTAAGGTTGAGAATTTGTCAGAAAATAAATCTTCCAAATTTGCAGTAACGCCTTCTATTACGATGAGTCATACAGAAAATGTGATTAGTAATGTTACCAATACAACGGTAAAGCCAAGTGTAGATATACAATACAATGTAAGTTCATCTTTAAAATTAGATGCCACTATAAATCCTGATTTCTCACAAATAGATGTAGATAGACAAGTGACAAATTTAAGTCGGTTTTCAGTGTTTTTTCCAGAGCGTCGTAATTTCTTTTTAGAAAATAGTGATCTTTTTACGAACCTTGGTGTAAGTGGAGTGAATCCATTTTACTCTCGACGTATTGGTGCAAATAGCGAAATTTCTTTCGGTTTAAAGTTATCGGGAAATATTACTAAAAAAACACGATTAGGTATACTTAATGTTGCAACAAAAGCCAATGAAAATAGCTCAGCTCAGAATTATGGAGCCTTGGTGATACAACAACAATTGTCAGAATCTTTTACAGCAACTGGGTTTGTTATCAATAGACAAGAAACCAATGGGTTTTCTTTTGTTGATGATTACAATAGAGTAGCTGGAGTTAATTTAAATTATCAATCTAAAAATAATAAATGGACGGGACTTGCAAATTTTGCAAGCAGTACTACCAGTAATATC
>MAAC01009523.1_pt1 | contig 21619 bp, 15 predicted proteins | sample 1115981 | NCBI WGS metagenome assembly MAAC01 (sample SAMN04961126, study PRJNA320927) | seawater metagenome | isolation source: sample BD02T64 sea water enriched with oil for 64 days | place: USA:Gulf of Mexico | collected 2013-07-27
ATAGCATAAACATCAATATAGCAAACATACGACATTTTGACAATGCAAACATACGACATTACAGGATTAAAACCCATTCAAGAAATTTGTTTTAAATAGAGCATTTTTGATCTATTTGGCTATTTAATATTACGACTAAAAGACTTTATATAAATTAACTTCTTACAGCCCAGTAAATATAAGTTTGCTTGCTAAACTCTTATGAACAAGCAAGCTTTGAATACGATATAAGGCGCATTCGCCCCCAATATAACTTCAATTGTCCTATAAGCAGCCCGTTTCTAGAAATAATACGTAGTGAAACTTGCCTTCGTGGTTATAGCTTGAGTACAGAACAATGTCGAGCTCTGATAAAAAGGGCCCTCGCAATGTATGAGCCCCTAGCCTTAAAAGCCGACTTATAACTTATTATGGTACCAATGCCTATATTTAAAAATTACAACTTACTTCTATTTCTGCCAAGCACCTCGGAAATCAAAACATCAATAATGAGTGCCTGTTGACAGATCCCAAGCTTTTGGTGGGTTGGCGACCGTATTACTGAGTTTAAATTTAGTTTGAATAGTTCTGCCAGGGCGAACAACCTGATAGACGATGTCATCCGAACTAAGATGAATACTCCATACACTTGGCCATGTACGGGTCGGCGCATGAGCCTTTGTTAATTCGATAGATTCAGCGCTTTCTGGAAAGTCTTGAATGTGTACAGTCCCCGAATCCGTGGTTGAACCGCCATAGAGTGTTAAATCATCCGAGGTGCCATCCTGATGGCGATGATCATGTTGCAACTTAATGCTCACTCCGCTTTTAGTGTCCCTTTTGGTCAGGATCAGTATGCGAGAAGAATTATCATCAATGTGCAAGGGCATTTTAATTTGTGTATCGGAACAATCGCGAATGTGCAGTATAAATTTTTTGCCGCGATAAGCCATACTATTTGAGGTATCTTGCACAATTCCGCCTGAGAACGCCTTGCCGCACAGGGCTTTGATCTGATTAAAAAACTTATCTTGATTGCTCTCTAACGCCATTAATGATGTGCTTGAAAGCATTGAAACGCTGCCGAAAACAGTAAGTACCCCAGCCTTGAATAATGTATTAAACGTCATTGTTATTGTTCCATATATTTATTTAACAAATATAGACCACGTAAGGCATTGCTGTTACGCCAGTATTTCCACTCCAGAGCCTTCATGGTTATAGTTTGAGAACTGAGTATTACCGAGAATTCTCACAAAAAAAGGCCCGCGCATTGCGCGAGCCCTTAATATTAAAAAGAAAATTTATAATATGAGCAACGCCCATATTTAAAAACTATAACTTGCTTCTATAGAGAACGAAGGTGGTCGTGAATAGGTATCTAACGCAAATGCCCCACCAGGATATACTTCATCTTTCTCATCCAGCAGGTTTTCAGCGCTAAGCATCACTTGCCAATTTTCGTCCATAACACCAATACGGAATCCCAGATAAGTCAATGGTTGGGTTGTTAGCACCGGCGAGAAAGGAGGAGTCGGTAACGTTCTGTTAGTAACGGTGAAGCCATCAGCATGTGATACAGCGAGCCTCGCCATGCCTTCAAGATCACCAGACCATTCGAAATGATAAACCAATGCCCCTGACAAGGTAAAATCAGGTGTGTACTGTGAAGGATCGCCTTTTGCAACTGAGCCAACGGTATCATCATACTCACGGCCAATATAGCCACCACTGAAATCAAAGATCAGGTCTTCGGTCAGATATACCTGAGCCGACAAGTCGACGCCCATACCGGAGGCAGAGCCACCATTGGTGGTTCTAGCAAAGTTTCCATCGACTACTGAGACTTGTACATCATCATAATCGGAATAGTAAACAGCAGCATCAAAATAGACAGTACCCTCAACTAGTTCACCGCGGCTACCAATCTCGTAAACCCACACCTCTTCAGGATCAAAATCAATTATTGTTGAACCTGCACCGTTGATTCCGCCACTACGAAAGCCTTTGGAAATAGTACCGTATACTGAGAGCATGTCGGAAGCATTCCAAAGCAGGTTGAAGCGTGGTGTCAGCGTGTCAAATGATTGAACCGGAGGACTCATATCAATAGGCTCGGCTTCGGTCAATAAAAATACTGAAGGCTTTTGGTCATCTTCAAAATAGCGCAGGCCTACCGATCCGGTAAGGGTATCAGAAAAGTTATAGCTGAGCTCTCCAAAAACAGCCCAAGACTCTGTATCCCCGAGTGCATTGGTTGTTCGTGGCGGGGCTCCAAATATAGCCGGGAAGGCTAATGTGTCCGTTGTAGTAGTCTCCGATCTCCGATAAAACGCACCCACAGTATAATTGAGGGGGTTATCCCAGTTAGAGCTTACCCGCAATTCCTGACTGAACACTTCTGAATCAGCATTATCTCTGGTATAAGACCCAAAGAGGCCAGGGGGAAAGAATGCATTGACCGTTTCAGAAGTTTGATTGATAGTTCGATCCAGATATCCGGTGGAACTGATAATATCAGCATTCTCCAGACTGACATTCAGTATCAGGTTAAACAAATCCCACTTATCGTCTAATGGCGTTGCAAAGGGGACATCCGTTGTTCTTTCATCAGTCGCGCTCCTGTTCTCAAAGGCTAGAAGGTTTAAACCTTCGACACTTCGTTCTCGGCTGCTATTGCCCTGCTCAAAGTCATAATGCATCCACATCAATGAAGCGTTAAATGTATCATTCGGTTTGTACAATACTTTAGTGCGAACAAAATCCCGCGACGCTTCATTAATATCAGACTCGCCCGTTGCTGTGTTATCGATCCAGCCGGCAATGTCTTCTGTTGATGCAGCAATTCGAACCGCCAGCACATCTTCCACGATAGGCAGGTTAAGCACACCGTTTAACTTATGTCCGTCACTGCCATCTTCAATAGTACTTAAACTCCCCCCCACGCTACCACTTACGTCACTTAAATCAGGTGAGTTAGTAATAAGCCTTACGGTACCGCCAATAGACCCACCACCGTATAGAGTACCCTGCGGACCACGCAATACCTCTACACGCTGCATATCCAACAGTGGCACATCTAATGCTCGTTGTGTCGTATCACTACCAACGCTCACCTCGTCGAGATAACGCCCGACAGTTGGCAAACCCAGTCCAGTATCCGATGAGGCTCCTCGTATCTGAACGCGATCTTGTCCAGGAGTATTACCTGTAATAGACAAGCCAGGAACGGAGTATTGCAGATCTTTGATATCAGTCGCGCCCCTTTTCTTAATTTCATCCTCGCCAAAAGCCGAAACGGCGAAAGGAATATCTAAAATACTCTGCTCTTTCTTTTGTGCTGTTACTACAATACGTTCCATTGCAGATGTCTCTTTTTTAGATGCCTCTTTTTTATCTTCAGCATAGACCGAAGTTGTCATTGCCGGTAATCCTGCCAGCAACACACCAAAAACTAATTTATTTTTCATCACATATCCCCACTAGATTATTATCTTTAATTATTATCTTTAATTATTATCTTTAATTATTATCTTTATAAACCCTACCACATGTATAATATATTAACCAAGTATATTTATATATTATTCTTAAATAAATCCCGTTTAACAAAAAAACAACAAGAAATATCAAACTGAATAATCAAACAACCTTACAGTGTAGCCTGGGTTAAGTTGGAGTTTAGCGCTTTAATCTGGCATACCTTTACATGCAGATTAAAATATTCTTGAGCATCTCATTAATGGAAATAAAGTTAAAAACTCATCTTTCATTAATGAAACAACACTACAAATACACGTTATATTAACCAAGCAGATTTGAAAAAATGCTTATCAGAAGATCTGCAGCAACCTAAGCGGTCATTGAGCCTACCCCCATAAACGGGAAGATAAGCCCGACACCACTCCCTGACTGTAACCCATAGGATTGGGACGGTCCTCGGTAAGAAAAAGTGCCCCATCGAGATCAACTAAATCGCACAATTGAGCAATCACATAGGCGGGCGCCATGGCCAGGGAAGTGCCCACCATGTTACCCACCATCAGCTTCAACCCTTTTGCTTTCGCCTTTTGGGCCAGCTTCAGTGCCTCAGTCAGGCCACCCGTCTTATCAAGTTTGATATTAACCATATCGTAGCGCTTAGCCACTTGCTCCAGTTCAGAGCTATCCAAACAGGACTCATCTGCACAAAGCGTAATAGGCGAAGTAAACTGTTCCAGAGCCTCGTCCTCTCCTCTAGGTAGAGGTTGTTCAATCATTTTAACGCCCAAAGCTTCGAACTGAGGCGCCAGTTCCACCAACTGGGAAAAGGTCCAACCTTCATTAACATCCACTACAATGACAGCGTCGGGACGGGCTTCACAAACCGCTCTAATTCGCTCCAGAGGCTGTTGGCCATCAAGCTTGACTTTAATATGACGAGCGTCAATAAGCTTTGCTTTCTCCGCCATCGCTTCAGGCGTGTCAATGCCGACAGTATTAACCGTGTTGACCGCACCTGAAGATATACCAGTCAATTGAAAGATATTCTTACCTGCTAACTTGGCTTCGAGATCCCAGAGTGCACAATCAATGGCATTTCTTGCGCCACCCACCGGTAGCATAGTTTGCAGTTGTTCTCTATTAGTACCCTGCTCTAATGATTGCACTATATCCTGCACCTGTTGATACATACTTTCAGCAGTTTCATCCAAGTAATACACACCTGTAGCTTCACCGCAACCAGTCATGCCATTTTCCGTGATGCTGACGATCAGCATGTCACAATGCGTCCAAGAGTGACCAGTGATCACGAATGGGGAAGCCAAGGGCCAGGACTCTATGGCCAGCTCTATCTTTCGCATCAACTACCCCTTAATGCCAAATTCACAAACAAGCCTAGCGACAACCCCATCACAACCGTCCTTAATTGGATCCTCGCAGGGCAGGTTTAATTCACCCGACAGCTCGGCTAAATAAGCTTCCCTTTCTTCTACAGCAAGACCTGAGGTGTTTACACACACCCCCACACAAATAACGTCTGGGTTGGTTAAACGCGCACAGCGTAAATGTAGATCAATACACTCCGCCACACTAGGAAGGGGCAAATGGCTGGCGGTGTCGATGAAATCCCTAGTAGGATCGTGACATACTACGATGGCATCGGGCTGAGAGCCATGCAACAACCCGAGGCTGACACCAGCATAAGAGGGATTAAACAAGGATCCCTGGCCTTCAATAATGTCCCAGTGATCATCGGCGTTTGCCGGAGATAATGCTTCCGCCGCACCAGCGATAAAATCGGCTACTACGGTATCTATTGGCACGCCCTGCCCCGCAATCATAATGCCAGTCTGGCCAGTCGCACGAAAATCCGCTTTCATACCTAGTCGCTGCATGCATTGAGTAATTGCCATTGCCGAATATTTTTTACCAATAGCGCAGTCAGTCCCCACTGTCAACAAGCGTTTACCTGAGCGTTTTTCACCGTTACCTACCGGCAGATTGTCGGCTGGTGTCCTTACATTAATCAGGCATGCCCCAGACCTAGTCGCAGCAGCAACCAGTTCTGGAAAGTCTTCTAGTCGACAATGCAAGCCGCTAACCACATCAAGGCCCATCTCCAGCGCCTGCTCTAGCACTTGCAGCCAGCGTTGATTGATCTGCCCACCCGCAGGTGCAACCCCAATCACGAGACTTTTCACCCCTAGCTCAAGCGCTTGAGCAATCGAAAGATCGGGCACTCCCAGATCGACCGGACAGTCATCAAAACGAAACTGACCTGCGACTTTTTCCGGACACCATTGAACTAGACCTGCGCCAGTTTTTGCATCCACCGCTTCACAAACATCACCAATAAAGATCAAATACGGTGACTTCAGGATTACGCTATTTATCTCTTCGCGTTCGATTTCATACATAGTAGATTTACCCTTATACAAACTTGATTTACTCTTATTAACTATCACTGATCACGTCTTCTTCATGCGTGCATCAATCCAACGTGTAACGACTTCTTCTAAAATATTTAACGGCAGTGAGCCATTCTTAAGCACGACATCGTGAAACGCCCGAATATCAAACCGATCACCCAATCGATGTTTCGCGTTTTGACGAAGTTCAAGAATCTTCAACATACCAATTTTGTAGGCAGTGGCCTGCGAAGGTAAGACCAGATAGCGTTCTATGGCTTGCGTGGCTTTTTTCCGATCCGTTGGGGAGCTCTCCATCAAGTAGGTAATGGCTTGCTCCCGGGTCCAGCGTTTGTCATGCAGGCCGGTATCCACCACGAGGCGACAGGCACGCCACAATTCAGCCGACAGACGCCCAAAATCGGCGTAGAAGTCCTCATATAACCCTATCTCCTTAGGCAATAACTCGGCATACAACCCCCACCCCTCGGCATAGGCAACGTAGCTGGCAGCGCGTCGAAATTGAGGAACATTATCCAACGCTTGGGCGATCGTTACCTGCATGTGGTGGCCAGGAATACCTTCGTGGTAAGCAACACTCGGCAGGGCATGTTTGGGCATCAGCGACATATCATAGGTATTGATATAGAAGGTACCGGGGCGTGAGCCGTCTGGGGAGCCCTGTTGATAAAACGCGCTGCCGATACTTCCTTTTTCCCTGAATGGTTCCACTGACTTTACAACAATATCAGCCTTGGGCATCTCATCAAACACCTCTGGCAAGCGGTCATTCATTTCGTTAATCAGCCGCTTGGCTTCATCGACATAAGCCTGTTTCCCTTCCGCTGTTTGCGGAAAAAAGAAACGAGGATCGGTTTGCATATGGGTGAAAAAATCGGACAGATCGCCTTCATAGTCGTTTTTTTTAATGATGGCTTTCATTTCTCCGTGAATACGGGCCACTTCACTCAACCCCAGCCGATGTATTGTTTCGGCATCCATCGCTGTGGTGCTGGTTTTACGCAGGGCGTGGCGGTAGAATGCCTTTCCTTGAGGTAGCTTCCAGGCCCCCCCTTCTATCTCGGATCGGCTTTGCAATGCACTCAATTTGGCGATTAATTTACCGTAGGCAGGTCCAACGGATTCCAAGAGCGCCTGTTGCCCTGCTGCATATAGCTGCTGCTTCTGTGACGCAGCAATATCCAACTTGTCCAGTTTTTTGCTGAAATCTGCCAACAGGGGACTGTCTTCTGTGCCACTCTCCGCGAAGGGTTTTCCAGTGACAACACGTTGCGCCCCTTCAATAACCCGCTCATAGACAAAACGGGGAGCAACATTACCCATCTCCGCGCGCATCTCTAGGCCCTCGATCAGTTGGTCAAACAATTGCGTGACCCCATGCATGCGCTTGATATAGGCCTTTGCATCTTCAACCGTTTCAATCCGGTGAAGGCGAATAAGGATTGTAGCCACGCCAGTATGGATGCCAGACATATGGCTAACAGGGTAGCGGTGAAGCCGCCATTTAAATTCCTCAATAGCGCTTTCCAACTCTTGTTTGTACAAACGTAAATTTAGTTGATTGGCTTCACTCAATACCTGCGGATTTAGCGCTTGCAGGTTTTCAAGATGCGCGATATCCAACCGATTGCTCTCAATCAAAAAAGCATCACTAAAGTTATCCCACTTGTCCTGTTGATCCCGAACCCCTTCAAATGCCTGATTAATAGGGCTACGCGCCAAACGTGCCTGATAAATGCGCTCGAAAATTTCCTCGGCGTTAGCATTTTTCTGGTTATCAAACATCGACTGGTCTGCTGGCACTTGGCTAACGCTGTTATCTGCCACATTATTAGTGGTACCTTGTTGACTCCCACAACCGCTAGCCAGTGTCACCACAAGACACAAGCATCCAACAGTGTTTATTTTAGTTTGACTCATGAGCAAGCTTCTCCTTTTCATTATTAATCCTATGGTTTCTTATGCTTCAAAACCTTTCCCGGTAAAGCAGCGTTAAGCTGTCCATCTTCCAGAACCGGCTGGCCGTTAATCAACAAATACTTTACGCCAGTGCTGTACTGATGAGGCTTGAGGTAGGTACTGTGGTCAGTAATGGTTTTTGCATCGAACAATACGATATCAGCATAGTTGCCCTGCTTTATCACACCACGCTCTTTAATACCTACCCGTTGGGCTGACTGGCCGGTCATTTTATGGATCGCCTGCTCTAGCGTCAGGACGCCGCGCTCACGAACATAGGTGCCCAGCACCCGAGGAAAGGAACCGTAAGTTCTTGGGTGGAAATGCTGCTCTCTGGTTATGGCCAAATCACCGTCAGTGTTCAGCATCGTAAAGGGATAACGCAGAAAGCGTTCGATATCTGATTCAGCCATACTGTGATAGATAGCTTTAAAGCGTCCCTGTAATTGCAACTCGATCAACGCCTTCACGGCAGCGTCCATTGTTTGCGGTTGCTGTTTATCACGCAGGTAATCCCCTAAGGTGCGTCCAGCATATCCATCAATATGAGGTAGGCTTTCAAACTGAATGCTGTCGAAATCCTTACCCGCCTGTTGGGGAAAGATAACCTTCATTTCCTGCTCAATTTTCTCTCGCTGTACCGGATCCTTGATCCGCTTGCGAAAATCCTCCGGCCCTCCCGCAAGACACCAGCTCGGGAACAAAAGGTCCGAGTACGTCATAAAGGCTGCATAAGGGTAAATGTCGGTGGTCATATCCACTCCGGACTCTCTGATACTATCGATCAATGCCAATGCATCCACACTTCTGCCATGGTTGCTAGTACCGGTGGTCTTAATATGGTTAATGTGAACGGGGATATTCGCTTTCTTGCCGATCTCACCATTGTCAGTGATCGACTCTAGCAACCTAGGGCCTTCATCACGCATATGAGTCACGTAGATACCACCCCACTTAGCTGCCACCTTGGCTAGCTCAGTAACTTCTGCATTAGAAGCATAGGCTGCTGGGACATACTCCATGCCGGAAGACAGACCAAAAGCACCCTGCTCCATCGCCTGATTAACCAGATCCTTCATCTGGTTTAATTCCTGCTCCGTAGGCGCACGGTTATCCAAACCCATGACAGTTTTTCGGGTCCAATTGAGTCCTGCAAAATAGGCGATATTCGGTGCCATCTTTAAATTAGCGGTATAGGTATCCAGTGGCCAAGGTAGATCATGGCTATGCAGAGAATTGACGATAGTGGTTACCCCCTGATGTAGGAAATTGTTCGCCTTAGGGTATTCGTGAATATTAGATACATGAGCGTGCAAATCTATAAACCCTGGCGCTAATACCAATCCCGTGGCATCGATAACCCGATCACCCTTTACAGGATCAAGCTGCGTACTAACTTCTTTAATACGCTCCCCCATCACTCTGACATCACCCCGATAGGCAGCCTCTCCTGAACCGTCGACAATGACAGCACCTTTAATCAACAAACTGGGCTCTGTGAATTCCTCACCACTGTTAGTTGCTGTCGGCATACAAGCCGACAGCCCTGCAATGCTGGCAGAAAATACAATGCTAATAAGCAACCTTGACTTGATGGACATTTACCTGTTCCTTTAATAATTGTGACGTTTAATTTCTATTTTAGTTCTTGGGCGATATACCACTGGATATGCTTCTCCAGAACCGGCATCGACAATGTACCGCTGGATAACATGGCTTCGTGGAATTTGCGTAAATCAAACTGCGCCCCCAAAGCCTCTTTCGCGGTTTGGCGCAGTTCCAGTATTTTGTCGTAGCCGAGCTTGTAAGTTAATGCTTGGGCCGGTGAGTTGGTGGAGTAACGCAGCACTTCTGATGTCACTTGGCTTTCGTTGGAAATGGTATTTTCCAGCATATAGTGGGAGGCTTTGTCCAAGCTCCAGCCCTTATGGTTCATGCCCGTATCAAGCACCAGCCGGGCGGCAATAAAGGCGTGAGACAACAGAAAGCCATAGTGATCATAGTCATCATCCAACATGCCCATCTCCAGCGCTAGGTGGGAAGCATAATTGGCCCATCCCTCAGAAAAGGCGTTCATGCGAACACCGCGTCGATAAACAGAGAGCGTTTCATTTTCCTTAGCCAGTGAGAGGTGAAAATGGTGGCCGGGCACCAATTCGTGATAGATCAAAAACCCTGCTGATATCATCGAGCTGCTGTCCAAGTTAGAACCGTTGTAATAGTAGTACCCGGGCTCACCAGTCGCGCCGCCGCTATAGTAACCTGCGGCCATGCTGAGCTCGGCCATCGGACTAGCTCGCTTGACCCCATAGGGCTTTTTCGGTTGTTTTGAGAAATATTTCGATAAGTGCGGTTTAATCCGATCAACATAAGCCAAATAGCGCTGCTCAACCTCTTCGGGGCTGCTATCGTACAAACGTTTAACGGTTGTTAATTGTTTATGGAACTCTACCGCCGTGCCGGTAAAACCCAGTTTTTGGCGAATGGCCTGCATCTGCTTACGGATATCTTCCATTGCCTGCAGACCCATTTGATGAATCTGATCTGGCGTCAGATCAAGGGAAGTCTCTCGCTGGATCAGATACTGATAGTAAGCCTCGCCGCCGGGATACTGATAGAGCCCGACAGCCTTTGGCGCTTGGGCCATATAGTCGTCTCCCAGCTCATCCAGCAAGCGATCTAGAGCCGGATAAAGTACCTTGTGCAACACGCCGTCAGTTTCATCCTTCAAGTGTTGAGCCAGATCGGGCGTCACGCTCTTTAGTCTCGATTGATCAAAACGGGTCAATTCCTCTAGGCTTTCACGCACCCCTGAATAAAGCGTACGAAGTTGGGGAATAGAAGCTTTTGACAGCAATATACCTCGCTGGCGCTGTCCTTGTAGTTTGTTGGTCAATTCACCAACAAAGCGGCCTGCGTCAGTAAACAACGACAGATAGTGTTCGACCCCGTCGTGGGCTGCCAGATCAATGCGGTTCAGCGCAGGGATCAGTTCCGAGCTCATAACATAGCCGCCGTTATAGGCGGTAATATCAAAAAAGACCCAGTGATGCTCGGAAGCCTCGATCAATAACTCAAGATCTCGTTTCAGTAATGCGGCTGTTAATGTATCTTCATGAGAGAGTTTGTGGAGCGCAATTTCATTAAATTCCTGCAACAGTTGTCCAGCCTGATACGATGTTTGCTTGACGCCACTGTAGCTCCTATCCGGTAGTATGCGCTCAATATCTCCTGCTCTATTCCTCAGGAAGTCGTCGTTCGCTGCCCTCAGTGCTATAAATCTCTGGCTCAGCTTAAGCAATTGCTCCGCTGAGGTAGCGCCTAATGACTCCGAGGTATTTTGACTGTCTTTTTGTGTTTCATGCACTTGCTCTGGAACGGAAGTTGAACTATCTGTACAACCAGTTAACAGTATCGCGGCTATCACCGCGACTATGCGCATCGTTACTGCACGGAGTTGCGAAGAGGACAAAATAAACTTAGCCAAAAGTTCCAACGCTAACCCGAAGTTTCGCACTAAAATCTGACTTCCAGCATTACTTCCAACATTAATAGGGGCTTTCAGAGTACACATATTTGTTACCAAACACAGTCAAGTTGATGGATAATATATTATACAAATTAACCAAATACAAGCAGCAACCATTAATAAATATCTTGACAACAGGCGCGTTTAAATCAGACACTCCAATTTATATATAGCCTCCATTAGCCTCAGTGAATCTAATAGAGTAAATCAGCAGGATCAAAATGAACGACACAACGAATCAAAAAATCGGCGAAAAATTGAAGACCATTCGCAACAAATTCGGCCTATCCCAGAGACAGTTAGCTGAGCAGGCAGGTCTTACCCATGGTACGATATCCCATATTGAACGCGATAAAATCAGCCCATCTATTGGCACCCTCCGCCAGATACTAGATGGCATCCCGATGACGCTTTCCGATTTTTTTTCGGAACAGCATAAGGGAGAACCTGATTTTTTTTATACCCAAGATGAATTACTTGAAGTGGGCTCCGGTGGTGTGTCCTTACTCCAGATAGGGAAAAACCTGAACGGCCTACCCTTGCAAATACTGTTGGAGCGCTACCCGCCGGGCTCGGAAACCGCTAGCACGCCTTATCGATGCCGCTCTGGAGAGGAAGGAGGCTATGTCATTGAAGGCGAAATTGAACTCACGGTTAATGGCCACACTCGAATATTAAAGCCCTTTGAAGGCTACCTATTCCCCTCTCATTTAGAGCACAAGATGCGTAATATCGGCACGGTTGATTGCTTGATTGTCAGCGCTTGTACACCACCAGCATAAAGCGGTAGCATTCCCTTACATTTTTTTGCCGCCAATGAGTCACACGAAGCCCCACACCCGTGATTCAGGCCACTCCTGCGTTTATCCCCCCTACCTTCTATACTTTGGTTCCTATAACTATTGAAATACAAGCGTCAGCATTTGAAAAGATTGTTTTCAATGTTGATCGGTATAAAGTCTTGTCAAAGCAACAAACTTAAGGTTAATATAATATACAAACAGACCTATAGGACTCTCTTTATGTTAATCAGCGTTGCACGTATCACCATTTTGTTATTACTGCCCTTCACTATTCTCGCCGCGCCATCTGACGAGCTAGATGCACTCCGCCTGAGTGAAGCCAATGACGATCAAAAATTGAGTTACCTGTTGGGTATGGACCTGTATGAACAACGCACAAAGCAGGGTTTTATCCTCGACCCAGAGATGGTCGCTCAAGCAATTCGCGATGAGCAGACAGGCACCCGACCTGACATATCATCAACTGAGTACAAGCGTATAGTCGAACTGAAACGCGAAAAAATAGCTAGTTTTGAAAAACGTTGGCAGGCCTTGTCTGAAAAAAACCTTGCCGATGGTAAAGTGTTTATGAAACAAAAAGCCCAAGAACCAGGTGTGATAAAGACGGACAGCGGTTTCATGTATAAAGTATTAAAGCCAGGAACCGGAAAAATCCCTAACCTGCAAGATATTGCCAAGATACATTACCGCGGCACTTCATTGAATGGTAAGGAGTTTGACAGCTCTTATAAGCGCGGTAAACCGGCTGAATTTCCCGTCGCTAAAGTCAAACTGGCACTAAAAGAAACCCTACAACTGATGCGCGAAGGCGCAAAATGGGAATTCTACTCTCCTCCTCAGTTGGGATATGGTGAAGAAGGATCAGGTCCCATTGGTCCTAACGAAACCTTGATTATGAAAGTAGAACTGATTGAAATACTGAAGTAAGCGGCCACCGCCCCCAACTTATTGACAATATTTAAGGATACACCGTTATGATAAAGCCCCTCTTTGCCCTGTTATTAACATTTAGCTTACAGTCCGGCGCATCAGAGTTCGCTAGCTTGCCAACCATTAGCAGCGCCGTCGATGAGATTTTTGCTGATCTTGATCGAAACGACGGCCCCGGCTGTGCTATCGGGTACGCTCGAGCAGGAAAGTTGATCTATAAAAAGCAGTTTGGTATGGCTAACCTAGAGCATAACATTAGCATCAATTCGCAAACCGTTTTTCGTATTGGCTCCTCTAGCAAACAGTTTGTCGCTACCAGTATTGCGATCTTGTCCTTACAAGGGAAGCTGGACTTGGATGCTGACATTCATACGGTACTGCCCGATTTACCCGACTATGGCACGCCGGTCACTATTCGTCAGATGGTCAACCACAGCAGTGGCATCCAGAATATCTACAAGATTATAGCAGCGGTTTATGGTGATCTGGACGGAAATTTTTATCCCAGTGGCAAAACCCTGGAATATCTCTACCGCATGAACCGCCTAGACTTCGAACCCGGCAGCCAATATGCCTATAGCAATTCCGCCTACCTGTTACTGGCGCAAGCCGTCGAAAAAGTCAGCGGGCAAACCATGCGTGAATTTGCCCACGACAACATTTTCAAACCACTCGGAATGAAAAACAGCCATTTCCATGACGACCATCAGGAACTGGTAAACAATCGCGCCGATGGCTATTCAGCAACTGGTGGCGTATGGCAAAAAAACAACACAAATTTCAACGTAGTGGGTGACGGCGGCGTGTTTTCTACCGTTGAAGATCTGGTGATCTGGTACAACAACTTTGCTGATAACCGCCTGGCAGGTGGAGACGAACTTATGAAGATATTGACAACACCAGCAACCTATCAAGAAAAGCAAGCAAAATTCCGTGCCTGGCCCATGCGCTATACCTTCGGCAACATGTACCTTGAATTTGGCGGCAAGACGCTGTTTGGGCACCCCGGCGGCTTTGTCGGCTTTATCTCGGCGCCTTTCAGGATCCAAGAGACTGATGAAATTATCGTATCCCTGTGCAACTATCGCTATAAAAAAAATGTAAACCGAGTGTTTGATTTAGTTGAGAAAATTTATGGAGGCAAAAAATGATAAAGCGCCTTTTTTTCAGCGACCTTAAATGGCTGATCTCTCTAGCGGTACTATTATCCCTACCAGTGATGAGCGAAGAGAAACAAATCATCTCTTTTGAAACGGACGAAGCAAGCTGGATTTCATTAGACATTGCGCCAAACGGAACAAACCTAGTGTTCGATCTGCTCGGCGACATCTATCAACTACCTATGTCAGGGGGGAACGCCACACCGATTATTAGCGGCAGTGGGTTTGCATCGCAACCTCGTTTTTCGCCTAATGGCAAACAACTGGTTTTTGTCAGTGATCGTAGTGGCGAAGATAATCTCTGGCTCGCCACCTCCGATGGCGATAATCTCCAGCAGTTAACTAATCGCCAAGACGGCGAACTGATCTCTCCAAGTTGGTCCAGAGACGGTAAAACCATTTACGTATCACAATTGGCCAGTCGCCGAAGTATGACCACAAACATAGAGCTATGGGCTTATCCAATTGATGGAAGCCAGCAGAGCAAAATCGACACTCCTAGTATGGGCAGAGGCGCCATGCTCATTTCCACCTTTGCCCCTGGTGCTTATGGTCCTCAGGCTTCACTAAAGGGAGATGCTCTTTACTTTACTGCAGCTACCTCTCGCCAACATGGCTCCACTATGGGGCCACAGGCGAAGCTGATGAAGGTAGACCTACTTAATGGAGATATCGATACCATCACCAACCGTAGCGAACCCGCCTTTAGGCCTCAATTGTCAGACGATGGGCTATGGCTAGCGTATGGAGCGTTGGATGCAGGCAAAACAGGCCTGAGACTGCGTAATCTAAAAACGGGCGACGAACGCTGGCTGTTGCGGGATATAGGTTTCAATGCATTAGAATCATGGGCTTCCCGCGATATGCTACCTGGCTTTGCCTTTACCCCCTCAAGCAAAGATTTGATTATTGCCTATCAGGGAAAAATACGCAGGGTGAGATTGGCCGATGGTAATACTAGCGTTATTCCGTTTTACGCTAAAGTAAAGAAATCACTGAAGCCGAGAGTAACGGCGTCCTTAAAGATTGATCAGGGGCCCGTCATCGCAACCATGGCAAAAGGTGCCGTGATTTCTCCTGACGGAGCGCAATTCGCATTCTCCGCTTTTGGTCGTCTTTACCGAATGGCGATTGCTGACAAGATCCCTCACAAACTCACTGGCAAAAAGTCTTTTGGGGAGTTTCACCCAGTATGGTCACCAGATAGTAAGTGGTTGGCTTATGTCACTTGGAATGCAGCAGAAGGGGGTGGCATTTGGAAAATCCCCGCCGACGGCGGTCGCCCAGCCGAAAAACTCACCATAGATAACGCTTATTACAGAAATCCGGTATGGTCTCCCAATGGCGAGACAATATTCGCCATGCGCGCACCAAAAATTGTACGCCTGAAAAATGCACGTGCTCAGATAGCCAAAACTGAACAGATTATCAAACTAGCTAGCAACGGCGGTAAAGTACACACCTTAACTCTAGCACAAGGAGCTCAAAGAGTGCACTTTAGCGAAAAATCAGAACGCTTTTATGCTTATTCACTCCGACTTGGCCTAAGCTCATGGGCGCTAGATGGCAGTGATCAGAAGACCCACCTTCGCGTAATGGGATCAGCCAGTGCTACCACTAGCCCTGCAATGGCAAGTGATATAGTATTGAGCCCCAATGGCCAGCAAGCTCTTGCAGCCGTTGCCAATCAGCTCTATATAATAGATATATCGGCTTATTCAACAGAGCAATACAACATCAACGTATACGCTCCAAGTGATACTTACACTAAAATCACCACGCTAGGAGCCGACCATTTTTCCTGGGCAGATGCCCAAACAATAGGATGGTCTGCGGGTAATACGCTCTACCGACGATCCACCACCAGTGACAAGATAGTTGAAGTCGAAGCCTTGGTGCAGCAGACACGCTACACACCTTCGGGTAAATTGTTGCTGCGCGGCGCTAGGATAATAACAATGCAGGGCGATAAGGTTATTGACGATGGCGATATACTGATAGACGGGAATCGCATACAAGCCGTAGGGGAGCGCGGAACTTTATCAGTGCCCACTGATGCGGTTGTGATGGATATGAGCGGCAAGACTATTATGCCGGGTATCATTGATATTCATGCACACTGGATCCAAAAGCAATCAGTACTGGATTTACAGGATCACAATGCACTAGCAAACTTGGCCTACGGCGTAACAGCCATCCGTGACCCGCAATCCTTCAGCGACGATATTTTTGTCTATAGTGACGCCGTAGCAACTGGAGAAATGGTTGGCCCGAGAATTTTTTCTACTGGCCGTGGCGTTTTCTTCTTCAATAACTTTACCTCGTACGAACAAGTTTATGCTGTTCTTGAACGTTACAAGAAAAAGTATCGCACTCACCTGATCAAATCTTATTTACCCGGTAGCCGTAAGGTTCGTCAATGGATGGTCAAAGCCTGTCGTGAGCTGGGTCTAATTGTGACCTCAGAAGGCGGTGCTGACGCAAAAATGAACCTCACCTTTGCCCTTGATGGTTTTAGCGGCACTGAGCACGCCGTGCCTTTGGTACCACACTATAAAGACATCGTGCAGCTGTTTGCGCAATCGGGTATAAGCTACACACAGACCCTGCTTGTGAGTTTCGGCGGACCTTTTGCCGCTGATCATTTTTTCGCTGAGGGTACGGGATTAAAGGACAAGAAGCTGCACCGATTTATGCCTTCTGATCTGATTGAACAACGAATCTCCCGGAGTCGAAAGGTCGAACCAGATCTACATGTTTTCCCAGTTTTAGCAAAAGGGGCAAACGAAATTCTTGCAACAGGTGGCAATATTGGACTCGGTGGGCATGGTGAAATGCAGGGTCTACAGGTGCATTGGGAAATGTGGGCGTTAGCATCAGGCGGCATGAGCAACTTAGATGTACTGCGCGTTGCTACTTTAGAAAGCGCAAAAGCTATTGGCCTAGGCTCTGAAATAGGTAGCATTGAAACTGGCAAAATGGCAGACCTATTGGTATTAGATAAAAACCCATTAGAGAACATCATGTATTCCAACAGCGTTGGTCAGGTCATGGTGAATGGGGTTTTGCATAATGCCTCAACTCTGGATCAGCAATGGCCAATGCAGAAATCACTGCCTGCTCTTTGGTGGCAAAGCCACGAGGTTCACTAAGGGTTTTCAATGTACCGCTAAGCCTGTAGTCACAGAAATTCGAGTGTGTAAAAGCACTATTAAAAATAACAAAGGATAATGGCATGAGCTTTACAAGGCGTGATTTTTTCAACCCTGTAATGGCTGGTTCTGTTGCATCGTTACTAATGCCCAATCATCTATTTTCGGCACCGAAGAATGCTTATCAATCGATCAGACAAGATTGGTACGGTTATGGCGGTAAATGTAGAGGAAGCATGACCCATTATTGGTGGAGAGCAAAATGAGACAAGCAAAAGACCAATTTGGTTCAAGACTTGGAATGATCATGGCAACTGTTGGTTTCGCTGCAGGGGTAGGAAACTTGTGGAGGTTTCCATATGTTGTAGGAACGAATGGGGGCGGAGTTTTCTTGTTATTCTATTTGATAATAGTTCTGATCGTATGCATTCCGTTGTTGACTGCAGAGCTTGCAATGGGGGCGTCAACTTCAGCTAACCCTGCACGCGCTTATAAAAAGTTGGCACCTAGAACAAAATGGCATTTTAACGGGATGTTACATGTGTTTGCGGCGATACTAATTGCAGCATACACAATGCCTGTTTATGCGTGGATTCTTTACTATCTTTTCAATACTGCAACAGGGACTTTTGTAGGAATGAGCCCTGGTGATATTGAAACCTCTTTTGGTTCATTAATGGGGAATCATCAACAATTATTCATGTGGGCTGGAATTAATGTTTTCCTTATCTTGCTGGTAGTACGAAAAAAATTGCAGGATGGAGTTGAAAAGATAGCCAAAATCCTACTTCCATGTCTCGCGATAATTATGGGAGTGCTCATTGTAAAAGGGTTAACATTACCCGGCGCAATAGAGGGGATCAGTTTTTACCTCAAACCAGATATTAGCAAATTCACCATAGACTCCGCCTTAATGGCAATCGGACAGGCTTTCTTTTCAGTCGGGATAGCAATGGCTGTTAGCATGGTCTTCGCTAGCTATATGAAAGAGAGTGATAAGGATAAGCTTGTCGGAACTGCGGTCCTGGTAACGTTCACCGATACAATGGTTGCAATTGCAGCTGGATTCATGATTTTTCCATGTGTTTTCGCTTTTGGGTTGGCACCTAATGCTGGTCCAGGATTGACATTTGTCACCATGCCGAACGTATTCAATCAAATGTCAGGTGGTGTGGTTTGGGGTACATTATTTTATCTGGGATTCTATTTCGCAGCATTTACATCCGTAATCGCTTGTTGGGAAGCGCCAATCAACTACTTCATTAAAGAACATAATTTCAGTCGAGGAAAAGCTGTTACTTGTTCGGCTGTCATTATTCTTACCATTGCTATTCCAGCCACTTGGTCAATGAGTATCTTTGAAAAGCTTGACTATATACAAAATAATTTTGTGCTGGTTTTTGGTGCGCTATTTATGACGATATTTGTAGGTTGGGTTTGGGGTATGGAGCGATTCTATCAAGCTGCACGAATGAAAAACCCAACCCTTAAGTTGATCTTCAAAATCAGCTTAAAATACATCAACCCAATTGTCATCTCCATCCTGATCCTCAATTTATTTGAAATCATCTAATTCAAGGAAAAAATTATGAAAAGTTTATTTACCCCATTGAAAGCAGAAGGGTTAACCACACTGAAAATCAGATACGATTTTAGAACAGATGTATTCAGATTATTTGCGGCTAAGGAATGGGAGAAAGATTTCGATTTCAGTCAATATAACAAAACCTTTTATATGGATGGAATATTTACTGATGATGCAAAATATCTGAATACGAGCGAAGTAAAAGAACTCTTTGCACAGTACGATCTTTGTGAATATTTAGATCAGGTTCTGGACCTCATCCGTCAGGGAAAACACTTCGGAATTGATGTTTTCTACAATGATAAATTCGATATCCGGTTCATGATGCATGAACACAGCAGGAAGCTTGGAGTTAACAACAAAAGTGCTGCAATTATGGCTGGCGGGATCAGGAGACACCTCCCTGAAGAAGAAGAGCTTGAAGTTATCATTGATGGCTTGAATCTTGGCCGTGGTATGTCTTTTAAAAATGTTGCTGGAAGTTTGCCCTTTGGAGGATGTAAAGCGACGGTTCAAATGGGCGAGTTGGATCTAAATAATATGGAAATCATGGGATTTTTAGGATTTTGCCTGAACAGTACCAGAGATATGACCGGGCCGGATATGAATTTCCCAACTGAAATGTCTGATGTAATGCGTGAGCAAGGGTATTCAGTACAATATACCGGTGGACCAAAAGCAAAAACAGGAGAAACCGGAAAACCGACTGCATACGGTGTTTATCTCTCACTGAAGCAGGCTGTAAAATTTTATGAGCAATCCGAGGACCTTGATGGAAAATCAGTCGTTGTTACCGGATTGGGTGCTGTAGGGTATTACATGTGTGAGTATTTACTCCAAGAAGATGTGAAACTTTATGTTGCTGATATTAATGACGAGGCCTGTCAAAAGCTCATTACTGCATATCCGGACAGGAACATTGAAGTGGTCCCGGTAGAAACTTCATACTTTATGGAAGTGGATATACTTTGTCCAAGTGCCATTGGGGGCATCTTTGATGACAAGAATATTTCAGATCTTCAATGCAAGTATATTTGGGGATCTGCAAATAACCAGTTGAAAGCAACGAGCCAAGAAGAGGAATGCAGACTTGCTAAATTGATTGCAGACAAGGATATCCACTTCCAAACGGAGTGGTGGCACAACACTGCTGGCGTGTTATGTGGTGCCGAAGAATTCCTGTACGATGGTACGATTGAGTCATTGAATAGGAAAATTGAGGACGTTCTCCCTGTCAACACCCGGAACAATCTCACCAAGGCCAAAGAACTGAATATTACACCTACAGAAGCAGCCTATTCTACCTGCGAAGAAGTTATATACGGGTAAGGGGGAAATAAAATTCTCAAACGCATGAAAAAGGTAAAAGGATTATGTCAAAAAAGAATAAGAAACTAACTGAGCCAACATATCTTGACTCGTTTACCCCCATTTTTATACTTATCAGCTCCCTTGCTTTGTCGGTTTATCTCTTTGGATCTGACTCGTCTTATGGTGGCAATCAAATAAGCTTAATACTCGCTACTGCTATTGCAGCTTCGATTGGTTATAAGAATGGTCATAAATGGGAAGATATTCATAACGGAATAACTCAAGGTATTCATTCTGCTATGGGAGCAATATTAATTCTCCTTTCAGTGGGGATGCTTATTGGAACGTGGATATTATCTGGGACAGTTCCTGCAATGCTCATTTATGGGTTGGAAATAATATCACCTGAATGGTTTTATGTGTCTTGCTGTTTGGCCTCTGCCATTGTTGCTGTTTCAATTGGAAGTAGTTGGTCAACCGCAGGTACAATTGGGGTGGGCTTAATGGGTATATCTATTAGTCTTAGCCTTGATCCTGCTATTACTGCTGGGGCGATAATATCAGGTGCTTACATGGGTGATAAAATGTCGCCTCTGTCTGACTCAACAAACCTTGCCCCATCTATTGCAGGCAGCGAGTTATTTTCTCACATACGACACATGACATGGACTACAGTGCCGGCTTTCCTCATTTCACTCATTCTTTTTACATTTTTAGGGTTTATTGAAACAACCCACATTGACTCTGTAGAAATTAAAGAAATTTCCAGTGCTATAAAAAATGAGTTTAACATCGGCATTCATTTATTATTTCCGATGATTATTTTATTTGCACTTGCAATAGCAAAGGTCCCTGCATTGGCCGCCGTAATAATAGGTTCTTTTTGCGGGATTTTATTCGCTATGATTTTTCAACAAGAGGCAATACTACGTATGGTTGGAAATGAACACAACCTGCCCTCTTTTCTTGCAATTATAAAAGGTGTATGGACAACCACATTTGATGGATATTCTTCATCGAACTCCAATAAAGTAGTTAATACGCTTTTATCCAAAGGTGGCATGAAGAGTATGCTAAATATGATTTGGTTAATTATATGCGCTTTGGCTTTTGGTGGTGTAATGGAATCTGTCGGATTATTGAAAAAACTCATTGATGGTGTGCTTAAACGCGTAAAAACGTAAGCGCGCATTTAAGCAGTGCGCTTAGCTATAGTCGAAGTCTAGCTGCACATTCCACGGCATTAAGTCGGTAAAATCATCATCCCCACTTTGACGTGCGGGCAATATTTTAAATAAA
>MAAC01018280.1_pt1 | contig 21597 bp, 21 predicted proteins | sample 1115981 | NCBI WGS metagenome assembly MAAC01 (sample SAMN04961126, study PRJNA320927) | seawater metagenome | isolation source: sample BD02T64 sea water enriched with oil for 64 days | place: USA:Gulf of Mexico | collected 2013-07-27
GAAAATAAAGAACAAATTTTTATGTCATTTTCTATCTTTGACAATAATTCATGATCCGCATGAACGATATTTGAAAACATAAAAGCAAATATTGACATTACTACTTTGTTCACAAGCTGTTCCTTTCTTTGCTTAAGCTAGTCATGGTAGGAACATAGATCGCTCTATGCCCCCCATACAGACCCGGACGTGCGGCTTTCCCGCATCCGGTTCCTCGGTTGTATTCCCTTCCGTATCAGCTAGCATAAAGCTTCTATGTCAGGCCATTCGCCTTCTCTTTGTGCAGAAAAGTTATACGCTGGCCAACTCGCTATGTCATCAATATAGCAATTTCCATCTGTATCATCGTTTTCGTAATAGGTAGAAAGTTCAATTAAGCCATGCCAAGGGAATATTCCAACATCAAGAATCTTTAATTTACGATCGGTGTCAATCTCTTCCAACTTAGAGATAATCGCTATCTCAAGCAAGTTTATCCATTCCTCAGTTTTCACACAACCCCTCTATATATGTAGAACATTATCTTCCGCAGCGTTCATGATATAGCATCTTATCAATATCCGGCTGATTAGTAACCGTACATTAGGCTGGTGGTATAGGGTGCCAATTTTGACGTATTAGGGCGCGACTTGCCTTTTAACCACCACCGGCGTTTGATCACGTTTGCGACATTACATAATTATATCGATTAGTAAAATTCTAACCAAAGCTGCCAACAAAATCTTATACAATTAGCCAACAATATGCGGCTCAAACTCACTGCGAATGGTAGCAAGTCCCGCATTGCTTAATTTCCCCTTAAATCTTCTTAAAGGTAGCCAATGCCACAATTTCTGTGTTAGTGACGTTTCAACAACATCTCTCTTTGTTAGGAATTCCAATGTATAGGTATTTCTATTCGTGACCATTTTATATCCAGTTTGGCCCATATTTGTAATTTTCACATCACCGAGATCAAGGACTATTTCCCGACTGCCTTCGCTTTGATGGAAGTAAGCCGAAAAATATCTGACCCCATCAATATCAAAGAACTCAATCTGATAGTTTCCCATTGCTGCAAATGAGATATTATTCTTGTTTTTTGAGTTAGTTTTGCTTCCTAGCATAGTCTACTTACCTAATGCCATAAAATGAATTTATTCGGAGAGAAGAGGCCTCGTTTCTTCCTTCGGACGATTTAGTTTTACCACTGATTCCACATAACGGCCAAGCTAAAAAATTGACAGTTCCGACTGAATTCCGCAACATCTGACATAAAAACAACTTTTGGGATCCTACACCAGGTTATACATTTGATCACAGTCGCACGACATTGATGCTCTATTTTCTAGTTTACTATGTCACTTAATCTAATGGGAGCTCCGGGTTCAACATTTCGTTCTAGAATTTCCTCTTCTATCTCCGCGAAGTGACCTGGCGTGACATAATCATCAGGTAACACATCTAGGCTAATTCTTCTTACTTGCATATTTTTAGTTGTTATTGCATCTCCTGCGACTAGTGATTTATCTTTAGCAACGACAACAACGAACACCTTCTTCGCGTCAATCTCTATCAGTTCTTTAAGACTCCCACAATTTGGTCTCGGATCAGTGTTACAGGCAAGATTATATAATCGATTTGCTTCAGCTGCGTTGTGCACTCCTACACCACCAACATGCATCGCTGCTAGATAAACCTGAGCGTCGCCATGGCCTTTAGCCGCTGCACTCTTATACCATTTGGCTGCTTCAACGGTGTCCATTTTGAAATTTTCTTGACTATACAATAAGCCTAGATTGAACTGCGCTTCAGCATTGCCCTGTTCGGCTGCTTTTCGATACCATATTAATGCCTGGTTGTAATCTTGCTTAACTCCTTGCCCATGAAAATAGGCATAGCCAAGATTGTACTGAGCATCGCTATAACCTAAGTCCGCAGATTTTTGAAACCATTTTAATGCATCAACATAATCCTGCTTAACCCCTTGCCCCTTGGCATAGGAAAGCCCTAAGCTATTTTGAGCATACATATTCTCTTGTTCTACAGCTTTTCGAAACCATCTCAATGCTTCGCTATAATCCAGCTTGACTCCTTGCCCATAAAAATAGGCAATCCCTAAATTATTCTCCGCACCAGCATGTCCAGATTCAGCAGCTTCTCGATTCCATTTCACCGCTTCGACGTAATCTTGTTTAACTCCCATTCCCTGATACAGACTTTCCCCAAGAGAGAGTTGAGCCTCCACGTGCCCTTGCTCCGCTGCCTTTCGGTACCATTTTTCAGCTTCTTCATGATCTTTTTTAGTTCCGTAGCCTTGTGCGTACGTTATCCCTAGAGCGTATTGACCTGTTGCATCACCTAATTCTGCTGCTTTCCGATACCAGCCTATTGCCTTTTCGTAATTTTTGCCGCCGGTAAGATCTGTGTAAATATACATAGTGGCGAGACTGTATGAGGCCTTGGCGTCACCTTGTTTCGCTGCTTTTTCATACCACATTGCAGCTTTATTCAGATCTTTTTCTACCCCTCGACCATCAAAATACAATTTCGCAAGATTGTGCTGGCCAAATGAATGACCTTGCTCTGCTGCTAATTTATACCATCGAAATGCCTCCCAGTGATCCAGCTTCACACCCATACCATTTTCAAACATAATCCCAAGACTGTATTGTGCTTTTGCAAACCCTTGAGCAGCTGATTTTCGGAACCAAGACATAGCTTCCACGTGGTTTTGGGGTACGCCATTTCCTTCAGCATGGAGTAAACCCAATTCATGCTGGGCCTTGGCTTCTCCTTTATTCGCTATTGGCTCCCAATTGAATAAAGCGCATTTGTAATCACCTGATTCATAGCATTGAATTCCAGCTTCATACTCAGCTCCATAAGATAAGGACGCCATTAATAACATAAATACAAAGTAATTCTTCATTCGAACATAACTGCCATGTATATTTATTGGTGGGGATATTTAAAGTAATGTAACCGTAACAAAAATAAGTCTTAATCGTATAAATGAGACTTCATTATGCTTTGTAGGAATTCTAATAAACTTAGGAACCCCAGGTTTTAGCAGGTTTAGGGCGTGAGGAGCCATACGGGTTCTGTCGAATCCAGCAAAGCCATCGTATCATATCTCAAAACCGTATCAACCTGAGCAACCCATGATCACTTTGATACGGTTATGTAATTACATATTACTATGTGAAGACCTGGCATCTAAAAACGCGACCAAACCGAAGCATAGCTCTGATATTTTAAATTGCTCCAAGGCATGCCCTGAAACTCGATCATATACAAAATGGGTGAATTTTGCGGGGCGGAATAAGGTGCATCAACTTGTACTCGAATTGTTTCATGAAACTTGCGAAGAATAGGTGGATTCTGCAGTACCTGCCCCTATGACTTCGATTTCCCAAGCTGGCATGTTTGTACTGAGATCACACGGTACATTAATGGCAACCTTAAATTCTTCGACCCCTGATTCAACAAGATTGTTGTCGATGACATTTAATTTTCCTCCTCCTGTTGTGTAAGGAGCAGACCCGGTTAAGCAGGATGGAAATTGTACTGTTACCGAAATCACCTTATCTTTAACATAGAATGGCGATTCTATTTCACACTCAGCCAAGACGTAGGAATCTACCACTCTATCGAGAACGTATTGCTGGTCCCAACCACTGATCACCCGCTTTACCATATCATTGTAACGATGGGTATCCTGGGTTGTGAAGGTACTATAGACAATATCCAACAAAACCCCATACATTGCTTGAAAGCAGAATTCTACGCTTCATTCAAGTAAGGGATTCTTTGTACAGAGTAAATCACCTGTATGACCAGATAGAAATGTGGTGTAATCCGTTACCGTCAGCATTGGAAGAAAAAAACTTATCACCTGGCAATAGTACAGTGTCAAAATGGTTCTCCACTCCATGTTTATCTTCTGATGTAATTTCACTGATTCTTCCGTCGTCACTGAGACCTCTTATGTAAAAAGGATTCTCATTTGCTTTCCAGGTTATATGTCCTTCGGCGTCAAACTTTGTGTAGCGAATCGTTGTGCTTTTCTTAAGATATAAGTCTGTACCCCCATCACTCACTTCAATGCCGACATATTGGTTTTCCCAATAATCAAATGCCGTTAAAAGCGAGTCATCTGCTGTGATTTTTTTGCTTATTAACATCGGTGCAACATATTTCTTCTCGACTCTATGGCACCACTGTTGATTGAATTCAAAATCGTAGCGGCAAATATCCCAATAGCCTGAAACATACCAGATAACCGGCGTGAAACTACTCGTATAAAACCCTTCTTCACCCCATAGTTGATCGAATAAATGGTAAACATTCGATGTTCTTACAATGTTACCAGAAAAATCGTAGGTAACCCCTTGTAAAAAATAGAGTGTATCACTGACTGCTAAAGAGAGGTGTTTGATTGACCGGTCTGGTATGGTATGCGTGTCGATGGCATCAAGCTGTTCGGTCATTCTGGTAACAACAGTTGAAACATTGTCTTCTTCATCACTAGAGCTAACAAATAATAGAAACTCATCACTATTTTTAATTTTTTGAAGTGATACCGCCTGGGCATTCGGGAATGTCTGCAGTTTTCTCACAGAGCCCTCTGGAGAGACTAAGCCTATAACGAATTCACCACCACCGGCATCTGTTAACAGTGAACCGGAAAAAACAAAATGATCGTTACTGTTGATGTGGCTTACAACAACTTTGACATTTTGACCTTGCGTCAAGTCTTGCGTGGGCACTACTGATGCGCTTTGGATGCTAGGGTCAATAAACAGTAAATTTTGCAATGTACCGCTGACGATATACGAACTATCGTCAGAAGCCTCTAGCAATTTAAAATCATATGCATCGATATTAATGGGCAGATCAAAACTGCTCAGCCTATTTCCCTGTAGGTCGTATTGCTCAAACACTCCTTCATCATCTTTGGAGACAGCGGCCCTATAAACGCTATTATTGTCTTCACTTAGATATACAAGGGCTTTAGCGATCTCACCGTTCGATTCCTCGAGTTTTACTGTAATGTCAGGTGCCGGGCTTTTGCAGCCTAATAGTAAAATAGACAGCGACAGTAAAAGCAGTGCTTTCCTTGATGCTTTTATCATAATATTACATCCCTTTATCAATGCTCTTTTAAGAGCTTTAGAATAGCCTTGAAGCCGACTATATTCTTTTATTATTATAGATTTATCAGGTTTTATAAATATTAAAACAACTCAATCCCAGGGCATAGGTATATGCCAACCTATCGACAATATCAATAGAATATTTGTTAGCAGCACTTCTAAAGGGAGCCCATAATACTCACCAAAACGGGTAAAAGAAAAAATGAGTTGATATCAGGCAAACATCACGTACTAACGAACCAGTGCAACTGCCTTTATTTGTGCAAACACTTTATCACCAACAGCAAGTGACAATTGCTGTTTTGAATACAAAGATATTCGCGCAAGCAAGAACTGACGACCGACTGTAAGCTTAACCACTGCCTGCCCTTTTTCTTCGTTATCTTTAATATCAACAATTGTACTTTCTAACACATTCAAGATACTCGTACGAAGAGGGCGATCTAGACAAATACTCACATCCTTGGCAACTATTCTAAGACGAACAACACCTTCACCATCCAACGAGGTATAAGGAATTCTAAAACTGTTCCCATCAACATTGACCGATGTTAATAAGGCTTTTTCCGAATGAGTATCACACTCCCCTTCTAAAATACTAAACGCATTGGCTTGCTCTGCCAATGGGCTACTAATATCTGCGACGGTTTCCAATAAGGGGCCATGCTTGTAAGTTGTACCGTTTTCCATTAACACAATAAAATCTGCGAGTCGGGCAATTTCATCAGTTGCGTGACTTACATATAACATAGGGATTGAAAGGGCTTGATGAAGTTTTTCTAGATAGGGCAGTATTTCTGATTTACTTTGATGATCAAGTGCAGCCATTGGTTCATCTAACAGCAAGAGTTCCGGCCCAGACAGCAGTGCTCGTGCAATCGCAACCCTCTGACGTTCCCCACCTGATAATGTGTCTACAGATTTATCAATAAGCTTTTCCACGCCTAACAAGGATACCGCATCATCAAATGCTATACGTCGCTTATTCACGTCCGTACGTTTCACCCCATAGAGCAGGTTTTTTCTAACATCAAGATGAGAAAATAAATGGCTACGCTGAAATACATAACCTACATTTCGTTTGTGCGTGGGTATATCACTGTGTATCCAGTCAACATCACCAAACTGACTCGAGCCCGTTACATTTTTTTCTAAACCGGCAATAGCACGTAGCAACGTTGTTTTTCCGCATCCTGACGGACCGAAAATTGCAGTAATGCCTTTGGCGGGCGCGCTGAACTTAGCTTGCAACGTGAATCCATTTTTTTTCAATGAAAGATCAACGCTTAACGTTTTTTCAACTTGATTAATTTCATCTGGATGCATCTCAGGACGGCTTCACTTTTTGTTGGCTCATATAAGTAATTAGTAACATAACAAAAGATATACACAACAGTGTTCCCGACAAGTAATGGGCTTGGGAATACTCCATGCTTTCGACGTGATCATATATGGCAATAGAAACCACACGCGTTTCATCAGGAATATTACCGCCAATCATCAATACAACACCAAATTCCCCTAGCGTATGAGCAAACCCAAGCACGCCCGCGGTAAGGTAGCCCCTTTTCACTTGAGGAATAGCGATACTAAAAAACCGATCAAGCGGACTTGCTCCTAAGGTTGCTGCTGCATCCATTTGACGTTTGTCGGTTTGTGAAAATGCGTGCTGCAAGGGCTGAACAACAAAAGGCATTGAATAAATCACAGAACCAATAACCAATCCTGCAAACGTAAAATTGAGCGAGCTAATTCCCAGAGTCGTCAGTACGCTGCCAAGTGGCCCATTTGGCCCAAGAGCGAGAAGCAAATAAAATCCTAATACCGTAGGAGGCAACACTAGTGGCAACGCGACCATTGCCTCTAAGATGCCCTTCCCTTTCCATTTGGTTTTCGTTAACCACCACGCAAAAGGGGTGCTAACTACCAGTAGTATTGACGTCGATAAAAACGCTAATTTCAGCGTTAACAACAATGCTGAAATGCTTGCGTCATCCAGCATCGGTAACTCCTACAATATTGTACCCATTGCTTTCTATGATACTTTTTGCAACTGGGCCTTTAATGAATTTGACAAACAACCGGGTTAATTCTTTATTATTCAACCGAATTGCCTGCTGTCGAATCGGTTGATGTAGCGCATTTGGAATCACTCGATAGTGTTCAGATATCACCTTATACCGCTCTTTTTGAATACCCGTTATGTTTCGATCAAGTACTTGCGAATGCGCAAGAAAAGCAAGATCGGCAGTGCCTGACATAACAAACTGGAACGTTTGGCTAATATTTTCACCTTGGATAACCCGCATCTTATGATTACCACGAGATAAAAGACCTTCAGGCGATAATGCGTTAATGACATCTTGAGTAGCTTTACCATAGGGTGCAAGCTTCGGGTTTGCCATCGCTAATGTCTTAATGTCCCGACTAGCAAGCAAAGCGGCTAACGCTTTGTGATCTAAAGAGATTGAGTCATGTGTTTTACTTTTGAGGATCTCTGGTGACCATATTACGAGCGAACCTTCAGCATACGTAAAACGAGAGCCTTTTACACCAATATGCTTATCCTCTAATAATTTTGGCCTTATCGCGTCAGCGGCAAAAAACACGTCAAAAGGGGCTCCATGGATAATTTGGGCATAGTGTTTGCCTGTGGATCCACCTGACAACAGAACAACTCTACCCGTGTCTTGTTGATAGATATGCACTAGCTGTTTCATCGTCGACAAAAAATTAGAAGCCACAGCAACAGTTATCTTGCCATCTTTAGATACTTCATCTGACGCGTCAGCCACCCAACTTAAAGCCAAAGCCAGACACAACAGACCAAACCTAAGATACTTTACAGCCATTGCTGAAACCCACTTGAAAGGAAAAAGATCGTAATATACCACTGTCACCAGTTTATATACTACAATACGCACCAGATAACCATAAACCACCCGGAGACACCCTATGACACTTGAAAACATTGATGCTGTAGAAGCTGAATTAGAAGAAGGCCTATCGGCTTATATTGATCTATTGCTTCAAAGAGTTGCATCACCTGTAAAGCGCGCTTACGCAAAGCAGTTACTACTTAACGATTTTAATGCAACATTACCGCGCGGCATTTACATGGACAATGAAATGTTTATAGACATTGAAGAGGGTGCAGAAATCGAAGAGTAACACCAGAAGCCAGAATAGAGATTGATAGCCTCACGTTTCGTCAATCTCTATTAGCCAGGCGTTCTGACTATATGGTTCTGATCTGAATTGCATCAACACCCGTCCCAGCAATAACATCTGATATCACCACAACCTTATCGCCTGACTCCAGCCCTTCCCTTGCCTTAAGCGCTACAAATGCATTATGCAGCGTTTTTTCTGGCTCACTACTAAACGTTAAGCGGTTTGGGATCACATTTCGATTGAGCGCCAACACCCGCCGTGTCCTACTATCATTGGTGAACGCATAGATTGGTGTTTTGAATGGCCTGCAATTGGTCACATAATTAGCCATTAATCCCCTTCGAGTAATTACCACAATACCCACCACGCCGAGCGCTTCTGCGAGTTCAACGGCTGAATGCGCCAGATGTTGCTTATCAGTTTCTCTTACCAGCTTTTTACTAAGGTTAAGGCTTTCTTCTTTCTCTGATGTTTGAGCAATTTTATCCAAATACTCAATACACTTAATGGGGTGTTTCCCAACCGTTGTTTCGCCAGACAACATAATGGCATCCACTTCTTCATAAATAGTGTTAGCAACATCGGTTACTTCCGCTCTAGTCGGGATAGGATTTTCAATCATTGATTCAAGAAGGTGTGTGGCGACAATACAGCGCTTTCCTCTTTCATGGCACTTTCTAACTAGCAGGCGTTGAACATTAGGTAACTCTTCTACACGTATTTCGACCCCAAGGTCCCCTCGCGCAACCATTACTCCGTCGACTTCATTAAGAATTTGATCAATATTCTTTACACCTTCTTGATCTTCTATCTTGGCGATGATTTTTATTTTGTCTTTTTTATCACCTAGCAGCTTTTTCAACTCTCTTACGTCTGATGCTTGGCGTACAAAAGATAAGGCGATAAAATCCACTTCCTGCTCAATGCCGAACGCTATGTCTTCTTTATCTTTCTTAGTGATTGCGGGCAGGTTAACGTGAATACCTGGCAAATTAACATGACGTTTACTCTTGAGGGTTCCACCATCGATGACCCTGCATTTCATTGTCTTATCTTCTTTAGAAAGCACTTGTAGGTTAATTAGGCCATTGTCGACCGTGATGATGTCATCAATGCCTACCGTATCAACAATGTCATCGTAATTAATGGGGATTGAGCTTTCTTCAACGTTGACATTTCTGGCAGCAACGGTGACAACGTCACCATCTTTTAACTCAATATTCTCTTTAAGGTTCCCTGTACGAATCTCTGGCCCTTGTGTATCTAATAACAATGGAATTGGGTACTTGATTTTTTGGTTCAGAGTTTTGATAGATTTAATGACTTTACTATGAGAATCATGATCACCATGCGACATATTTAAACGCACAACGTCCATTCCTGCCTCAGCCATAGATGAAAGCATGTCAAAACTGTTTGTTACTGGTCCTATCGTGCATATGATTTTAGTTTTTCTCATAACGTAATTAACCTTATTAGGTACAACCGATTGTAAGCAGTATAGGCGAACCCTAGGTGAGCAACGTTGGCATCAGTCAATTAACGTAAAATATTATGAAAATCACCCACTTGTGATCATTTGTTGAACATTGACTCAGTGCGGTTAATAAGGTAATTTACGCGCTTCATTTGAATGCCTTTACCGCATTAAGCCTATCCAATATAGGCGACGTTTGTTGAGTTATTCTGCATGCACCCCACATTCCCTTTCACAGCGATCATCGGTCAAGAGCCATTAAAAACCGCGCTCATTTTGTCAGTCATTACACCTGATCTTGGCGGGTTACTGATTAGTGGCCCTAGAGGGTGTGGGAAGTCAACCGCAGCCCGAAGCCTTGCAGACCTTATACAATCCGACAATCACTTTGTGAATTTACCACTTGGTGCCTCAGAAGATCGCGTTATTGGCTCCATTGACGCACAAAATATCCTTAGCAACGGACAAGTATCCTTCTCCCCCGGCTTATTACAAAAAGCGGATAACGGCATGTTATATGTTGATGAGGTGAATTTATTGCCTGATCACCTCATTGATATTCTATTGGATGTTTCTGCCAGCGGGAAAAATTATGTGGAGCGAGACGGGTTATCACACCAGCATGACGCTCGTTTTGTCCTCGTAGGAACAATGAACCCTGATGAGGGAGAGCTTCGCCCTCAAATTCTAGATCGATTTGGGTTGATGGTGGAACTCCAAGGGCCGTCATCAATTGAAGATAGAGTTCAAATAACGTCTCGTCGCATTTCCTTTGACCAGAATGCTGCGCAATTCAGTCATGATTTTGTGGTAAAACAGACCAAGCTCAAACAGCGTATTGTCCGTGCTCAACAGTCTGTAGCGAATATTGCTGTATCAGACGACATACAGATAAGTATCGCGACCCTCTGTCACGAAGCGGGTGTTGACGGTCTTCGAGCCGATATTACCTTAACAAGAGCTGCGAAAGCCTATGCAGCGTTTCATGCAGATACTACCGTTTCTGAATTGCATATTAATGCGGTGAAAGAGCTTGTACTCATACACCGAAGAAACAACGTAAATAGCCCCAATCCAACGAATAACCAAGAAAGTAGTCACGAGCGTAGTCAGGGAAATAACCGGGAAAGCGAGCCAAACCAAGCATCAAACAGTAAAAATAATAGCTCTCCCCCCTTCACCCCCCCTCAAGCTAACGACCATGCTAACGCACAAGGCAACTGGGGCTCGCTTGCACCAGAAGCGGTTAACTCAACTGACAAGTCATTCAAGGTATCAAAACAATACCCTGATATTAGTACCCTAAAAAAAAAGTCTAGTATAACGACCTCGACAGCAGCATCCCTCAGCAAACCCGCGAGCAAACACATCAGTCGCAAGCTTGGTGAAAGAGGAATGGTGACTTCTCAAATTGACTGGTTATCAACTATTATCGATAACCACGCCAATAAAACGGAACGATTTTCCAGCCTACGATATAAACATAAAAAGCCCGGGCAACATCATCTACACGTCATTCTTGTGGATACATCATCTTCCACCATTGGCGGTGAAGCATTAAAAAATACCAAAGGGTTTATCCGAAGCATTGCATCACATGCGTACCTAAAACGTGAATTGTTATGCATCATTCAGTTCGGCAATAACAAAGTGAGTGTTATACATTCACCTCGGCGCCCCCCGAAATCTTTTGTGCCGGTACTTAATAAGTTAAAAGCTGGCGGAGGCACGCCACTTAGAAAAGCACTTAAATATACCGAAGCGATTTTCCAGCGCTGGGATCAGAATCAGCAGCACCCTGCCCGCTCACTCTACTTGTTTACCGATGGACGTAGTAACGACACAGTCTCGGACATAAAAATCCGCTCTCCGCTTACGGTTATCGACACAGAAAATTCAGCCTTAAAAATAGGTCGAACAGCAAATATCGCGTTAGCACTACAGGGCAACTACTGCCATATTGATGCCTATGTAGACGCCAGCATTGCCGTATAAAACTTGCAACTAACGACTTTCAGATAATGAGACGCACATGACAACCGAGCAAGACAAGCATCAACAGAAAATGAAAAAGCGTAAAGAAGTGTTGGACGCAAAAATCGCTAAAGCCACAGAAGAGCGTGGCGTATTAATATTAATGAAGGGCAATGGCAAGGGCAAATCCAGCTCCGCATTTGGGACGCTGGCGAGAGCGCTAGGTCACCAACAAAAAGCCGGCGTTATTCAGTTTATTAAAGGTAGAAAACACACAGGGGAATTTCTGTTTTTTAAAGACCATCCTCAAATTGATTTTAATGTGATGGGTCACGGCTTTACTTGGGAAACACAAGACAAACAAAAGGATATTGAAGCGGCAAAAAAAGCATGGGTAAAAGCAAAGTCCATGTTAGAAGATCCAACCCTCAATATTCTAATATTTGATGAACTCAGCTACATGTTCAAATATGGTTACCTAGACGTTGCCCCTGTCGTTGAAGCATTACAAAATCGTCCTAAACACCAGAATGTCATTATCACTGGCCGTACCATGGCAGTTGAATTACAAGAGATTGCCGATACCATAAGTATTGTTCAAGACGAAAAACATGCATTTCGTCAAGGCGTGAAAGCACAAGCAGGAATCGAGTGGTAAAAATGCAAACACAAGACGCTTCTTGCCCCGCCTTATTTATTGGTGCGCCTGCATCAGGTGAAGGCAAAACAACCTTTACCGCAGCGCTTGCTCGTTATCACCGAAATCAGGGACTCCGTGTCACGGTTTTTAAAACCGGGCCTGACTACCTTGACCCTTTGGTGCTAGCCCAGGCCAGTGGTCGCCCTGCCATTCAGTTAGATATCTGGATGGCAGGCGAAGAAGCCTGTAAAGAACTGCTATTTGAAGCTGCAAAAAACTCTGACCTCATTTTAGTTGAGGGCGTAATGGGGTTATTTGATGGCAAACCAAGCGGCGCCGATCATGCAGAAATATTCGACTTGCCTGTTGCTGTGCTTATTAAATCTGGAAAAATGGCGCAAACATTTGGCGCCGTGGCTTTTGGGTTAGTCAAATACAGGCCAGCGCTTAACATTTACGGGGTTATCGCTAATGGCGTAGCCAGCGTTCGTCATAGAGACCTCATCACCGATAGTATACCTTCAGATATCAAACTGCTCGGCTGTGTTCCTAAGCAACCCGATGTTGCGCTGCCAGAACGCCACCTTGGTCTGGTAAATCCTAGCGAAATTGACGATATTGAACTCCGACTGGATGCACTCGCTAAAAGCCTTGAGGGAACAGAACTAACTGTATTACCTCCCACCGTGTCGTTCAAAAAAGCTCATCTTACGGATGTACCCTCATTGCTATCGGGTAAAACCATTGGCATTGCTAAAGATGAGGCCTTTAGCTTTATTTATGATGCCAACGTTAGAACCCTAGAGGCAATGGGAGCAACCATTGCCTACTTCTCTCCTATTCACGACAACGTAATTCCATCGGTTGACGCCATCTGGTTTCCTGGCGGTTACCCTGAGCTCTACCTTGATCAACTCGCAAAAAACACGCGAATGATGTCAGCGTTGAAGGCATTACAAGAAACCAATACCCCTATGCTTGCTGAATGTGGTGGCATGTTATATTTGCAAAAAACGTTTACTGACATTGATGGGAATAAAACACCTATGGCGGGAATCTTTCCTGGCAACGGTTTTATGCGCCCCAAAGGTGGCTGTCATGGAATGCAAACTGCCCCGTTACCGGAAGGTGATTTTCGAGGTCACGCTCATCATCGGACTGCCAGTGATTGTGAATTGGAACCCATTGCTCATGGAAAGAGAATCACACATCCTTCGCCTGGTGAACCGATATACCGCTACAAGAGCCTCACTGCGTCATATTTGCACCTGTATTTCTCTTCCAATATTCCAGCCATTGCTAAGCTTTTTTCAAAACAGGAATCTCAATAACCATGTTTGAATTATTATCATACCCACTGCTGGTGACTGGATTGGGCTTGGGGTTACTACACGCCTTTGATGCTGACCATATTATGGCGGTATCTTCGCTTGCAAGTAACGATAAAAAAACCAAAGCAATCACTCGCTATGCAACGATGTGGGCCATCGGCCACGGTAGCGTGTTGTTAATGATGGGGTGTGTAGCAATATTGTTTGGTTTGGCATTTCCGGCGGCGTTGTCCGAGTGGGCCGAATATTTTGTTGGATTTATGTTGATCGCCCTCGGGTGCTTTTCGCTTTGGTCCCTCCATAAACAACGATTACATATAAAAACACACAGCCACGGTAACATTCACCACGCGCACTATGTCGTAAAAGAATCAAAGCACCATGACCATCGGCCACTTTTTGTTGGTGTTGCCCACGGAGCTGCCGGTAGCGCCCCTGCGTTAGCATTATTACCTGCAATAAACCAGCAAAGTGCACTCTCAACGTTGCTCTACCTTGTGATATTCTCTCTTGGTGTTCTTACCAGCATGAGCATTTTTGGCACTGTATTAGCATATGCTCAAAAAGGCATGGGGCGAATACATGCACATTTTGTCGATACGTTTAGAGCAGGCATTTCAGTTGCGACCATCTTTTTAGGTCTATATTGGATTGCGGGCTGATAAAACAAGCTACTGCTATTTCCATTTGAGCTACGATAATTAGCGCTACAATAATGTGAGTTACAATAACCAATGAGAGAAGAAACCGCTGAGAAAATTGTAAAGCTACGCAGTGGCTTCACTACAGGCTCCTGTGCGACAGCAACCGCCTATGCCGCAGCATCTCTTCTTCTTACTCAAAAAAAACTATCTTGCTGCACAATTACCTTGCCCAAAGGCAAGCACGTCGAATTTGCTATCGAAGACTACGTTATTGAAAACAATCGGATCACCGCAAGTACGATAAAAGATGCGGGTGATGATCCTGACGTAACCCATGGCGCAACGGTATTTTCTACCGTAGAGCTGTCTCCTTCTGAAGGTATTACGCTGTATGCAGGCGATGGTGTTGGCATGGTTACAAGACCCGGCCTTCCGATACCGCCAGGTGAGCCTGCAATAAACCCCGTTCCGCGTAAAATGATTCAAAACCATCTTACCCAATTAGCTGAGCAACACTCTTACGAAGGCGGGTTTAACGTTTGGGTTGGCGTAAAAAACGGCAAACACCTAGCCACAAAAACAATGAATGCTCGGCTCGGCATTATGGGCGGCTTATCCATCTTAGGCACAACAGGTATTGTTAGACCATTCTCTTGTTCTGCGTATATTGCATCAATACAGCAAGGCATTGATGTGGCACTCAGCAATAATGAATCTCATTTATTTGCATGCACGGGTAACAAAAGTGAAGACGCCGCGACCCGTCTATTTTCTACTGACACAGCTTCCATTAATGAAATAGCACTTATTGAAATGGGTGACTTTATTGGTGCAGTGTTGAAGCACATCAAAAAGCTCGATGTCACCGATACAAGTAAAATACCCTTGCGCCGACTGACCATTGTGGGTGGCTTTGGAAAACTCAGCAAGTTTGCACAGGGACATTTAGACCTTCATAGTAAATCATCCTCTATCAACTTGGATTTTCTTGCTGATATTGCTAGTAAATTAGGCGCCTCTGTAGATACCGCTAACGAAATGAAAAAAGCCAACACGAGTATTGAAGCACTATCCATTGCAAACAACTCCTGCAGCGGCCTAGCGAACAGAATATGCCAGCTGGGAGCCATCAATGCTCAGAAGTATTTACCTGATACCACAGCAATAGACGTCATCGTTATTGACAAGCAGTCCGAAACGCTTGGATCTTGGTCCAGTTCGAGCAACGGAATTAATTGAGGTGGAGAGTTCAGGTAAAGTCCTAATCCTTGGCGGTATATCAGAAGCAAAAAAGCTTGCGCAACAACTTCACGACAATGGGATTCCGCTTATCTATAGTATTCAAGGCAACGTTCGAGCCCTTGAAGTGGATTATGAAATTACCTCTGGCGGTTTTTCACAATACAGTGACAGTACTTCGTCAAAAGGCTGTAGCGTATCCGGGTTAGGTATTTTCCTAAAAAAAAACCAAATAACACTATTAGTTGATGCAACCCACCCTTACGCTGAGACTATGAGCGTAAATGCGCTAGCGTCTACCCAAAATATTAATATCCCCTACCTTCAGTATGTAAGGCCGCCTTGGAGTCTAGAAGAGTTAACTGCCTCCCCCTGGCCTTTACAAATAGAGGAGTTAGCGACATACGAGCTTGTCTTGGCAGAAACACATAGATATAAGCGGCCATTCTGGGCAATTGGTTACAATTCACTCAGTCATCTTGTAGATAAGCAGCCTGCCCACCAAACATGGGTATTTAGGACGGCCAAAAAAACGCCAAACGAACCGCTAGCTTTCTTTGAGCAAGACCCTGCAAACATTGAGATTATTCAAGAAATCGGCCCTTTTGACATTCAGCATGAAACTAAACTGTTTCAACGGAAACAAATTGATGCACTTATTTGTAAAAATAGTGGAGGAAACTTCAACGAAGCGAAGCTAAAAGCAGCCTCAGCACTTGATATTCCTGTATTTCTACTAAAACGCCCGAATAAAATTGCAGCAAACTGTCAATATTCTTCGATTGAAACGCTGTTCAATGCGATAATCGCCCGCATATAAAACCGCTAACCACAAAGGCACCCTATCGATGACTGAAAAAACTAACAAACCCGCAATTCTAGTGGTAGGCCACGGATCTCGTGACGTAGACGGTGTAGAGGAATTCATGAAGTTAGCTGAGCATTTTACTCAGCAACACCCAGATCGATTATGTACTACCGGTTTTTTGGAATTTGCGCGACCCGTCATCGCTGATGGTGTTGAAAAGCTTGTACAGCAAGGCGCAAAAGAGATCGTTGCTGTGCCGGGTATGTTAATGGCCGCAGGCCACGCCAAGAATGATATTCCTAGTGAGCTAAACACCATCATGCAGCAATATGATGATTTGAATATCGTCTATGGTACAGAGCTAGGCGTTGACCCGAAGATGATTCAAGCAGCATCAGAACGTATCAAAGAGTGCGAGTCACAATTTGGTGATACTTATGACCGTAAAGATACATTACTCGTTGTTGTAGGTCGCGGAGCGTCAGACCCTGATGCCAATTCAAACATAACAAAAATCACCCGCATGCTTGAAGAAGGCTTAGGTTTTGGTTGGGCGTTAACCTGCTTTAGTGGTGTAACAACACCGTTGGTACCTGATGCGCTAGAACGCGCACACGGACTTGGATTTAAACAAGTTATTATCTTCCCTTATTTCTTGTTCACTGGTCGCTTAGTGAAAAAGATCTATCAATGGGCCGACGAGTATCAAGAAAAGCATACTGATGTAAAAGTGGTTAAAGCACCTTACTTGAATGACCACCCTCTTGTTATGGAAACCTTCGATGATAAGCTAAACAATGCTGAAGAAGGCACCGGCAACATGAACTGCCAGTTATGCCAGTATCGCGTGCAAATATTGGGTAATGAGCAAAAAGTTGGTCAACCGCAAGAAGGACATCACCACCACGTTAGAGGGTCAGGAACTGACGCTGATCATCATCACGGTGACCACGGCCATACACATGACCACTGATATACCCGCAATTGAGGGGCAGCAACCTTATATAAAAGATCCTCATGCGATTGAGCAAGAGTCTTTTAGCCGAATTCGGTCGCTATCCGATTTATCATCTTTTGATAATGATCAAGCACAAATTGCCATGCGCTTAATCCACACCTGTGGAGCCCCTGGTATCGCCGATGCCATTAACATCAGCGAACAAGCCATTTCATCAGGTTTACAAGCCATCAAAAATAACGGCACCGTTTTGTGCGACGTAGAAATGGTGAAGCATGGGTTAACCAAACGTCTGATTCAGCAAGACGTATATTGCTATCTTAATGACGAACGCGTGCCTGACCTTGCAAAGAAGCAAGGTGAAACACGCACCATGGCAGCATTACGCTTTTGGGAGCCCCACATAGAGGGCTCAATCGTTCTTATTGGTAATGCTCCCACAGCACTATTTCGGTTAATGGAAATGATTCAAGCAGGATCGCCTAAACCCGCCCTTATTATTGGTGTTCCTGTCGGTTTTGTAGGAGCAGCTGAATCTAAAGAAGCACTAATAAAATTTGGGGATCAATATTCGATTCCCTATATCACCGTCACGGGTTTTGTGGGTGGCAGTGCTATGACTGCGGCTGCATTTAACGCGCTGCTTCGACTTAGTAACAATATTCGATTTTAACTTATGGCCAACTCCATTACAGCATTGGATATCGTGAGCATGGGGATAGGAGATACTAACTCTTTACCCTCAAGTGCGTTACAAGCGTTAAATACCGCTGACGTAATCCTCGGTGCGGAACATCACTTTGCCTCCCTTAGGCTCCCCCAGTTTAATAGCGGTTTTAATGCCAAAGATCTGGAAGCAAAACAAACGCACTACGCCTCCCCTTTTAGCGATGTGAAACAGCAGTTATTATCATTTTGTGGGCGAGTCGTTGTTTTAGCGTCTGGCGATTGCCTGTACTTTGGTATCGGCCAATGGATAAATACGCATTTTTCTGATCTTGCTCCTACTTTTCATGCGAACGTTTCTAGCATTCAGGCAGCGTGCCATCTCATTTCAAAAGCATGGCAAACACTAACAGTGTTATCCGCCCACGGCCGACCACTGACTAATATCAGAAGTGAGTTAAAAAACCATAGGTTGTACGGGTTGCTCACCGATAAAAACAGTCAGCCAAAAGATGTTGCGCTTATTCTTCGTCATGCTGGGTTTGATGACTCTAGTTTATGGGTATGTGAGGCAATGGGTACGTCCAAGCAACGCGTCAGACAATATTCAGTCAAAGAGCTTCTGGATCAAACAGAGCTTGCCGCAAATACCCACCCAGATATCAACAACGCCACGAGAAAGGATTTACCCACTGAGTTTCACCCTCTCCACGTCACGATATTTGAAACATCAGGTATTGGTAACATTCTGCCAGAATTTCCAGGTATACCAGACGCCGATTTTTCTACAGACGGTGACAAGCAAGGATCTGGGCTGTTAACCAAAAAAGAAGTGCGTCTTAATATTTTAAGTTTATTACAACCAACCGCTGGAGATGTGGGCTGGGATGTCGGGGCAGGCTGCGGTGGCGTTTCCGTCGAATGGGCACACTGGAACAAGGAAGGAAAAGTTTATGCTATTGAATACCATGCAGATAGACTCCCTCACCTTCTAGAAAACCAACAACGGTTTGGCGTGGGAAATAATCTGCATATCATTGAAGGTCGAGCGCCACTAGCACTAAAGAGCTTACCTACGCCGCAAAAGATATTTGTCGGGGGAAGTGGCGGAGATCTGCCCTCTATTTTATCTCTGTGCTGGGAGCGCCTCGATATCAAAGGCAAACTCGTTATTGCCTGTGTCACCGAAAACAACAAATCCACGGCTCAAGCCTTTGCCCAAAGCTTAGATACAGATTCAGACAAGCCATCAGCAACGACTGACGTTGTGCAGGTATCCGTCGCTAGAGGAGATACAATCGCCAACCAGCTAATTCTCCGCCCTCTGCTTCCGGTATTACTCATTTCCATTACTAAAATTAGGCAACAACATTGAACATCGGTGAATCTATATTTTACGGCGTAGGCGTGGGCCCGGGTGATCCAGAACTCATCACATTAAAAGCCGCACGCATTATCAGAAATGCCGATATTGTTTGTTACATTATTAATGTAAACGGCGAATCTGTAGCAAAAAACATAGCGCTAGACGTGTTAGCTGATTCGAAAAAGGCACAAGTAACGTTGCCTATCGAAATTTCAATGTCCATCGGACGAACCGATATCAACAAAGCATACGATAACGCCTCAATTGAAATACTATCATCTTTGCGCGAGGGGAAAAATGTTGCATTTTTGTGCGAAGGTGACCCCTTATTTTTTGGCTCATTCATTTATTTAATGGATAGAATTTCAGAACAACAAGAATGCAAAATAATCCCCGGCATTACATCGGTTAACGCTGCAAGTGCGCAACTTACTACACCGTTAACCATATTATCTGAAGATATGGCAATTATTTCCTCTCGCTCAACAGACGAGAAGATATTGGCCACATTGTCGGCATACGATACCGTAGCGATTCTTAAAGCAGGCCCTCAGTTACCGCGATTAACTAAATTATTACAAACGGCGAGTCGTGACGATGAAACACAATACATCGAGTACGCCACTCATAAAAATGAAAGAATTGTTAAAGATTTATCGCTATTATCGGATAATAAAGGCCCTTATTTCTCTCTATTATTAATTACGCGTAAAGAGAGAGAATATCGTTGTGACTAGTTCCACTGCTCTTTCCCCCGCCACCGTTATATTTTCTTTAACAGATGAAGGTAAAATTCTCGCTGAGAAAATTATCGCATTGCGACCAGAAGAAGGTTCAGCCGATCAGCAATATTTGCATCATCACAAGCCTAAACCCTTCTCTAAAACAGTCGTTGATCTGTTTAATAAGGGCCACCGACTGATATTTATTTGTTCAACGGGCATTGTAGTTAGAACGCTCGCCCCACACTTAACCGACAAATATAAAGACCCAGCGGTACTGGTGTTAGACCAACAAGGTAGGCATCTAATCCCCCTGCTTTCTGGCCACGAAGGTGGAGCTAATGAATGGGCACGATCCCTTGCAAAGTCCCTAGAGGCAACGGCAGTTATCACGAGCGCAGAAAAGTACACACACCCGATATACACCCTTGGTATTGGTTGTGACCGGGGTTGTCCGGTGGAAGATATTGAATTATTGGTTAAGCAGTCCATAGATCAACTAAATCAAAAATATTCTGATATAGATTTAGCGTCCATTCAATGCATCGCAAGCATTGACCTGAAAGCGGATGAAGTTGGACTTCTGGCGTTCTGCAAAAAGGCATCAATCAACTTAGACGTATTTCCCGCGGAAACACTGCGAACCGTTGAAGACCAACTAAGTTATAAATCAGAGATCGTATTCAAAGAGGTGGGGTGTTACGGCGTAGCCGAAGCAGCCGCCCTACTCGCTGCATCTGCGGTGACGGGTAACAGATCAGAATTGGTATTGCCCAAACACAAATCCAAGCGCGCGACTTGTTCGATTGCACGAAGTTACAAATCAAATGATAAACATTGAATCTTACGAAAAGCCTGAGGTTGAGTGTATTCGTTCAGAAATACCTGAGGCAAGGACGCCGAAGAAAGCATACATGGATGTACTCGCTGCGATTTCTGAACGAATACACTCAACCTGGGGCGATCTCGTAGATCCGCTGAATAGTTTAGCAACAAACACCTAGAGGTATTATCTTGAGTAAATTGTACGTCATTGGCACCGGGCCAGGTGACTTAAACTGGTTAACACCAGCAGCCAAAGAAGCAATCAACCAATCAACCGATTTGGTTGCCTACGGACTATACCTCAAACTTTTGGGAGAACTTACCGAAGGTAAGATATGCCACGAGCAGGACCTAGGTGAAGAAATTCAACGCGCTGAAAATGCACTAAACCTAGCGTCATCAGGTAAAACTACTAGTCTTATATCGAGTGGCGACATAGGTATTTTTGCAATGGCAACATTGGTGTTTGAACTTCTAGACACGCAATCAAAGCCTGAGTGGCATGATGTAGATATTCAGGTATTACCAGGAATATCAGCCATGCAAGCTGCCGCCAGTCGTGTAGGTGCCCCGCTCGGCCATGATTTCTGCGCAATATCGCTATCGGATTTATTAACCCCTTGGGAAACAATTGA
>MAAC01018493.1_pt1 | contig 21575 bp, 16 predicted proteins | sample 1115981 | NCBI WGS metagenome assembly MAAC01 (sample SAMN04961126, study PRJNA320927) | seawater metagenome | isolation source: sample BD02T64 sea water enriched with oil for 64 days | place: USA:Gulf of Mexico | collected 2013-07-27
GACCCAAGTGACACGCTTCGCACGTGCCAGGGGAAACGACACTTCAACTGCTTCCGGATGGCAATTCACAACAGTGAAGTTCTGCGACGAGCCCCATTACGGCATCTTTGCAAAGTTGGGTCCGCCGTCAAGAAAGCCCTCGCTCAAAAAAAGGGGAGGGTTAATGTGCGGTTGCATGAGATATTTCTCGAAAATCAATATGGTTCCCAACGTAAATCGAGACAAGATCAAGTTAACATGTGAGTTCCTTTGAAAACTGGTTATAAAAACTTACCAAATTCGGCGACGTGAGTCGCTTTAGTTGGACATTGCGCCAAACAACTGTTCTCGGGAGGAACAACATGACGATCAAAATACGTGCCGCTGTAGCCGGACTTGCCTTGATGGGCACCGCCGTCTCGGCTCAAACAACTATTGAAATGACCACTGCTTTTGGTCAGAACCTGCCGATTCTCGGCACAGCCGCCGTGGATTTCACCACTCGGCTCAACGCGATTTCCAACGAAGTTGAGATCGAACGGTATGACCCCGGCAAATTGGTTCCAACGCTGGAAGCACTGGATGCGGTTGCCAATGGCTCGGTTGATGCGGCTTACGCGACGACAGGCTACTGGCAGGGCAAACTCAATACTGCCTCGCTTTTTGCGGCTGTGCCATTTGGCCCGGAAGCTGGCGAATTCCTGGGTTGGATTCTCTATGATGACGGCGCCAAATATTGGCAGCAGATGTATGATGATGCTGGCTATAATGTTCACGCCATTCCGTGTGGTGTGATTGCGCCGGAAACCTCGGGCTGGTTCAAGAACGAGATCAACAGTGTTGAAGACCTCAAAGGTCTGAACATGCGTTTCTTCGGCCTCGGTGCCAAAGTGATGGACAAGCTTGGCGTTTCGACCTCGCTGCTGGCCGCTGGCGACATCTTCCCAGCCCTAGAGCGTGGCGCAATTGACGCGACTGAGTTCTCGATGCCCCTCATCGATGCGCGTCTTGGCTTCCACAAAATCGCCAAGTTCAACTACTTCCCCGGTTGGCACCAGCCCTCGACACTGTTCGAACTGCTGGTTAACGGCGACGTTTGGGGAGATCTGGACGAAACCCAGCAGGCGCAGATTGAAACCGCTTGTCTTGCCACTATCACCACCAACCTCGCCGAAGGCGAAGCCTCGAACTATGCCGCAATGGTCGACAACGTTGAAAACAACGGCGTGACTATCAAGCAGTGGTCGCCAGAGATGCTGGGAGCTTTTGAAGGCGCTTGGGACGAAGTGGTAACTGAATTGGCCGCAGACGATCCGTTCTTCCAGGAAGTCTGGGCTGATCTTCAGGACTACCGCGAAGGCTATAAGGTCTGGTCAACAATCTACCTGCCACGCAACTAATTTCTGGCACCTTGAACTAATTGATGGCGGCTGCCTAACGGTGGCCGCCGTCGCATGAACAAAGGGAAGAAAGTCATGACCGGGGCTAATATCGACGTCGAGCAAGTGCTGAAGATCACCGATCCAGGTGAAATGAACCGCTCGGAACATCTGTGGGGAGACAGGCTTGTGATCAACCTGGGCAATGTTATTGCCTGGATATTTCCAATCCTGATACTGGCAATCGTCACACAGGTGATCATCCGAAAGATGGGCATGAACCAAGCTTGGCTTGATGATTTGCAGTGGTGGCTCTACGGCATCGCCATGCTTTCGGCTTTTGGCTATGCGATCACCACCGACAGCCACGTGCGGGTGGATATTTTTCACGCCAATTACTCCAAGAGCAAAAAGGCGCGGGTTGAAGTATTTGGACTTGGCTGGCTGCTATTGCCGTTCCTTTTGATCATGACAGACGTGCTGACGCACTATGCGTTCTCATCGATCGCCGCGCGCGAGGGCTCTGACAGTCCGAACGGGTTGCACGGCCTTTTCCTTTTGAAATCTGCGCTGCCACTTTTGTTTGTTGTGGCAATCATTTCAACGGTTGCGACACTGTCGCGCAATCTTGCCAAACTGAATGATCCTGTGCTCTGGAGGATGATCCTCGGCGGGCTGCCAGGTTTCTGGTTTATGGGCGAGCGGGCGGTCTACTACGCTCTGTGGTGGATCATACATCTGTCTAACCCTGAGCTCCATATCCGAAAAGTCGGGCGTGAGCCCATTTTCGACTACACGGTCTGGTACGGTCTGGGCCTCATAACCATTATTGCCGCAATCAGCTTTGTGCTGAGCCGCCGCGCCGCTTCTGAGGCCTGATTACATGGAAATTCTCTCTGCCCTTGGCATGTTGATGGATCTGAACCAGTGGCTGGTTCTGGCCATGTTCCTGACCTTCATCGTCATGCTGTTTCGTGGCATCCCGGTGGTCTACGCACTGGTTGGTGTCAGCCTGATCTTCTCACTCCTTGCCTTCCTGGTGCTTGATCCCAACAAGACGTTGATCAACGAGTATATCGACTTTCACCGTACAGGCGTTTCGTATTTGAAACTGCACGTCAACGCGGGTCGCTTTTTCGGCGGTATCATCAAGAATCCCATCCTCGTCGCACTACCGATGTTCATCTATATGGGGCTAATGCTGGATCAGTCAGGCGTCGCACAAAAGATGATGCGCTCGATGCAGGTGCTGTTTGGCGCTCTGAAAGGCGGGTTGGCGCTGACCGTCATGCTTATCGGCATCATCCTGGCGGCTTCGACCGGGGTGATCGGGGCGTCGGTAGTTTTGCTGGGCGTCATGGGTATTCCCACGATGATGGACCAGGGGTACGCAAAACCCATTGCGACCGGCACCATTGCCGCGTCTGGTACGTTGGGGATCCTTATTCCACCGTCGATCATGCTGGTGATCATGTCGGATCAGCTGGCGATCTCGCTGGGTGATCTGTTTATGGGCGCTCTGTTTCCCGGGCTTTTGCTTGGCGTGCTCTATATCGTCTACATCATCGTCTATGGCCTGATTTCTCCCAGTTCGATGCCGGTTCCGGAGGATCGTGAACCGATCAGCATGCAAGTGGTCAGGGACGTGGCTCTTTCAGTGATACCGCCCTTTGGCCTCATCATTGTGGTGCTCGGGTCTATCTTTTTCGGGTTGGCGACTCCGACCGAGGCATCAGGTCTTGGCGCGCTTGGCGCGACCCTACTGGCATTGGCATCGCGCAATCTCAACTTCAAGGTCTTCAAGGATGTGATGCGCCAGACTCTTAACACCTCGGGCTACATTGTCGGGATTTTCATCGCTGCTAACTTCTTCTCATATATTCTGCGTCGTTTCGGCGGTGATGAGATCATCGAGAACATGGTTCTGGGCAGTTTCGACAACCCTTACATGGTTATTGCTTTCATTCTGTTCATCATCTTCCTGCTCGGCTTCCTGTTGGACTGGATCGAAATTACCCTGATCATCATGCCATTGATGCTGCCGGTAATTCAGAGCCTGAACATCCCGGTTGAAGGCTATGGCGTCGTCGACAACCCTTCGGTTGTCTGGTTTGCCATTCTTGTGGCTGTAACATTGCAAACCTCGTTCCTGACGCCTCCGGTCGGATTTGCACTGTTCTATCTCAAAGGCGTTTGCCCGCCAGGTATCAGCCTAAGCCACATCTATCGCGGTATTATCCCCTTTGTTCTGCTTCAGATCTTGGGCCTTTTGATCGTGTTCTTTGTTCCGCAATTGACAACTTGGCTTCCGGCTGTTGCCTACGCAAACTAAATCGCCTTGCCAAAAAGCTGTATCTAAGCCTTTTGGCAAGGCACCCGAAACACTCTTGTAGAGTGTAGTGTCGCGCCCTATTTTAGGTATAGGGCGCGACGCGGTCATACGGGGCCAAGCCCCAAACGAAGGCCAGACGGCAAAGCGCGAGTTTTACCCATTTCTTCTGTCTGACAAGACACAACGGGCTAGAGACGTTGTGGTCTCAAAGCACCGGCAGGGCGTTTCCAAGCATGTGTAACGGCGACCCGTTGTCACATCCCCGCACTGCAGTCGTTGGCGTGCGACGCAACGAATACCCGCATTCCGCTCTTCTAGTTTATATGTAGATGGTGCAGCAATTGGAACACTCCACGCGCCCATTCGACAGAGGTGTTCGCGGGATTTCGGACCCGTAGCTATGGCGGATGGCCTTCGAGGAATTTTCGCGCTTGGCCAAACAGGGCGACTCAAACGCCCAGCATAACTTCGGGGTCGGTTACCGCGACGGAGAGGGGGCTCAAGAATGACGAAGAAGCGGCGCGGTGGTTTGGGTTGGCCGCCGACCAGGGAAACGCCGTGGCCCAGGCAGTGCTCGGAATTAGTTGCCCCGAAAGAAAAAAGGTGTTCCAGAAGGCCGTATCAGCGCCCAAATGTGGCTCACGATCGCGGTTGAGAGTGGATGGGAGAAGGCGCGAAAAGATCGCCTAGCTATCGAAGAAAAGATGACGCCAGCTGAAATTTCCGAAGCCGTGAGCGCTGCCCGATTCTGCATGGCCTTTAGTTACCAGAACTGCAGATAAGGCCTGAATGGTTCACGCCAAGCGACCAGCTCCAGCTATGGTGTCCAGGCAGGTCAACTCTTCTCCTCCGCTTGCAGAGAGCCTTTTCAATTGGCTGCGTCCACCACAGCCCAACCACTCCGAGCGCGTCCGTACCCGAGCCTGCGCAACGACTGCTCAGGATGTTGTCAACAAGCCCCGAAGTGCTCCTCAATCCTCACCAAGTTGCTTGGGGCAGGCTGCTCCCCCACAGTCAGTGCTGAATACGGATGAGGTTTCGGATTCTTTGCCTCGCGTCCAAAGTCTGTACACATTGCCAGATCGCCGGGTTCATTGTCCTAGATTGTCACCCAAGCGCTGCTAACCTCGCCAGCATGAGCTACGCATTGCATATCTCATGTGTACTGCCTCTGTGTACTAGTTGAGGCGGCGCATGCCTTTGATAGGCAATTATATATATGCAAGTTCATTGAGGTGACATGGTGGGTCGTGAGAGGCTCGAACTCCCGACATCTTCGGTGTAAACGAAGCGCTCTACCAACTGAGCTAACGACCCGCTGAGCCGGGATTTAGACAATGCGCGCGACCGGCGCAAGGGCTCAAATGGATTTTTCTTCACTTATTTCATTTATCAGCACAGCACCTGTTCAGAGCCTGCGTCTAACAGGTAAAACAATCCTGTTCATTCACCAATGCCGCGATCTCATGCCGCTCTACTCGATGCGCTATTTATCGCATTGTTTGGCCCCGCAGGCCTGCGAGATCCCCAAAGGATTGTGCTGCGAGCCCAACGGCCCTTGAATGCACCCTCCGGCATTCTATTGGGTCTGCCCATGTCGCAGCAGTCAAATCTTGAGGTAGGCCTGAGCACTTTTGATGTCATATCTGGATGTAACCATTGCCCTGAAACGAAAAGCCAGCCTGCTGGCTGGCCCTTCGATAAACGGTTCGGGTTTGAGATCAGATGAGCGGGATCAGAAATCCTCCCAGATCCCGCCGCCTCCACCTGCTATTTTTACAGGTTGCGGGGTGGTTTCATTTACTTCCCAATCGTCACCATGAGCAGAAGGGGCCGGTGAGATATGGTTCTGATCGGCGCTGAATGCGTCCTGTTGAACCGTCATGCTGCCACCGTCTCCGATGTTGAAGTGGGCTACCAACGCAGAGAGTTTGCCCGCATCAGTGTTCAACAAATGGCTGGCTGCAGTGGCCTGTTCGACCATGGCGGCGTTTTGTTGCGTTACCTGGTCCAACTGGGTCACGCCAATGTTGATCTCGGCCAGACCGGTGGATTGATCTGCTGAGCCGACCGCCATTTCCGATACCAGATGGGAAATATTGCTTACCCGCTCGACGATGCTGTTCAGGGCTTCGCCAGCCTTGCCAACCAAATCGACACCTCGATCCACTTGTTTTGAACTGTCGTCGATCAGCGCTTTGATTTCGGTTGCCGCATCTGATGAGCGCTGTGCCAAAATGCGTACTTCTGATGCCACCACGGCGAATCCGCGACCTGCGTCGCCTGCGCGCGCCGCCTCTACACCAGCATTCAGCGCCAACAGATTTGTCTGAAAGGCAATGTCGTCGATCACGCTGATGATCTGCGAGATGTAGCGTGCCGAGCCCTCAATTTCTGTCATCGCAGCGACGGCGTTTTGTACCACCTTGCCGCTTTCCTCGGCCTCTTCCTTGGCTTCGTTGACTATGTTTTCAACACTGCGCGCACCTTCCGCTGCTGATTTGACACTGGTGGTCATTTCTTCCAGTGCGGCAGCTGTCTGTTCCAGGGTGGCGGCTTGGCTTTCGGTGCGACGGGACAGATCATCCGAGGCCTGGCTGATTTCAGTGGCGCCATTGCGGATGCTCTCCGAGGATCCAACAACTTCAAAGACGGTTGTCCTCAGGCTGTCCAGCGTCTGATTAAAGTCATCGCGCAGCTTGGTATAGCCCTCGCTCATCTCCTCATGAATGCGAACGGTCAGGTCGCCTTGTGACAGCCGTTCCAGGCCCTCTCCGATGGCTGTGACGGCTGCAGTCTGTTCTTCTTGGCGCAGCTGCCGTTCAGCCTCAACCGCCTCGGACATTTCTTGCTTTTCGACCAGCCCATTGCGGAACACCGATAGCGCCCGTGCAATGCGGTAGATCTCGTCGCTGGCCCGCTCAAACCCGGTGACCGGGCTTAGATCGCCTTCGGCCAAGTGTTCGGTGGTTTCACTGATCTTGGCCAGGGGGCGGGTGATCAGAAGCTTGGTTAGCAGCAGTGAGAAGACCAGCACGGCGCCGGACACGCCGAGAAGGATCTGCATTTGCTGCTCAGCGTCGCGCACATCTTTTGTGACTGCTACAGCCATATCAGCAATCGCCCCTTGGCTTTCGCCGCTCAGAGTTGCCGAACGATCTGAAATTTCCGACACTGCTTGGGCCGCAGCTTGAGAGACCTCAATCGTTTTTGTTTGTGCCTGGATTGTTGCAATGCGCGAGGCAGCAAGACCATTGTCAGGGTTTGCTTGGTCAGCAATTCCCTGAATGTCCGCGGCTAGAACCCCGTCTTGAAAATCAACAAATCCCCCAAGAGCATTGGCGGCAGTATTTAGCGGGTCGGCAGCGATTGTGACCTGCTCGACTTCATCTGCGGAAACCACGCGCAGAGCAGCCACTTGCAGGCTGTTAATATGCGTATTCATCTCCAGTAATTGGTTTAGAACGCCAACTTCGTTGTCCAACAAGTTTTGCACGGCATCACGGTTGGTTGTGCTGCTTTCCTCGGCTGCCATGGTCAAGTCAAAGATTGTGTCATCAATCGCGATCGTAAGCACCATGGCGCTGGCCTCGCGCGCGGCCAAGGCGTCTCCGCGCAGTGCCTTTTGCTCAGACCGTTTGGCGGACAGCATTTTCTTAAACACTTCAAATGCGTTCTGGATTGTTTCTACACCCTCTGGATCTATCCCAAGCTCTTCCATGTTTCTTAGAAATGTTGAGAGGCGCGCGGTAGAGCCGACGGCTGCTTGCGTCATGATCTTTTTTGTGGGCACATCCCGCACGAGACCCAGGCCAAGCGACATTCCGGCCAGTAGATTGATATCGGCCTGTGCTTCCAGCAAGCTTTGCAAAGCGCCGAACTGTTCGTCGATCAATCCTGTCAGGGTGCTTTCAATAGAGGAAATTGTATCTTCGCCGCCTACAGTCAGGTTGAAATAGGCTTCATCGGCAGCTTCTAGAAGAAGATGCTGCAGGCTGCGGCTATGGGTCTGCATGGCGGTGATCTGTGCATTGATCTGAGCATCACTTGCAAAAACAGATTCGCGTGCAGAAAGCAGTTCACCAAGGCTCTGAGTTGCGTTTTCCGCAAGGGTCGCAAACTCGGGCTGCAAGGTCTCAGGTAGGCTTTCGATCCCGTCGTGCAGCTGCTTGGCGGCTTGCTCGGCTTGGGTCCGGCCCTGTGTCAGCGCGGCACTGTCGCCTGCCAACAAAATACCAGTCATCGAATCCCGTGTGAGACCGGCGGCATCCGTCAACACAGCGCTATTTTCCAATTGTGGCAACATATCGCGCGTTAACGTCGACATATCTTCTGACACGCGGGAAAACACCAACGACACCAGCACCCCAACCACGGCAGATGCAGCGCCCATGGCAAGTAGGATCAAAGTGATCTTAGCCCCAATACTGGAAAAGGGTCTGTAGCTGCGTTTTTGAGGGGGAGAAGCCTGTGCTGTCATGATGCCACCTGAATATTCTCGTTATTTCTTTGACCTGCCCAAGATCTAAGGGCAGGTCGTTACTTCTCGGACGTAACGGGTGGGTTAGGAACCGCCGCCCGACACAACGGGTTGAAAGCCGCCGTCTTGTGTGATGCGGGTCAAGAACACATCATCCATGCCCTGGTTGTCGTCAGGACCAAAGGTCATGGTCACGCCGCCAAAATCTACGGTGCGCAGACCTGCAAGTGCTGCAAGAAAACTATCACGGGTCAGGTCAGTGCCGGCGTCTTCCAGTGCCTTGATTGCCAGACGACCAGTCAGATAGCCTTCCAGAGTGACAAAACCAGGGTTGGCCTCGGCGTTTATTGCAGTGAGCGCAGCCTGATACTGAGCAACCACTGGAACCGATGCATCCCATGGGAATGGAACGACCTGGCTGATGATGACATCTTCACCAGCATCGCCCAGTTCCTGAGCCAGTGCATCGGACCCAACAAACGAGATATTTACAAAGGTCGGGTTGAACTTGATCTTGCGCGCCAGCTTGATGAATTCAGCCACAGGTTTGTAGGCGCCAACCATGACCACCGCATCAGGTTTGGCCTTTCGGATGTTCAACAGAGCCTTTTTCACCGCAGTTGTATTCCGGGTATAAGTCCCTTCGGCAGACAGTGTCATGCCGCGCTTTTCCAAAGCAGCAGTTACGCCTGCCAGTCCGACGCGGCCAAAACCGTCATCTTGATACAGTAGGGCAATCGAATCCATGCCTTGCTCGTCGACCAGATAAGCAATCCAAGCCTCGGTCTCGGCGAAGTAGGTTGCGCGAACATTGAAGATATTTCCGTGGCTGGCGTCCCGCAGAAATCCAGCGCCGGTGAATGGGCCAATAAATGGCATATTGGCGGCCGTTGCGACGGGTTGCGTTGCCGATGCCGTAGGGGTGCCCACTGCGCCGATCAGGCCAAGATGGTTGTCGCCATCGATTACTGCTTTCACATGAACAACCGAGCGGTCAGGCTCGTAACCGTCATCTAGGCTGTCCAGAACAATCTGACGTCCATGAACGCCGCCATTATCATTGGCTTCTGCAAAAGCCGCCTGCATGCCCAATTGCATTCCCTGACCCAGCGCACCGGCTGGACCGTCAAGTGCTGCCACCTGCGCAAATGTCACCTGAGTGTCGGTGACACCCTGTGCTGCCGCTGCCAAATTTGGCAACAGGGCCACTAAAGCCGCTGCTATAACTGATTTACCACTGTACATCTAATCTCTCCGAGTTCCCGAATGTCATTGGACAGATGGAGGAGAGGGGTTAACAAAGGTGGAAATCGACAGTCTATGTATGGAAACTTTTAGCTTACATTGGGAATTTAGCAGTTTTCACTTCTCTATTACGTTGTTTTTATGTCGTGTTCTCTGCTGGGTTGTGTCGTTGAAGATATGAGAACCGCATAAAGCCACGCTGCGCGTTTGTTCGGAAAGCATTTCTTTGAATCTGAACAACGGATGACACGCCCTCTCTTTCCTGAGGGGCCGGTTTCAAGGATTCGACATGAACGGCCCTGAAATCGCCTGACAGGCGACAGTTCCGTATGACAACAAGTGCAGCAAGGTTGTGGATAAAGGGTCGCTAAATGGCCAAAGCCCCTTTCTGAGTTAGCCTTAGATCATCCCTTTACCCTTGCCATACCAATTGCCTTGCTTGACCTTGATCGCGCTGTCCAGCATCGTGGCAAAGGCCTTGGGGTCTTGACTGCCGCCATCTCTACCGCGGTAGTGGTAGGGGATCACAACAGCAGGTTTGAAGTCTGCCACCGCGCTGGCTGCCGCCTGAATGCCCATTGTGAAGGGCAGGTTCATGCATAACAAGGCGACATCAATGTTCTTCAGTGCCCGCATCTGGGGCACGTCTTCGGTATCCCCCGACAGGTAGACGCGGGTATCTCCGATATTCAGGACGTAGCCATTGTCACGTCCCTGAGGGTGAAACTGCAGCCGGTCTTGGGTGGTGTTATAGGCCGCAATCGCCTCGATCCCGATGTCGCCAAAGCTGGTTGTCTCGGCATTGCCGATAACCTGTGCGCGCGTCGCGAGATCCGCAGTCATCTTATCCTGGGCACCTTTGTTCGAGATCAGGGTTGTGTTGTCCCCCATTAGGGCCGTTAGCGTTTCATTGTTGAGATGGTCGCCGTGATGATGGGTGATCAGCGCCAGATCAGCAGGCGGAAGGTCCGAGTATTGAGCTGGGTCACCCACAGGATCCACGTAGATCACGCCTTTGGGGGGCTCAATAACAAGCGAGGCATGGGCACGTGACAAGGTTTGTCCGGGGATCGAAACAGATGTCCTGACGTTTTGAGGACGTTGGTCCCATTTTCAGGCGAGCGGCTTTAGTAAATGGTCTGGGTTTGCCAAGGCAACTGGTCTCATAAAGAAAGTCTAGGCAATGCGCTCAATAAGGCGCAACCATAGTACAAATTTCAGTATTTCGATAGCCTGTTCGATTTCCGATAATTGGGGCGGCGAAGGATTATCTTAAAACGCTGTTTTTGCCAATAATCCACAACGCGGGCAAAGCTGTCAGTCCTATAAAACAGGCGCAAACAGGCGGGCAATCGGAGCACCGACACGGATGCGCCAAGGTTGCTCCTTTAGCATCTTGCCAAGCAACAAGGCGCGTTCGAAGTCCTTTTCCAGCATGCTCGCGGTGGCGTCTGCGGGGCGTGGGTCGAAAAAGGCGGCCATGGCCTCGAAATTCAAGCGGAACGAGCGGTTGTCCAGGTTGCTGGTGCCGATGGCGGCAAAGTCATCATCCACCAGTACCACTTTTTGATGCATAAAGCCGGGCTGGTAGCGCCAGACTTGCACACCAGCGGCCCGAACTTCGTCAAAATAGGCAAAGGCTGCGAGCCAAGGGATTTTGTGGTCAATGATCTCGGGAACCAGGATGCGCACATCCAGCCCGCGCAGGGCTGCGTGCTTCAACGCCGTTAGGACGTCGGTGTCGGGCACAAAGTAGGGCGATGCGATCCAGACCCGCCGGGTTGCCGCGCTGATGGCTGCAAAGAAGAACAAAGCCCCGGTTTCCATCTCGTCGCCCGGTCCGGTCGGCACGATCATCGCGGTCATGTCTTCGGCGGCGTGGGGGGCTTCCCAGATCAGATCTTCTGTTAGCACTTCAGAGGTGGCCCAGTGCCAGTCTTCCGCAAAGACCAACTGCAACTGCGAGACAACCGGGCCCTGAAGCTGGACATGGGTGTCGCGCCAATTGCCGAATTTTGGGTTCAGGCCCATATATTCGTCGCCCACATTAAACCCACCCGTGAAGCCGACAGTTCCATCGATCACAACCGTCTTACGGTGATTGCGCAGGTTGATTTGGAACCGGTTTTTGGGGCCACGGGTCTTTTTAGGGTCGACGGCATCTACACCGGCTTCCCTCAGGCGTTGGTGATAGCTGTGCGGCAGTTTGGTACTGCCAACGGCGTCGAACATAACCCTTACAGTGACACCGCGCTTGGCTGCGGAGATAAGATGGTTTGAGAGGGCTTGGCCCAGTTTATCGTCATGAATGATGTAAAACTGGACCAAGACATAGGTCTCGGCGGCATCAATAGCGGCAAACAGGGCCTCGAATGTTGCGTCACCATCAACAAGCAGCGTCATGCTGTTGCCGCGCACTGCTGGCAGTTCAGAAATCTTCTCAAAAGCTTCTACTGGAAAGCTGGGCTTGCTGGTGGGGGCATTGGCGTCTTTGTAGGTCTTCACACCTTCGACAATGTCTTCGCTGTCGCGTCGGGCAATCAAGTAATGTTTGAATTTATGATGGCCCAGAAACAGGTATAACGGCACGCCGGCATAGGGGGCGGCAATCAGAAATATCACCCAACCAATGGCGCCCTGCGAGGTGCGGGCTGACGAAATGGCCCGCCAGGCAAACCAGACGGCGATCATTTCAAGGGCGGCGAATACCAGCAGGGCAATCTGTGCAACCATGAGTTTTCCTCCGCCAATGAGCCTAGAGCCAGTCATTTGAATTGCCAGAAATAACTGGATTACTTTGCTGAGGTGGCGGAGAATAAATGCCAATACCCCAGATTATCGACCAATTGAAAATTGCTGGCTGGCACGGACAGTGGCGGCAAAAACAAAGCGGAGCCTATGGAAACTGAGCCTTTTTCCCTGCCAGAACCGGCCGTGAAGCTTGCAACGCGTTTTACAAACTGGCTGGCCTCGATTGATCCAACCAGTTTTGTTCTGATGCTGATATTCATTCTGGTGATTTGGTTGGCGCGCGATGTGATCGCGCGTTGGGTCTTGGGGTTGACCAACAGACTACTAAAACAAATGTCCGTGGAATTGCCCGAGAGGATCAGAAATGAGCTGGCCACCACCGCCGCCATTCTGGTGGTGGTTCTGGCCCTGTTTCCGGCGCTGGGCGTTCTGAAGCTACCCGGTTTTGCCGACGCATTCCTGCACAAAATCCTGTCGTCGGTTGCGATTATTGCGGTTTTTTCTGGCTGGTATAATCTGAGCGGTCCGTTTGTTTCACTGTTGCGTAACGACCGGTTTAGAAAAATCCACATGGAAGCTGGCTGGATGGAACGGGTTGCGCAATTTGGCGTTCTTCTGTTTGCCATCACATCACTGTTAAAGGTCTGGCAAGTTGACATCACTGGCGCGCTGACAGGGGTCGGCGTGCTGGGGGCTGGCATTGCAATCGCCACCCAGGATCTGATCCGCAATCTGATCGCGGGCATGAATAACATGAGTGAAAAGCGGTTTGCCGTTGGCGACGTGATCCAGATCGAAGGCGTTCTGGTTGGGACGGTGGAGAACATTGATCTCAGATCGACCTTGATCAAGGGATTTGACCAAATCCCGCGGTACGTCCCGAATTCGGACCTGTCCAACGCTGTTGTGCTGAACTTCACCCATCGCACCAATCGTCGTGTCTTGGTGAGCATTCCCTTGGTGCTGTCGAGCAGCCCATCACAGATCACCCAAGTGCGTGATGCGTTGCGCCGCTATCTGTCCGAAAGCGGTGATTTTGAATTGTCCGAGGATGCGCCGCAGCACGTGTATGTCGAGGCTCTGTCAGACAGTGCCGTGCCGATTATTTTCTATGCCTGGACCAAAGACCCTGATTATGCCCATTCGCTGCAGATTACCGAACGGTTGTCGCTGAAAATCCTAGAGATCGTCGAACAGGCCGGGACAGCACTGGCCTATCCAACGCGGACGATAGAGGTCAGCAACAACAGCGACGCCAGTGCCGTCAACTCTTCAGGTTCTTGACGACTGCTTTTGCGACTGCGCCGGCCACGCCGGGGGCAATCAGGCCCAGTGGGTCGTTCGCCATGCGTTTTATGCCGTCCACCGCCGTCTTGGCCTCGTCAACGACATGTTGGAATTCCGCCTCGAGGTCCTCCATCGCCAGATCCCGCACCTCGGCCACCGGCGCGGTTTCCGCCTCGGCATTTGCGTTGCCTGCCAGGGACGCGAGGATCCCGGCCAGCACCAGATTAACGGCCGCCACGATCAGGGCGGCGAGAGCGGGTGATACCACGTTCGAGAGAGCGAGATACCCGGCCATGTTCAGCATAATGATGCCCAGACCAGCCACCAATCCCGCAGCTGCCATAAGTCCGGTCTGACGCCGCAGAATTGCCAGATGGCGTTGGGCAATCAGACGTTCCGCGCGTAAAATTATAGATATATTTCTGGAAATACGTTTCATGGTTTCGGCTCCTATCTCGACCGTCCGATCATATACCCCAGCGCCAAGGCGCCCAAAGCAAGTAACAGTGGTTTTTTATGAGGCAGGTCTTCGACCTCTTTCAGGACCTCCTGAAGCTGAGTCTCCCAGTCTTGGGTGTCGGCATCCGCATCTGGATCGGCAGCGTCCCCGCCGTGGCGCTCTGCGCTTTTAGCAGGGTCTGCCTCAGATACGCTGTCTTCTCTCTGGGCCTGCTGCGCAAGCTGCTGTCTGAGCTTGGCAAGTTCTGCTTCAAGCTGTGCTTTTGTTGCCAATAGCCTTACTCCTCTTGCACCGTTTCCGGTGTCTCTTTGGTTGGGCGTGGCGGCTTTCCCGGCAAGTTGTCTGCATCCTCCGATGTGCTCCGCATCAGCTTGCCGTCGCCTGACATCAAAATGGCCAGACTCTGCGTCGCGGGGATGTGCGACATCACAATCAATGCACAAACGGTGATTGGTACACTCAGCCATGCGCCGGTTATCCCCCAGATCGCAGTCCAGAAGGTGAGGGATAAAACCACCATCAACGGTGACAGGTTGAGCGAGCGCCCGGTCAGCGATGGTTCCAGAATGTTTCCAACGACAAACTGAACCAAACCGCAGCCTGCAACGATGATCAGGAATGGGGTAAAGGTGTCGAATTGGACCAGCGCCACCAGCGCGGGCAGGGCAACTGCCATGATCGAGCCAAGGGTTGGAATGAAGTTCAGCGCAAAGGCGAGAACGGCCCATGTTTCCGCAAAATCCAACCCGACCGGACGCATGACTGCATAACTGCCCACCCCGGTCAAAACACTAACAGAAGTCTTGATACCCATATAGCGCTGTAGGCTTTGGGAAATACTTGCGAGCACGCGGCGCAGATCGGCGTTGAATTTCTTGTCGGGGGAGGCCAGTTCGATCTTCGCCCGCATCGGCGCCCGCTCCAGCATCATGAACGGGATATACAGTAGCACCAGAAAAAACGCGCTGAGGAATGTCCCGGCGGAGGCCAGCAGGCCCGAAGCAAATTCGGCGATGTTCAGGTCATTCAGAGCGGACTGCGCAGCCGCGTAATTTGTATCGCCCACCAGCGCGACAATACGGCTGGTAATGTCGGCAAACCGCTGCTCGTATCGTGGAAGCGCGTCAGAAACATCGCCTGCTTGGTTGGACAGGATCGATAGAATGCCGAGCAGGCCCAGCAACACCAGGGCTATGCCCAGAACATGAGCCAGCCAACCCGGGACCTGGCGACCGTTAATGTCGATCTTCCTGATCCGGTCAATGATTGCGGTCAGCAGGACAAACAGTAGCAATGCCACCGAAAGAGGCGCCAGAACATTTGCGGCCAGGACAAGACCAGCGACGGTCAAGAACACCACGACAACAAGGCGATGCCAGAATGCCAGGTCCAAGCTTACTTTGCCTGAATTGGCTCCGGCGGAGGGCTCATCCATAACCGGGGATCTCTTGGGTCACGGTCAGGCGCTTTTCTTCATGCGATCATAGGCGGCCTTCATCTTCAGGCCAATTTCCTTTGCCGCGTCGCCCACGTCTTCGGCAGATTTTTCGAATTGTGCGTGGGACAGGAATTTGTCCCATTCACCTGTCAGTTCTTCCCATTCATCTTCGGCGTCCTTTGACGCGAGATGCAGTTGCAAACGAAGTTCATCACGACGTTGCTTCAAACCCGCCATGATATCAATCAAATCAGTCATTTAGAAACCTTTCGAAAACTTCCGCCGGTTCATCGTGGCGTTTGAAAAATTTTCCCAATTTATAGAAAGCTAATTTAAATCGACATATTTCAAGCTCTTTTGCCTTAGTGTCCTTCTCTTTTATGGTGGCAACGGCCGTCAGGTATATTGCTGGCGAGCCGAATTCAGTTCCGAGCTTAATCTAAAACGCCCTCCGACGCTAGGTGGGCGCAATTTTTGAGCAGAAGGTGTTCAGTCATATAATGTTTGCCGACTATTGAGAAAGGCCAGTCTTCCAGACTGGCCCCTCTTATTATTTGCCTTTAGCGCGCAGCACCGAGGTCAGCCGTAGTGGGTCACCGGAGTGCCCGCAATGGCTGCCATGTTCAGCAATCCGCGAGCCGTGATCGAGGGCGATACAATATGAGCGCGGTTGCCCATGCCCATCAGGATCGGTCCGACCTCAAGCCCGCCGGCCCGCATTTTCAGGATGTTGCGTACACCGCTGGCGGCATCGGCGTGGGCAAAGATTAGCACGTTGGCCGCGCCTTCCATCCGTGAATTCGGGAAGATCCGGTTGCGCAACTCGGCGTCCAGAGCAGAGTCGATGTTCATTTCGCCCTCATAGACAAAATCCCGCGGCTTATCGTCGAGGATCTCCAGCGCGGCGCGCAAACGGGCGCCTGTATCGCAGTTGGTATTGCCAAACTGGGACTGCGAGCACAGGGCAATCTTGGGTTCCAGACCAAAGCGCCGCACGTGGCGGGCAGCCCCAATCACCGATTGTGCGATCTGTTCTGGCGTCGGTTCGACCCGGACATGGGTGTCAGCAATGAACAGAGGACCGTCCTCCAGGATCATCAGCGACAATGCGCCATGTGGCTCATAGCTGCTACCGCCCAAGATCTGAGATACATAGTTCATGTGCCAGCGATACTCGCCGAATGTGCCGCAGATCAGGCTGTCTGCCTCGCCGCGTTGCACCATGATCGCGCCGATCGCTGTCGAGTTGGTGCGCATGACGGCCTTGGCAATATCAGGGGTGACGCCCTGACGCTGCAACAGGCGATGGTAGCTGTTCCAGTAGTCATAATAGCGTGGATCGTTCTCGGGGTTGACGATTTGAAAGTCGTTGCCGGGGCGGATATCCAGTCCTAGCTTTTCACAGCGAGCGTCAATCACCTCGGGGCGCCCGATCAAAACGGGTGTTTCTGTAGTTTCTTCCAGGATCGCCTGAGCGGCGCGCAGCACCCGTTCATCCTCGCCCTCGGCAAAGACAATCCGACGCGAGGCGACGCGGGCGGCCTCGAACACTGGTTTCATCAGCAAAGCCGATTTGAACACCGTCTGGTTCAGCTTTTGCTTATAGACTTCCATGTCGTCGATCTGACGGGTGGCCACACCAGTCTCCATCGCTGCCTTGGCAACAGCGGACGACACGACACCAACTAGTCTTGGATCAAAGGGTTTGGGGATCAGGTAGTCGGCCCCAAAGGTAAGTTGTTCCCCTTTGTAGGCAGCCGCAGCTTCGGCAGAGGTGGTGGCGCGCGCCATTTCGGCGATGCCTTCGACACAGGCAATCTGCATGGCGTCGTTGATCTCGGTTGCGCCAACATCCAATGCGCCGCGAAAGATAAACGGAAAACACAGCACATTGTTGACCTGGTTGGGAAAATCGCTGCGCCCAGTGGCGATGATGGCGTCGGGTTTTACCTTGCGGGCGACGTCTGGCATGATCTCGGGGTTGGGGTTAGCCAGTGCAAAGATGATCGGGCGATCCGACATCTTGGCGACCATTTCGGGCTTTAAGACGTTAGGGCCGGACAGGCCGAGGAACAGATCTGCACCGTCAATGACATCATCCAACGTGCGCAGGTCCGAGGCTTGCGCAAAGGCGGCCTTATGCGGGTTCATGTCTTCGGTTCGGCCCTCATAGACCAACCCGTGAATGTCACAGAGCCAGATGTTTTCACGCTTCACGCCCAGTTTCAGCAGCATGTTCAGGCAGGCAATCCCCGCCGCGCCACCACCGGTTGAAACGATTTTGATGTCTTCAAAGCTCTTGCCTGCGACATGCAGCGCATTCTTGGCGGCTGCACCTACAACAATGGCGGTGCCATGTTGGTCATCATGGAAAACCGGGATATTCATCCGCTCGCGACAGATCTTCTCGACGATGAAACAATCCGGAGCCTTGATGTCCTCAAGGTTTATGGCACCAAAGGTCGGCTCCAACGCGCAGACAATGTCGGCCAGCTTCTCAGGGTCGCTTTCGTTCAGCTCAATGTCGAAACAGTCGATGCCGGCAAAGTTTTTGAACAGAACCGCCTTACCCTCCATCACCGGTTTCGAGGCCAGCGGCCCAATGTTGCCCAGTCCTAACACCGCGGTGCCATTGGTCACCACGGCCACCAGATTGCCGCGCGACGTATAGCGGGCCGCATTGGCAGGGTCGGCCTTGATCTCGAGGCAAGCCTCGGCAACACCGGGGGAGTAAGCGCGGGCCAGATCGCGACCGTTGGCCATCGGCTTGGTTGCACGGATCTCCAGTTTCCCAGGCTTGGGGAACTCGTGATAGTGCAGGGCTGCCTGGCGGAGGTTCTGAGTGTCGGACATTGGGCGCTCCAAAAATATGTAGTTTAGTGTTAAACCAATTCTTACGTAGGGGAAATGGTTGAATTTATGCTATCCATCTTCCGCGCGACTTCTTGCACATCTTATCTAATGTGCTCACTCTGCTGCAAAAAGCTAGGGAGTTTTGGATAATGGATACAATAGCTGAAATGCGATTGCCGACGCAGGAATTGCGCAACGATATTCCGTTTTATACCAAGGTTTTGGGGATGCGGATGGATTCAATTTATCCGGCAGATGATCCCAGCGTTGCGGTGTTTTCTGGCCACGGGCTGCGCTTGCGCATTGAAAAAGGCGCGCCAGAAGCTGCAGGAACATTGCGCATTTTAACCGAAGACCCAGATGCATTTGCTGATGGTCAGCGTCGATTGACCGCCCCAAATGGCACCTTGATTGAAATCGACGACCGCCATCCGCCGCTAGTGATGCCAGAAACCGTGCATTCTTTTGTGGTACGCAGGCTCAAGGATCAGGCGCCCTGGATCATTGGCCGTGCTGGCATGCATTACCGCGATCTGGTGCCGTCGCGGCTGGGTGGCTCGATCATTGCCAGCCACATTCGCATTCCCGACGGTGGCCCGGTGCCGGACATGGTGCATTTCCACCGGGTTGGGTTTCAGCTGATCTTTTGCATCCACGGGTGGGTTGATGTGGTTTACGAAGATCAAGGCCCTAAGATGCGCCTGACCGCTGGCGATTGTTTCATCCAACCGCCCGAGATCCGTCACCGCGTACTCGAGGCTAGTGATAATGTGCAGGTGATCGAAATCGGCGTGCCTGCCGAACATGTCACTGAAATCGACCACGATATGATCCTGCCAACGACAGATTTGCTCCCAGACCGCGAATGGCAGGGGCAACGGTTTGTCTACAACCAGGCCAAAGATGCCGAGTGGCAGGATTTCCGTCTGCCGGGGTTCATTTGCCGCGACACCACCATTGCCGCCAATACCAAGGGAGTTGCCGGGGTGCAGGTGGTGCGTAAGGGGCAGGGCGACAGTCCTTTTGCCAGCCACGACACCGATATCCTGTTTGCCTTTGTGATGACGGGGCAGGTGACCTTGCACGGTGAGGGGCGTGAGCCATATAGTCTTGAATCCGGAGACGCTTTTGTTATTCCGCCCGGAATGAAAACCCGACTGTCGGATGCATCGGATGATCTGGAACTCTTGGAGGTTTGCTTGCCGGGCACCTTCGCCACCAGCTTGGAGACCACATGAGCCTGAAAATTGCCGCCACTGCCGTGCGCCTGAACGCTCACGCACCCTACTCGAACTTCCTGGTCGGGGCGGCGATCCGCTCTGCATCCGGTGCAATTTATGTTGGCTGTAACGTTGAAAACGTCGCCTACCCCGAGGGCACCTGTGCCGAGGCAGGGGCGATTGCTGCCATGGTGGCGGCAGGTGAGACACGTTTGACTGAAGTCTTTGTCATCGCGGATTGCCCGTCACCGATCCCACCTTGTGGCGGTTGTCGTCAAAAACTCGCGGAATTTGGCGCGGGAAATGTTACGGTGACATTGGCCACGACAGACGGGCATGAACAAGCAACGACAATTGGCGATCTGCTTCCCGGCAAGTTTGACGCTAGCCACATGGATCGGAGCTAACAGGATGGACGCCCGTGCGATCATTGCCGTTCTGCGTCGGGGCGAGACCCCAAGCGAGGATCAACTGCGGTGGTTTGCTCAGGGGCTGGCAGACAACACCGTCAGCGACGCGCAGGCCGGGGCCTTTGCTATGGCCGTTTGCCTGCGTGGGCTGGGCCCCGAGGGTCGGCGTGCCCTGACCCTAGCTATGCGCGACAGTGGTGAGGTTCTGAGTTGGGATCTGGATGGCCCGGTGCTGGATAAGCATTCTACCGGCGGTGTCGGTGATTGCGTGTCCCTGCTGCTGGCGCCTGCCTTGGCTGAATGCGGGGCTTATGTGCCGATGATCTCGGGGCGCGGGCTGGGCCACACAGGCGGCACACTGGACAAGATGGAGGCCATTCCCGGCGTCACAACTCAGGTACCTCAAGATCGGTTGGTGCAGATTATGTCTGAGGCCGGATGTGCCATTGTCAGTGCTACGGCCCAGATTGCACCGGCGGATCGGCGGCTTTATGCAATCCGTGATGTGACCTCGACAGTCGAGAGCCTGGATCTGATCACCGCCTCGATCTTGTCCAAGAAGCTGGCTGCCAGCCCAGATGGATTGGTGCTGGATGTTAAGGTCGGCTCGGGTGCTTTTATGAAAACCATCGACGAGGCAAGGGCGCTTGCTTTGTCTCTCAGCGAGACCGCCAATGCTGCGGGGTGCAAAACCTCGGCAGTTATTACGGACATGAACCAGCCACTGGCCTCGGCGCTGGGCAATGCGCTGGAAGTGGCTGAGGTGATGAAGGTGCTGACTGGCGAGGTGGCTGGTCCATTGGCCGAGATCACTGCAGTGCTGGGCGGGATGCTGTTGGCGGATGCAGGCATGGTCAAGAGTGAGCAGGAAGGGACCAAGAAAATTGCCGAGGCCCTGAGCAGCGGCCATATGGCCGAGCGGTTTGGCCGAATGATTGCCGCCGTTGGTGGGCCGCTGGAGTTTGTCGAAAATTGGCGCCGGGTCCTGCCGGAGGCCAACGTAATCCACGAGGTCACCGCCAAACAGTCCGGTTTTGTCACCGCCATCGATGGCGAGGCGCTGGGGCTGGCGGTGGTGCGGCTGGGGGGCGGCCGGATGGTAGAAAGCGATCAGGTAGACCCTTCGGTTGGCCTGTCAGGACTGGTGCGTCTGGGGCAGAAGGTTGAGGTGGGTACGCCACTTGCGATGATCCATGCCGCCCGCGAGGATGCAGCAAGCACCGCCGAGTCGGTCTTGCGCACTGCCATCACCATTGCGCCCGAGGCTCAGTCCGTGCCGGATTTAATTCACGAAAGGATCTCCTGATGTCGCGTGCGTTTCTGGTGGTAATGGATTCCGTAGGCATCGGCGGCGCACCGGATGCCAGCAGTTTTTACAATGGGGATCTGCCGGATCTGGGGGCCAATACGCTGGCCCATATTGCGCAGGCCTGTGCAGAGGGGCGGGCTGAGGAAGGGCGCAGCGGGCCTTTGACCCTGCCCACGCTTGAAAAACTGGGTTTGGGTGCGGCGATGCGGTTGGCCTCAACCGTGCCGTTTCTGGGTTTGGATGCCGCACCGCAAGGACGCTGGGGCTGCGCGGCTGAGGTGAGCCGGGGCAAGGATACGCCTTCGGGGCATTGGGAGCTGGCTGGCTTGCCAGTGCCCTGGGACTGGTGCTTTTTCCCGGATACCGTACCTGCGTTTCCTGCCGATCTGAGCCGATATGTGGCCAAGGCGGCGGATACGGATGGTATCCTCG
>MAAC01008307.1_pt1 | contig 21550 bp, 27 predicted proteins | sample 1115981 | NCBI WGS metagenome assembly MAAC01 (sample SAMN04961126, study PRJNA320927) | seawater metagenome | isolation source: sample BD02T64 sea water enriched with oil for 64 days | place: USA:Gulf of Mexico | collected 2013-07-27
ACGTGTATAATTAATTACTTCTGATTTCCCTATCGGAAAATCCTCGGAATTAATTAACTTCGTGTTTCATCGTGAAATTCTAACCGAATTTCCCGTAACTAATCATACACGAACACGTTGTAAAACATTTAAGAAAAACCATTCCGCTGATTTAAAATGGGAAGAAAAAATTGGACAAGTGAAAAGATTTTTGACCGATTAGTGAATAACAAATCGCAGAATACCTATTGGAAAAATATATCGGAGTTGCGAACAAGAGCGACAGAAGATGTTTATGACCAAGCGTACAAACTTGCCAATTCTGAAATTGACAAAAAAAAGATTATTGGAATAGATGTATTAGCTCAATTGGGTTTTGACCCAAGAATCCGACAAAAGGAAACTGTTGATTTATACTTTGAATTATTAGAAAACAGACAAAATGATGATGTGTTATTTGCAATATTTTTTGGAATAAGCCATAACAATGAAAATCTAACAAAAAACCAAGTTTTAAAACTAATTGAGTTTAAGAACTCTGAAAACAATGATGTTCGATATAGCTTAGTATCTGCCTTATCTGGAATTGAACACCCAAAAGCAATTGAGACTCTAATTGAACTTTCAGAAGACAGATATTCATCAATTAGAAATTGGGCAACTTTCGGAATAGGAACTTTAAGCGAGGAAAATAATGACCGAATTATAAATGCGTTGTGGAAAAGAACTAAAGACAAACATCAAGAAACAAAGCTTGAGGCTATTATTGGATTAGCTAACCGTAAAGAAGTCGCAGTAAAAGAACAAATTATTAGCGAACTTAAAGATGGTAAGTACACAACTTTACTTTTTGATGCAATTGTTGAACTTAATGATAAAGAGTTTATTCCATATTTAGAAAGCGAATTAAATTCGGCTAAAAAAGATTGTAAAACGAACAAACAATGGCTTGCGGAATTGAAAGAGTGTTTAAATAAACTGAGTGCATAAAAACGTTTTACAACAACGTGTATAATTCATGCTTGCGCATGAACTTCAAATAAAAATTATATCTTTAAACAAACATCTGATTTGCCTCTGAATCTGACTGCGTCTGATTCCGCACAAATCATACACAACACGTTACCCAACATTAGAACCGAATGAAATCTAAAACAAAATATCTACTTCTGATTTTATCAATTGTTGGACTATCTCTTATGATTTTCAATAATGTAAAAATGTACTATTGGGCAAGCATCATTGAGGAATTAGAATTTGCCAAAATCTCTTTCGCAATTGGAATTTTAAGTTTAGGGCTTTATTATTTAGTAAAGAAATGGCGGAATAGATTGACTAAAATAATGATTATTGCATTTGGAGTTTGTTTAGTCCTAAACCTATACTTGACGGCTGAATATTATAAATCAATACAAATTCAAAACCGCCTTTCTGAATATTCAAAATTTGATACCTGTGAAGAAATGGAAAAACGATTCGCAACTGACTTAAAAGATGGCAAATTAAAGTATTTCTCGTTTGGTTTGATATCTGACAATGAACTTACGAAAAGAATGAAAACTAACTTTGGAATTGATAATTTCAATTTAGGATGTACAGTATATTCAGAAAAAATCTGTTATAATAAACTAGTGGAAAACCATATCAAAAATAAATATGGGAAATCTATAAATGAAATATTAAAATAAAACGTTGGGTAACAATGCCTATACGTAATGCGGTTTTTGGTTGTTTAAGCAAGGTAAGTGCTTATTCCCCACTCGCATTGCTTATATTTATAAACATAAATTAAAAAATATAATACAAGGCTCCCTAGCAGACGTGCGAATTTCGAAACTTTCGCTTTCGAATCTCCGCACTACGCATAGCCGTGGCGTTGGCAACAATATTGAGGAAAATTTGCATGTGATTCATATTTGGTGTATTTTTACATCAAATATGAATATTATGGCAAGGCAAAGTATATCATTTACAAAACCAAATGATGAATGGTTAAAAAATCAAGTTGACAATAAAGAATACTCAAGTAAAAGTGAACTAGTCAATGATTTAATAAGACAAGCAAGAAGTCAACAAGTTCAAATTGATTGGATTAGAACTAAACTAGGAAAAGCTGAAAATAGCGGATTCACTACTGATAGTAAAGCTCAAATCTTAAAACAGTCAAAAGATTTACTCAATGGCTGAATTCAAAATAAGTAATACTGCGAAAGAAGACTTAATAAGAATTCATCATTATGGAGTTAAAAAATTCGGAATTACTCAAGCGGATAAATACTTTGACTCTTTTTTTAAATATTTCGATATTATTGCTCAAAGACCATTTTCATTTGAATCGGTTGATTTTATAAAAAATGGATATCGACGATGTGTTTGTGGATCTGATAGTATTTTCTTCAAAGTTAATGAAGACGTTGTTGAAATAATGACAATAATTGGAAGACAAGATTTAGATAGTATCCTTTAAAAATACAGTTGCCAACAACGTGTATAATTAATTACTACTGAATTTCCTTCTCGGAAATTCCTCGGAATTAATTAACTTGTGTCTTCATCGGAAAATTCTAACCGAATTTCCCGTAACTAATCATACACGAACACGTTATGTGCAAGCAAAAAAAAAAAACGAGACGAAAGAATTATCTAACGTCTCGTGAAATATTAATAGTGTTTTTCTCTATTCAAACGAAAAATTCGTAAAAACCGCATCGAACTTATCAATAGAGCTCATTAACACTGGTAATGCATTTTTAGCAAAACCTTTATTTGCAAATAATTTTTCAGTATCCTCTATACTTGCCCACTCTACAATAAATTGCATTTGAGGAACATAAGTTGCTTGTCCTTTTGAATCTGCTTTGTCAAAACTTATAATAAATTCTGGATAAGTGCCTCCATAATTCCTTTTGTATGGCTCTGCAATTTCATTATATTTTTTCAATTTTTCGAATCCATTTTTAACTAAATCTGCTGCTCCGAATTCGTAAACTTTATCTGAACGAAATGTTATGGTTTTAGATTCTTGTACTTGAAAATATCCTAACTGAATACTTTTTAAAGCTTCGTCTCGTAAATACGTTATTTTTTGAAACTCTTTGTCCTTAAGCAACGATTGACGAGCTTCAGCATTAGGCCATTCAAATACCGCAATCATTTGGGCAGGAAAGTTTTTACTTTCATTTTTTACAACATTAAAACTAGCAATTAATTTTCCTCCATACTCCGCGGAAATTTTTAACGCTTTCGGAAAATATTGAGTACTTAATTGTTCTACTTTTTCAGGAACAACTTCTGCATAAGCAATTTCATAAACTTTACCTTTTTCAAACAAGACTGACTGCGTTTTTAACTTGTTATGATTACAACTGGCATCACAACTCTCTTTTTTTGATTGCCCTACTGCGAATTGAACACCTAAGGTCAATATTACGACCAAACTTAAAACTGATTTTTTCATTTTGATTTAATTATTTTGATTTGTATTAATTATAGATTTGTTACACCGCCATCGGCAATTATTTCTTCTCCAAGTAAAAAAGAAGAATCGTTAGATGCTAAAAAGGAAGCGACCCTACCCATTTCTTTTGGACTGCCTATCCTTTTAATTGGGATTAAACTTTCAAACTGTTTTTTTGCTTCTAAATAATGTTCCTTTGGTAATCCCAAATTCTCAAATAAAGGTGTATCAATAGTTCCTGGGCTTAATACATTTACACGAATATTGCGTTCTAACAAGTCTCTCGAAAATGTACGTGCAAATGACCTTACTCCTGCTTTCGCAGCTGAATAAACGGTTAAGCCAGACATGCCTTTATGAGGCGCAATGGACGAAACCAAAATGATTGAAGCACCATCCTTTAAATAGGGAAGTGATTTTTGAACCGTGAAAAATACACTTTTCAAATTGAGCCCTATCATCCTATCGAAATCATCTTCGGAAGCAGTATCAATAGACCCCAATGAACCTATCCCTATGGCTCCACCAGCATTTACCACTAGCACATCTAACTTTTCGAATTTTTCAGAATAAGATTTAAAAATACTTGACAGATCTTCGTTTTTTGTTACGTCTCCTGCAATACCAATAAAGTCATCTCCTAATTCATTTATTGCTAAATCCAATTTTTCTTGATTTCTTCCAACAATTGCTCCTTTAGCTCCTTCATTTTTAAATTCTCTAATAATTCCTAGTCCAATACCACTTGAACCTCCTGTTACTAAAACTGTTTTTTCTTTTAATCTCATTACTTTGTTTTTACTAATTCGATACAAATATATTGCGTATATTTGAACAGTAGAAAAAGTTAGGTACATACAAATAAGTGCGTATAATATTATTTACATCATGAGAAAGCTAAATTCAACCAATTTTGAAAATCAGAAAATTCTAGAAATGTCCTGCGGACTTACGTATGCTGTCGAACTCATAAATGGTAGGTGGAAAGTAAATATCCTATGGAATTTGAATAATGGTGTTAATCGATATGGATTACTTAAAAAGAGTATTCCTGGTATTTCGGAAAAAATGCTCACGCAACGATTAAGGGATTTAGAAAGAGAAGGTCTTATTTTACGGAAGGATTTTAAGACGATTCCGCCACATGTGGAATACTCATTAAGTGATGCCGGATTGGAACTTATTCCCGCTTTAAAATTGCTATGTAAATGGGGAACGAAAATTAGAGATGTAACGTGTTTAAACGATTCTAATTAAAAAAAGCCAGCACATAACAATTTGTATAGTTAATGGCTAATAATTGTTAAACCCAATGTTTGGTACTTTTTATTAAACTAAGTTCATTTCCAAAAGTTTTGTATTTTTAACACGCCACAAACCATACAATTTACCGTTGGCAGTAATTATGAAACAAATATTTACCTCTTTAATCTTACTTTTAAATATTTCCTGTTTTGGTCAAGAATTTGAAATAACCAAACTGACTGAAACAAACCCTAGATTCAAAAATCAGACTTATAATTTCCCTTTACTCTCTGGAACTAATCAAATTATCAATGATAAAATAAATTCGTTTATAATTTCAGATCTACTAGATATCAAAATGGGAAGTGAAAATGAGAGTATATTTGAAAATGTTTGGAGTACTGAAGAAGACAAAATACCTAGACTTGCATTTTTAAAGTATAAAACTGAAATTCTGAATTCAGAAATCTATTCTGTTTCTTTTTTTGGCGAAGGTTGTGGTGCATATTGCGAGGAATTTCAATCCACTTATACTTTTCTAATGGAAAATGGAGAACAATTGAATTTAGAAAATATTTTGAGTACTTCAGGACAACAAAGACTACTTGCAGAAATCATTAAATACAAAAGAGAGCTACTTGACAAAGCAATTCTTCGAGTAGAAAATGAAATGCAAAATGTAAATACTTCTAAATCAGAGTTAGAGGCTTTCCAAATGGAAATAGGTTTATATGAAAATTGCTTTCTAAACTATAAAACACTAGAATACTTTAGATTTGTTCCTTCTGATAACGTAATAGATATTTATATAGGAAGATGTGCAAATCATGCTAACAGAGCACTTGATAATGTAGGAACCACAAAATTTCAGTTAAAAATTAGCGAATGGGAAAATGAATTTACTGAATTGGGGAAAAACCTAATTAATAACTAATGCCAACAACGTGTATAACACATTGTTTTCTCTGTGTTTACTTGGAAAATCCTAGCGGATTTTCCTTTGGTTCGCTTTCTTTTGCTAAATTAGTTGCTAAACCAAAACAACGTTGCCATACAATACTTTATGAACAAAAAAAACTACTTACTTATACTCTGGATAATTTTTGGTTTTGTATTTGTTCTCGCAGTTGATTCATTAGTGTATCTAATTATTTATATAATCTTTCATATTAAATTAGTATTTGGACTTAGGCATGAAATTATGCTTTTTTCAATGCCAATAATAACTCTTCTTTTGTATGGATTGACAACGTTTTTCATTCTTAAAAAAATTAGATTAAAATCAGGTATTGATGGCATTTATCTTACAAATTTTCCGAAAAGAGCTTTTATTGTCCTGGCTCTAATTGCAATATTCATAAAACCAATTATTTCTAAATTGGCTGGATTATTTGCCGAAGACTTTACTTATTTAGGTGGAACCATGGGAGAATATCTAGCAATTTATGGATGGTTGCATGCTAGTATTGCATTTTCAAAGTGGCTTGTTTTAATCAGCGTTGTAATTATATATTTAAAATATTTAAACTTACAGGATAAAAAAACTAAGCACAACAACGTGTATAATTAATTACTTCTGATTTCCCTATCGGAAAATCCTCGGAATTAATTAACTTAGTCTTTCATCTGGAAATTGCAACCAATTTCCCGTAACAAATCATACACAACAAATGAAAGCGCAAATTGAAAAACATAAAGTAAACGGAAAAGTCTATACTTGGACTTATAAAGACAATAATCGGAATTATCCTAGTTGGAACTTTACAGTTGACTCAAAAGCGAGCAAAAGTCTTTTAGAATTACTGCATTTAATGTCTGCGTGTGAATGGTCGACAAAAAAGAAAATTACGACTGAATTACCTACTCAAATGCAATTGGACGTGCCAAATAACCAAAACGGAATCGCAAAGTGGAAATCAAAACCGAATCTAACTCTGAGTTGTAAAAAGACTGAATCGGAAAATCATTGGCTGATTAATGAGCTTGATAACGGAATTGAAATCCAGTTCGGAAAAGCAAAACTGACTGAATTACGAAGCGCAATAAACGGAATTCCAAAAGGAAATGGAGATTTTGCCATTTCTGACCAAAACGAAGAAAACATTTTGTACTTCTGGTGGAACTTAGAAAAATAAAAACCAGTGCATAACAATGGCTATAATCCATGGCTTATTTCTTACAACTCAAAACTTTCTGTATATTTACTCGGCATACGATTCCAACTCCGAAATTCTGCCGAATTTCTCGCAACGGAATCATAGCCTAACCGTTGTGTGTAATTATTGAAAATATTGATATTGTATTAGTAATATGACTATTAAACGCAAAATGATGAAAGGATTAAAAAGACAGAGCATAATTGTAGTTTTAATAAGCTGCTCGTTACTCATTAAAGCTCAAACACAGATTGGAAGTGCTATTATTGGTCCAGTATCTGGAGACAGATATGGACACCAAGTCAAAATGTCATTAAATGGTAATATTGTTGCAGTTTTAGGTAGTGATAATGCGAGTGATGGCAGTGTACGTGTATATGAGAATAATGGAAGTAATTGGGTTTTATATGGTACTGATTCTGAAGGTGATAATTTTGGAAGTATTTCAGCTTCGAGTATTAGTCTTTCATATGATGGAAATACGATAGCAATTGGTGGGACAGGTCTGGCGAGAGTATATTCTTACGAATCAGGTATTTGGACTCAAATTGGAATGGATATTGAAAACAGCTCTTCGAATTCAAGTTTTGGATCTAAGATAAGTATATCGTCGGACGGCACCGTCGTTGCTGTAAGCACACCTCTGTATTATCCTGAGGCTTTCGCTAGTCAAATTCCACCACCAATTAACAATGGTTTAGTCCAAATTTTTAAATATGAATCTGGTAACTGGAATCAAGTTGGAAATGATATTGTAGGAGAAGATCCAATGGAATCTTCAGGTAGAAAGATTAGTTTATCTGCTGATGGAAATATAATTGCAATTGCCAGCATTGAATCATTAAAAGTATATGAAAACATTTCAAATGTTTGGACCATTTTAGGAAATGAAATTCTGGAATCAGATAGTAACCCCGCAAGAATTAGCCTCTCTGATGATGGAACTACTATAGCAATTGGAGACCCTGATTATTCGAATGAAATATCAACTAGAGGCCGTACTAAAATTTATAAATTTGAAGTAGATGAATGGGTCCAAATTGGAAATGATATTCTTGGTGAGGATAGTTTTTCTAAATCAGGAAGAAGTGTGAGCATATCTCCAAACGGTCAAGTACTTGTTATAGGAGCAGTTGGTGAGGTTTCTAGTGTTACTTCTCCAGGTCGTGTTAGTGTTTTTAAATTTGAATTAGATGAATGGATTCAAATTGGAATTGATGTGTCAGGAGATGAAGCTGGAGATCATTTTGGAGATAGTGTAAGTTTATCCGCTGACGCAAGTACTTTGGCTATAGGAGCTCAGTATGGCGATGTGAATGGTTTTGAATCTGGATTTGTAAGAGTTTATGATTTAAGCTCTTTATTGTCAATTGATGATATTGTACAGCCTAAAATAAGATTGTTTCCTAATCCAGCAAGAGAACAATTCACAATTCAATTATATGAAGGAATGGAATTAAAAAAGGTTAATATTTATAATAGTTTAGGTGAATTGGTTAACTCTATCTCCAAAAATGTAATAAGTACCTCAAAACTATCGACAGGAATTCATTATGTTGAGATTTATACCACCCAAGGAAAAATAATCGAAAAACTAGTAATTAAATAATATAAAAATAACTACACACAACAACGTGTATAATTAATTACTTCTGATTTCCCTATCGGAAAATCCTCGGAATTAATTAACTTAGTCCTTCATCGGAAAATCGTAACCGATTTCCCGTAACAAATCATACACAACAAATGAAATACGGAATTGGATCAGTTATTCTTGCATTAACTGGAATTTGTTTTATAGTTTGGATTAATTACCAGTTCTCTCAAGATTACATAGAGTTTGCTGCAAAATTTGAAGCTGAAGGTGGTGCTGCTCCAAGTGTCGTTATGACTAATTGGATCAATAGAAGCATTGTTATTGGAGTTTCATTGCTTGGTTTGATTCTGGGAATTAAGTCCTATCGAATCGGAAATAATATTGGAATATTAGGTATTGTCCTCTCTCTTTTACTTTTAATTCTGGTGTTTTTTCCTTTATGGCCATATATCGCATATTGGTAGTGCTTAGACACTAATTATAAGAATTAAGTAACGTTAGCTAACAACATATAGCAAACATATGAGAAACGCAATCGGATTGATAATGTCATTAGTTTTAATTTTTACAATTTCTTGTAATAACAAACCTATTGAACCATTTGAATTATCAGTTGCGGATTACAATTATTCTCTTGCCTACTCTGTACTTTATAATCTTACGAATGAAAAGTTGACTATTACTTTTCGCGGAGAAATAGAAAACGAAAAAGATAGTGCTCTATACTCTACGACTGACTTACCAAAAAGCGAAATAAGGAAATTATCGGAAATAAATATTGATAGTCTAAATGTTTTGTACTCAAATAAGTGCATTGATGACGGAGATATTAAATCATTTAGTTTTAACAAAAACGGAATTTCTAAAACCATACATTTAGAGAATTATTATCATGCTGAATTGAGTCCTGCAATTGAAATAATAAACGGAATCGTTCCTGAAAAATATAAAATGTATTTTGATAAAGAAGATTTGATTCTGGAAATGGAGGAATGCGGAGAATTCCAAATAGTTAAAAGTTGGGAAAAATAATTACGTTTGCTAACACCGTGTAAAAATAATTGCTTGGTTCTAGCCTACTCGGAAAATCCTTCGGATTTCCCTCTGGTTCGTTCCATTTTTAGTAAGTTAGTTGCTTAATCACGCAACAATCCTTACACCAACCGTTGCCATTAATTTGAAAAAAACGAATTACAGCCTAATATTAAAAGCAATTTTTCCGATTGGAATTTTGTTATTTTTCATTCTCTTATCCGAATTGAGAACTGAAGGAGATTTTGGTGGACTTATAGGTGGATTTAAAATGCTATTCTTTCTATTTGTAGGAGTAGGAATATTTCTGTTTATGTCAATTAAAAACATAAATAGAATAAAAAAAAGAAAGAACCTTAAAGAATCAAAAATCATTTTAAGTGTTTTATTAATTTCAACTTTGATTGGTGTGAGTTCATTTTGGTTTCCTTACGATTTTTTTGACGATGAACCTGAATTTATTGCTCTGGACGAAATTGGAAATAGATTGACTTTAGCCAATGGAGAATATATGTTGAAAACACGAGAAATTGAATGGACAACTATTAGACGTGGAAAATATCGAATTAATTCAGACACGATTTATTTAGATATTACCAAAGAAAGATATTTAGCGAAACGAGCCAAAAGATATTTGATTCAGGAAGAAAATTTAGTTCCTATTTATTCGGACAGAATTGAAACAGACACTTTTGGATTTTTAAAAGTAGTAAGGAAAATAAAAAACTAATGGCAACAATGTGTATAATTAATTGCTATGGACAGTGTCTATCTTGAAAATTCCTTCGGAATTTTCGCAGGCTCGTCTATGTTTACTAAATTAGTTGCTTTACATCGCAACTATATCATACACCAACCGTTGTGTGTAAGTGAAAACGAACGAACAAAAATTTAAATTATAGATATGATAACAAAGCTGAATTTTAAAAATCTGACTTCTAATTTATTAATCGCTGTCCTTATTTTAACGGCAAGCTCTGAATCAATTGCTCAAGATAATAAGCCAACTGATTTAAAAGGTTTTAAAGTTGTTATTGAGAAAACTGAAAATGGAATTAAATTGCAAAGTATTCAAGGTAGTGCTTGGATTGCTTTGTCATTTAACATAAACAATTACCAACCACAAGCAATTGACGAATATGGAATGACAAAATTAGAAAAAAATTCTTCTGAAAAAGATTCTAATCTTGCGGATTTCTTATTCACCATAACAAAAACTGAAAACGAGATTATACTAAAAGGAATTGAAGGAACTGCGTGGACTGATTTAAGTTTTTCACTAGTAGAATACGGAAAACAAGCTATTGATCAAATTGGAATGACAAAACTGAATTAAAACACCAACACACAACACCGTGTATAATTAATGGCTAGTTCTAGTCTACTTACGAAAATCCTCGCGGATTTTCTATTCGGTTTTTATTTGCTAAATTAGGTGCTTGAACACGCCACTAATCATACACAATCACGTTACAAACAATTTCTATAAATACTCATTCTAAAGATTAATATGACAAAATTAAAAAATAAAAAAGCAATAATTACTGGAGGTGGTAGAGGACTTGGGAAAGCCACTGCTATTGCATTCGCAAAAGAAGGAATTGACATCGCTATAACAGGAAGAAATGAAGCCGTTTTAAAAGAAACAGTTTCTGAATTAGAAGAGTTTGGAATAAAGGCTATTTATTCAGTATTTGATGTAAGTAATTATGAAGGTGTCAAAAGTGGCATTAAAAATATTGTAAAAAAGCTAGGCTCTGTTGATATTTTAGTAAATAACGCAGGAATTGCAGCTTTTGGGACTTTTAATGAAATGGAAGTTAGCCAATGGAGTCAAATTATTCAAACCAATCTTATGGGTATGTATTATGTGACTAAAGAAGTTTTACCCTACTTGATAAGTCAGAATGAAGGTGAAATTATTAATGTTTCATCTACGGCAGGATTAAATGGGAATGCAAACACCTCTGCCTATTCAGCATCAAAATTCGCTGTTATTGGAATGTCTGAATCCTTAATGAAAGAAGTTCGTAAGAATAACATTAGAGTTTGTACTTTAACACCAAGTACTATAGCATCTGATATGTCAATTGAACTAGGTATTGCAAATAAAGATTCTCAAGATAGTGTTTTACAACCTGAAGATTTTGCAGAATTAATAGTTGCTGGATTAAAACTGCCTAGAAGAGCAATGCTTAAAAGTGCATCTTTATGGTCTACAAATCCATAATTCATTAATAAATGTAAAAAACAGTTTGTAACAACGTGTATAAAACATAGCTAGTAGGTGCTAGACCAAAAGGTTTGTGTTTATCTGCAAAGATGCCAAATTTTTAAATTCGGCTTTTAATATTGCAATGTGTTAATCCGAAAAGTTAGTGTCTTTTTACACGCTACATTTCATACACAAACCGTTAGTAGCCATAAAACCAAAAAGTTAATATGAAAAATACATTTTTAATAACTCTATTAACTATAACTCTACTAAGTTGTAGTAACGATATTCAGCAAAATTTACCTGCTGACATTGAAAAAGAAGTGCTAAAGCGGATAAACACTGGATATCATTTAAACACAGTGATTGGAATTATAGACAAGAATGGAACACGGTTTTATAACTATGGTCAAATGTCCTTAACTGATAGTTTAAAACCAGATGAAAATTCAATTTTTGAGATTGGTTCTGTCGCAAAAGTATTCACTACAGCACTTCTTGCAGATTTAGAACTTAATAAAGAAATTGAAATCAGCAATTCAATAAAACAGTACATGCCAGTGTTTGAACATGTTTTGGCAAACAGCAATAGAGACATAACTTTGGAAGACTTGATAAATCACACATCTGGACTTCCACGTAATCCTACCAATGTAAATAGGGATGATTCCAATCGATATAGTGATTATTTAAAGGCTGATTTATTAGAATTTTTGTCTAGTTATACTGTAGATAGTTCTACAAAAGAATATTCATATTCCAATTTAGCTTATTTAGTTCTTGAAAATGTAATTGAAAATGAAACTGGAAAAAGTTATGAATCTCTAATGAACGAAAAAATTTGGGGAACCTTGGGCATGAATGATTCTTATTTTACTGTTCCTGATGCTCAAAGAGACCGCTTAGTTACACCTTATAGAAGCGGAGAACATGTAGAGGAATTAGATATGGGAGAATTCCCAGCAGGTGGTGGTATAAAAACAACTGCCAAAGAAATGCTTGGTTTCATTGCAGCTCAACTAGGTATGCACTCAACAACTTTAGACCCGGCTCTTAAATTAACCCATGAAGAACGGTTTTCAAATATTGATGGTGAATTCGGACAGGAATATGAAGGGAAATTAGGATTGGCATGGGATATAATGGAAAGAAAAGAATCGGGTAAAACAATCTATTATCATAAGGGAGGAACCAACGGGTTTGTAAGTCTTGCTGGTTTTAATCTTGAAGATCAAATTGGTGTTGTGATACTTGCAAGTGGACATCGTTGGTGGAGTGATCTAGGGTTTAAAATTTTGGACCCAACTTATCCCTTGACTATAACAGAAGAATAAAAACGGCTACTAACAACGTGTATAAAAAATTGCGTAGTTTAGTGCTAAACCAAAGTTAGTTGCTATTTTGTTACATCTGAATTTCCTTCGGAAATTCCTCGCATACAAAACCGCAACTTTCCATACACGAACACGTTACACACAAGCTGATGACCGAAATATTTACAACTAAAAAACTAGAAAAATTAATAAAAAAAAGGGTTGAGAATAAAACTCTAAATATTGAAAATATTTTTGGGAAATGGAATGCTTCTGTATTATACATTGCAAGAAAAAAGTGTTTGATTTTTGTTAATTCAAAAAGTTTCTATTCTGTGATAATCCCTAGATTTTCGACTACTGAATTAGATAAAATTCATTTATTGTTCATGGAAAATTTTTATGCACAATTAGATTTTGAAAAAATTAAGATTGATGCGGAATTTATTGTAGACAATATTGGTGAATTAAAATTATACCCGACAGATAATGATAAAAAAATGACTGGAATTGTCAATTATAATATCTCAAAGATAGATTATCTCAAATATGATTATGAGATTTTTAATTCTTCTGTGATTCGTGAATTAACTGAAAAATTAAATTTGACACCATTTAAACAATTGAGTTGGAAGCAACCGAAAGAAATAATGAATAATATAATAGAAAAAGCCAGTGTGTAACAACGTGTATAATTAATTACTTCTGATTTCCCTATCGGAAAATCCTCGGAATTAATTAACTTAGCTCTTCATCTGGAAATTGCAACCAATTTCCCGTAACTAACCATACACAACACGTTGTGTGTAATTTGAGAATTTGGTTATTATACCAATTTTTGGTATATTTGAATCAAATAGTATCAAAATGAACAAAAACACATCTATATCACTTGGAAATTATTTTGACCAATTCGTTCAAAGCAGAATAACAGAAGGAAGATTTAAAAATGTTAGTGAAGTTATTCGTGCTGGATTAAGACTTTTAGAGGAAGAAGAAAGTAAAGTAATTGCATTGAAAAAAGCAATTCAGGATGGGATCGATAGCGGAATTGCTCACGATTTCAACCCAAAAAAACATCTTGAATCTCTAAAAGCAAAAAAACACTCGAATGGCTAAATATAAATTAACGAATCAAGCTGTTGAGGATTTATCAAAAATTTGGGATTATACATTTGAAGTTTGGTCGGAAAAACAAGCCGATAAATATTACGAATCCTTAATTACAAATTGTCAAGAAATTGCAGACAGTCCTAATCTAGGAAAAAATTATGATGGAATAACAAATCAATTGCTCGGAATGAAAGCGAATCGACATATCATTTTCTACAGAACTGTGAATGAAAACTATGTTGAGATTACTAGAATTTTACACGAGAGAATGGATTTAAAGAAACGAATAACTGAATAAAAAACTACACACAACAACGTGTATAATTAATGCTATACTCCTACTTCAATTTAAATTTTTATCTTTAACCAACTGATTTGCTACGTCTGAAAATCCTGCGGATTCTCTGCCGCACAAATCATACACGAACACGTTGGCAAACATTATTGAATAACTATGAAAATTACTCGTTTTATAAAAAACAGAAAAATATCCTTTTTTGTAGGCCTTTTTATTTGTCTATTCTCAAATAGTTTGTTTGCTCAAGATAAACTACCGATTGAAAACACAATTTATTATCAAGTTACTTACAATTGTAGGGCTCCTCTAAACAAAAACATCGAGAGCATTAAATGTGAAATTTGTAGGGACAAAGAATTTTCAATACAAAAAGACAGTATTGTTTCCACTTATATAGACAAAAGTTGTGTGAGTTCAGGAGATACAAGAAAGGTTTATATCCCAATAAAAAGCACTAGCCTTAACTCCAATACAACTCTCTACCTTTTGGAGGATGCTGAAAAGAACTTATTTAAAACGGTTATAAAAACTTCCGATAAAAAGCTAATGGTTAGCGGTCCAACTTCTACCGAATTGGAGTTGTATAACCACCTAATATTTCAGCTAGATTCTATAAATAACACTGACAAAGAAGCTTTTGTAGTCAATTACCGAAATATTTACTACCGGTCTTTCTATAATGGATTAGTTTTTGACAATTATTCAAAACTTCCCAAGTTTACCTTGGAAATGTATGAGAATATTAAAGATGACCTTTCTAACACTTTACCTGAGAATCTGGACCATTCTAAGCACTCGAAAAATGATAAAAACGAATTTAATAAGATTCTAGAAAACTATTTTATTGATAACGGATTAAATCCGTTTCATGGAAATAGTTACTACAGACGTATTCAAACTCAAGAGAAATTAAACAAAGGATTTTCTCTTGAGAAATTTTTTAACAAGTTGTACAGTATTTTTATTTTCATGATGCTCATAAGTGTTTTATGGTCATTTCATAGAATCTATAAATATTCTAAGCATAAAAAATCAAGTCTCGAACCAAAAGTAAACGTCCCCACGGATTGGTGGATAAAAACATTTAAAGTCTTGGCAATGGTTGGGTTTGTTTTTGCAGGTATTTTGGCCGGGTTTAAGGCAAGTGTTCCTATTGGTCATATGCTAGGATATACTGGAGGGAATTCTATAGGAATACTTTCTGTGATGGTTTTTAGCATTCCTATTGGAGGAATCCTAGGTGTTCTTTTAGGTGTTCTTATCTCAAAAAGAACAAAATTAGTTTAGACTTCTTATACCTGTGTAAGCAGTTAACAATATTGAATTTTCACCAATGAGTTTCTTAATAAAGAAAACGTTAGCCAACAACGTGTATAGTTCATTGGGTAGCTGTTTAAGGGTTTATCTTGGATTTCTTGCGAAATCCTAGCACGTCTTTCCTTTTTTACTAACTTAGTACCAAACCCAACGAAACCATACACAACACGTTGTGTGCAATGTTACAATTAGAAATCCATAAGTTAGATATTGAAAATATTTGATTCTTTTAATTTTTCTTTGAAAGTATACGGTAGAGTCGGGAATCTTTTAATTTTTGCCATTCATTTTTTTCAGACTTCCCTGGTGGATCTGGAATAAATTCTCCTTTTTTATTTAAATGTCCGCTGTAACCGTTTACATAGTATCCTTTTTCTATTAGTTCTCCCTTTTCATCCCAATAATAATGCGAGCCATTCAACACACCATTTACCCAGCTAATCTCCTCTTGTTTTTGTCCATTTGCATACCATGAAATTTCAATTCCATTTTCCTTACTATTTATGTAATTGCACTCAAAACGTTTTTGTCCGTTCTCATCCCATAACGTTTGCTCCCAATCTTCACCGTGTTTTATCCAGTTTTTAATAACCCTCTTTTTTCCAGATTCGTACCATTCTGTTTCTAGGCCTTTCAATTTCCCATTTACCCAATTTCGTTCAGAGCTTTTAACGCCATGTCCATACCATTCTGTCTCTACTCCTTCCTTCTTATAATTAATATAATTACAGTCCTTTCTTTTAGTTCCATCCAAATACCATGAGGTGCTCCTTCCTTCTTTATTTCCATGTACATAGAAATATTCCCATTCCTTTTGTCCATTTTCATACCATGCGACCCCTTGTCCATCCTGATAGCCATTGATCCAATTCCGTTGAGATTTTTTTTGCCCTTTTTGGTACCACTCATACTCCTTACCTTCGTGATGACCACTCACAAAGTGAGCTTCGTACTTTATTTGTCCATTTTGATACCAATGCATCTCTTGCCCTTCCTTAAAGCCTTGACCCCAGTTACACTCCGTCCTTTTGTTTCCATTTGCATGCCAACTCTTTCCTGTTCCATCCAACTTCCCATTAACATACTTTGATTCTGTTTTAACACCAGATTTCGTGGTGTGAATATACATCCCAGAATATGGTTTTCTCGGTCTCTTTTCATAAGCCAACAAATAGGCCTCGCGCTCCCCACGAAAAGACTTACCTGTCTCTATCATCTTAAATTTAAGTGTAATATTTACATTCTGACAAAATGAATTAACGACAAATAGCAACAAAAAAAGCAAGCAGAGTTTAGTTTTCATAGAGTGAGTTCATTTTGAATAAGGCAATTTAATTTCAGAGTTATTCTCTTTATGTGGGCAAATTAGGGAATAATAAATATAACTGCACACAACAACGTATAAAACCCATGCCTCTTTTATACACGTAAATTTATTATCTTTAAAAAAATAAATTTTCGTGTAACCTACTCTGCTCAATAATCGGCACAGGCCTTATACGAACACGTTGTGTGCAATGCCCAAACAAACCGTAAGAAAATTTGACTAATTGAAAAACAGAATATTAACAATAGGAAAAAAAGCACTAACAATTTGGGGAGGAATATCTCTAATCGGAATAATTTTGATTTTGGGTTATCTCACTTTCTCAACAACAATCGGAAATAAAACTGTTGAAAATAAAGCAACAAAATCTGATGTAAGATTCGTGCTGAACTGGTGTAGACTTGGCGACCAGCGAATTAAGAAAGTATTGAATAGTTACGAATCTGGTCGTTCATTCACAGGTGATTACCTTGATGCCTATGCAATTGAAATTTCTAATGTTTCTGAAAGCGAACTAAAGAACAATAAAGGATGGTATCGTTTAGATGATTTACCAAAAGTTTTAAATGATGCAGTGGATTTAGCTAATGGTTGGCAATATCAAATTCCTTGGTTTCCAAAAATAGACGAATTGAATCCTGAAAGTGTTTATGTATATCCTTGGAGTATCTATTGTCACGGAACTGACCCAACTGGAACAGAATTAATTTTTGTAATCCCTAACGATAAAATGGTTTATTATTTAGGAACTAAAATGTAAAAAGCACAGACACACAACAACGTGTATAATTAATTACTTCTGATTTCCCTATCGGAAAATCCTCGGAATTAATTAACTTAGTCCTTCATCTGGAAATTGTAACCAATTTCCCGTAACTATTCATACACGAACACGTTAGCCTTCATTATATTACTTTAATATAATTATAAACTATTCAACGAACAAATCCTTCCACAATCAATTTATAAAGTGAAAATTTAGTATTCTTTTTCTGAGATCATTTCCCCATCCTTCCATGTGGATTCTAATATTAATTTACCATTTTCATTCCATTTTTTCCAAACTCCATTTCTTTCACCATCCTTGTAGGTAAATTCAGCCCATAATTGACCATTAACATGCCACCTTTTTAAAACATCTAAAACTTTATCATCCTTGTAGATTCCTTTCTCCGCCAATTGACCATTACCATGCCATTTTTGCCAAATTCCCTCCTTTAGACCATGTTTATAAATTCCTTCTTCTGCCAACGAACCATCAGTATGCCACGTTTTCCAAACTCCCTCCTTTATACTATACAAGTAGTCCTGCGTCTCCATCTTAAAAGTTCCATCGGCTTGCTCTTTTCTGAGTTGTCTCATGTAGCCATTCCCTTCTACGCTATAAGTTCCTTCCTCTTCTAACTGACCTTGGGAATACCATACTTTCCATAGCCCTTCCTTTGCATCTTCTTTATAGGTTCCTTCCTTTTTTAACTGACCGTTGGAATGCCATATTTTCCATAACCCTTCTTTTAAATCGTCTTTATAAGGTCCTTCTCCATATAAATTCCCATGTCTGTCCCATACTTTCCAAACACCCACTTTATAGTGATCCATGATTCCTTCTTCCGACAACTGACCGTTGGAATGCCACTCTTTCCAAACACCATTCCTTGAACCCTTTTGATAGGTTCCTTCCTCTTTTAACTGACCGTTGGAATGCCACTCTTTCCAAGCACCATTTGGCTCTCCATATTCCCATGACCATTCACTTATTAATCGACCAGTTTGATAATCCCACTTTTTCCAAACACCATGTTTTTTACCATTTTTGCATGGTTCTTCTTGCCATATCTTTCCGTTTATTTCCATTGTCATTTTTCCAGTTATTGGAGTTTCGTCGCTTTTCAATACATAAAGCCCATTAATCCTAGTAACATCATCATAAAAATCGTAAGATTTTTCGTCTTGCGCACAAGAAACAACAGGAATAAGGAATATTAGAAATAATAGTTTTTTCATTTGGCATTGTTTTATGTTAATCATTAGGTGATTAAAACTGTAATGCCTTGATTAGATGAATTACAGAGTATTTCTAATTGCATCTAATATAGGAGATTTAAAATAAAACATGAATTGAAGCAAAGATAAAATTAACGAAAGGCTAACAACGTGTATAATTCATTGCGTCTGATTTTCCTCTTAGGAAATCCCTTGGAATTAATTAACTTAGTCACTAATCGGAAAATGACTCGCGTCCTTTCCCGTAAAAAATCATACACGAACACGTTAGCCGCAAGCAAAAAAACGGAACTTAATGATGAAACATATTGAATTTCCATCGAAAAATGAATATCCTATCTATGCAGAAATGTACATGAAATTAGTAAATAAAGATGGGAGTTTAATTCAACAGTTGAAATCTAGTTTAGAGAAAACAAAGACTTTAATTAATGATTTGTCTTATGAAAAAGTAAATTATAGATATAAGAAAAATAAATGGTCAATAAAGGAAGTTTTGGTTCATATTATTGATGATGAAAGAATATATGGATATAGAGCTCTTTCTTTTGCTAGAAATGACAAAACAGATCTCCCAGGGTTTGAACAAGATGATTATAATCTTAACTCTGACACATCAGAGAGAACAATTGAGAATATAATGGAAGAATATGAAGCTGTAAGATTATCTACCATTACTTTATTTAATGGGCTTTCTGATAAATCTCTAAAACGAATAGGAACGGCAAATGGGAATCAAGCGAGTGCAAGAGCATTAGGATATCATATTCTTGGTCATGAGTTACATCATATCAAAATAATTGAAGAATTATATTTAGAGAATATTAAATAGCCAGCAGCTAACAACGTATAAAACCCATGCCTCCTTTATACACGTAAATTTATTACCTTTAAAAAAATAAATTTTCGTGTAACCTACTCTGCTCAATAATCGGCACAGGCCTTATACGAACACGTTGTAAAACATTTGAATGAAAAATCTGCTGAATATCATAATAATTCTGAAATTGAGTTTTAGTTTCGCACAAACTAAAATCGATTCTCTGATTTTAAGCAGTCATACAAAAGCAGAGTTAATGTTTATAGAATTAGTTCCTGAAAACATCCTAAACGAAAATTTTAAATTTATATCAGAAAACATAATTATTGAAGATTACGACTTTCCGTCTCGGATAAACTTTTCTGATTCTAATAAATATAAACCTGTTCATCATAGGATTTCTTATAACATTATGTCAAATAATCTAATTTTAACTAAACTTGATTTACCTTTTGATATTAATGGAGAATTGATTTATTCAAAAAATGGAATGAAGGAAATTCTTAAACCATACCTACAAGTTTTGGAAGATAAAACCAAAGTTGATTTAAAAAAAGCCATCGAAATTGCAGAAAAAAATGGATTGAAAAAGATTTATAATTGGGATATTGATTATGAGAAGAGAAAATTAGTTTGGACTTTGAAAAGTAAACTCGAAAATAATATGTCAGAAGTGATTAAGATAAATTCTAAAAACGAAAAGATATTATCGAAAATTATTGAAATTCCAATTGATTAAAAACGTTTTACAACAACGTGTATAATTAATTACTTCTGATTTCCCTATCGGAAAATCCTCGGAATTAATTAACTTAGTCCTTCATCGGAAAATCGTAACCGATTTCCCGTAACAAATCATACACAACAAACTCTAACGCTACTATTATTGGTACTTACTTCAAATTTAGTTGAAGCACAGTTTATAAAGGAAAATTCAATAAATGTCCAAATTGGATACGGACTTAGCGCACCGAATAACAGCGTCGGTGAAATTGTTGACGATGGTTTTTTTGCACAAGGAGAATTAGTCATGAAAGTTGCTTCTTGGTTTGAATTGAGACCTTATGCTGGTTTTATATTGACAAACTCAAATGGAAAAGACTTAAATGAAAATCCGACTGACGAAAAAGCCGAATCAAAAGCCTTTTTAATAGGTGGAAAAGCAAGACTTAGAGCTCCAATACCTTGGGTAGCTCCATATGTCGAAATTGGAATCGGAACTTCTATCGGGAAATTTGAAACATTTACAGTTTACGATAACATCAATAAGAGTGGAATAATTTATCATATACCTTTTTCTTTAGGATTAGAATTAGGACGAAACAATAATGTTGACTTAGGATTTGCATACTACTTTCAACCATCAGTCGAACAATACGCTGGAGCATTTGCTCTTGGTTTAACATTTCCATTGAATTAATATAACGTGTTACAACAACGTGTATAATTAATTACTTCTGATTTCCCTGTCGGAAAATCCTCGGAATTAATTAACTTAGTCCTTCATCGGAAAATCGTAACCGATTTCCCGTAACTATTCATACACGAACACGTTGTGGTACATTTTGACCCGTCCTGAAATAAGGCTACATAATTTCAAACATTATGTACAAAAATGACAAAGTAATTAGACGTTACAGTGAACCTTTTAAATTAAAAATCTTAGCAGAACTTAGT